>Ga0307929_1002456_pt1 | contig 11926 bp, 9 predicted proteins | sample AceLakmetage1330_FD_203160 | JGI IMG/M metagenome (GOLD analysis project Ga0307929, IMG submission 203160) | Saline water microbial communities from Ace Lake, Antarctica - #1330 | ecosystem: Environmental > Aquatic > Non-marine Saline and Alkaline > Saline | place: Antarctica: Ace Lake...
ATACACCGGGTACAGGTGATTTCCGGGAACTGCCAGGAGCAGGGGATAAGCGTCATCACCTTCTGATAGATTTCTTCCAGGGAAATATCATCCTGCTCAACAATTTTTGAGATGCCGTACAGGCAGTTGATCTCCTTGATTCTTTCGTTCAACTCATGGGCCTGGCGTATGAATTTGGCCTCAGGAGTGTTGTCCCTGTGCAGAAATCCAGGTACATCATGAACAGGCCCGGACACACGATCCAGGGGTCGCTTATGTCTCTGTGTTCTTTTCTTCATTTTTATTCCGATTTATTATAAATATTTGCCCAGCTCCATATCCTCACTTATTTTGGCCTGCTCACATAGCAATCGTATGCTACCCAGTCCCAACTAAGCGAATATGGGGCCTGATCATAAGATCGGCCATTCATCACAATTGGTGGCCAACAGGGTCAGGCTCCATGCTTTTGACAACAGTCTGTGTTTAGGGACAAATTTAAACAAAAGTGTCAATAATGCAAGCCTGACCCAAATGGCCGATCTTATGATCAAGCCCCGCTTTTACTGCAAACGGACTTAGATTCAATGACTGTCTGAAAAAGTAGCATAACCGATTTAAATCTGCCATATAAAGTAAGTCGGAAATCACTTCAGATACAACACCGACGTCTGAACAGTAGATCCGTTTGAATCAAGGGTCTTTTTTTTATTAGAAAATAAAATTTCCGGATAACCTCAGCAGAGCCCCCCCCCCGAGGGGTAATAGGAATCGGCCAATTGAGCCGTCTACGGTTCCGGGCCGGCCATTGCCCGTCGGGGGGGGGGCATAATACCATTTTCAATATTCGTTGTGTCCGGCAGGACATGCCCATTTATATGAAAGTCCGGGCAAACCTGACGGATTTTCATGCTTAGTTGTGGGTGAACCAAGGTCAATATAAGGTCCGCCCGTGGTGGTTATACCAATCCCTGGTCCAGCATGGCATTTACGACCTTAACAAAGCCGGCAATGTTGGCGCCAGCCACATAATTCCCGGGTTGGCCATATTTTTCCGAGGCATCTGTGCACGAGTGATGGATACTCTTCATGATCCCTTTGAGACGGGCATCCACCTCTTCCCTGGGCCAATTGAGCCGCATGCCGTTCTGTGACATCTCCAGGCCGGAAACCGCAACGCCGCCGGCATTGGCTGCTTTACCCGGTCCATACAGAATTTTGTTGTCCAAAAAGATATCAACGGCATCGGGCATGGACGGCATATTGGCACCCTCTGCCACCAGGGTCACCCCGTTGCGGATGAGGTTGGCGGCATCCTTGGCATTGATTTCGTTCTGGGTGGCGCTGGGAAAGGCGCAGTCTGCCTTGTGGTCCCACAGGGGATTCATATCCTGGGAGGCATCCCGCTGGGAATAAACCGCTTCGGGATACTTCTCGATATACTCTTTAATCCGTCCCCGTTGAACATTTTTAAGGCGCATGATGAAATCTAATTTGTCTCTGTCAATTCCCTGTTCGTCATAGATATACCCTTCGGAATCTGACAAGGTGACGGCTTTTCCGCCCAGGTCCAGAATTTTTTCCACCGTGTATTGTGCCACGTTTCCTGAGCCTGAAACCAGGCAGGTTTTTCCTTCCAAGGTCTGCTCTCGGGTCTTCAGCATCTCTGCGGCAAAGTAAACACAGCCGTATCCGGTGGCCTCGGGCCGGATAAGACTGCCGCCCCAGGCAAGACCCTTTCCGGTGAGAACACCGGTGAATTCGTTACTCAATTTTTTATACATGCCGAACATAAATCCGATTTCCCTGGCACCCACCCCGATATCTCCAGCTGGCACATCGGTGTTCGGGCCAATATGGCGGAAGAGTTCAGCCATGAAACTTTGACAAAAACGCATGACCTCATTGTCGGATTTCCCCTTGGGATCAAAGTCAGATCCCCCTTTTCCTCCGCCCATGGGCAAGGTGGTCAGGGCATTCTTAAAGACCTGTTCAAAGGCTAGAAACTTCAGGATACTTAAGTTTACCGAAGGGTGAAAGCGGAGCCCTCCCTTGTAGGGACCGATGGCACTGTTCATCTCAATTCTGAATCCACGGTTCACATGGACTTGACCCGCGTCATCCATCCATGGGACCCGGAACATCAATGTTCTTTCCGGCTCCACCATTCGTTCCATGATCTTGAGTTGGCGGTATTCGGGGTTACGGTCAAGCACCGGTCCAATGGTTTCCATAACCTCAAGAACCGCCTGGTGAAACTCTTTTTCGTTGGGATCTTTTTCCATAATGGTTGTTAAAACATCTGACATGTGGTGTCTCCTGATAATGTTAAATAAATGTCATGGGTAAACCAAGGTGGTTCACCGTGGTGTGCCCACAACGAAGCATGAAAATCCGTCAGGTTTGTCGGGACTTTCTTATAAAAGCGATCATTATTATTTGTTAAGAATGACGCATTTGGATTTCTTTCCGTTCATTTTAATTAGTAGGGGGTCTGACAACCGGATATGACGTAAATATTGGGTTTCACAAACAGCCTCGCATGCGTCAAGCCACTCCCAGTCGATGAAGTCCGGGTTGAATTTTCGGGAGCCCCGGGTCAGTTCATTCACCGTGATATAGGGAATACCAAGGGAGGTGATGTTGTGAAAAAAATGAGATCCCTGGGAGGGGTCTGCATTGAGTTGCTCGTTTCTAAGCTCAATGACAGCGCCGATACCGGAGATGTTATGCCATTTCACCGGTATGCCCAGCCACCGGTCCGATCCGCCCCAGCGTCCCGGGCCAATGAGCAGATAACGGCGGTCCGCTTCAACCAACCCGGCATTGATTCGTGAGATCTCCTCGGCGATGTCAGGGGTTGCAGACACAGAAAACGCCTGGGGGGTGACATATACGATGTCGGTGATGGTTTCCAATATCCCGTTGCCAAGGGCCGTGGACGAGTAGCAGATTGCAGAATCTATGTCCGTCTGGGTGATGGTGGTTGTCTGCTGGGTGTTGTGATCGGCCATGGGACGTATCTGTAGAAAATAGAAGTCACTGGGCCGTTGGTCCTGATAAAGATTGATGGAAAATTCAATTTCAACCGGTCCACCAAACACTTTGCCCCCAAGCTCAAGAAGATCGCACAGCAGCGGTGAAAGCGGTGGAGTGCTGTATTTCAAAATATGGGCAAAGGTCAACATCTTTGGGCCTTCAACCCCCCAGGTGTCACGAATGCGGTTTTCCTCGGGGACATAGGTGCTGGACAGGGCCTGCACCGGATAATCGTCCAGGGCTGCGTCCAGGCTGCGTTTTTCAAGGTTGGAATACCGGCCGAAATGGAGTTCATCGGCATAATCGTTTGTCTTCAAGGCATAAAATGTTGTCTGGGCATTCTTTAAAATATCGTCAACCAAAGAAAACTGTGGCAGGATTTGAGGGGTGCCCGGAGAAAACCGCAGGCTCTTTTCTCCGTCCACCACGGTCTTTCCAAGCCCCAGGGCAATGTGGGCAATACCATCTTCTGGTTTCATGTGGGAAAAGGGATAGTAATTAATGGATTGGGCCACCCCGGATACGGCGGGATAAAAATAGTCTCCATGGTGTTGGCCTGCAAGGGCCTGGACAATCACCGCCATGGAATCATGGAACGGATTGCTGGAGGTGCTCTGGTGGAAGGCCTTGGCATCATCGTAGTAGGTGGAGGCAAAGACAAGCTTGATGGCGTTGGCCAGGTGGAGGATACGCATGGACAGATCTGGATGATTGTTGGGAATTTTATAGGTTTTATAAAGGCCTGCATAGGGTTGAAAATGGGCATCTTCCAATTGGCTGGATGAGCGCACCGCCAGGGGCATTTTCATCTGGGATAAGAATGCTTTGAGTTGCTGAATTAAGCATGACGGCAATTCTGCACGGAGAAAAACCTCAACCACCTCTTCCACGGGGTGTTTTTGGTTTTCAAAATTTTCCAGGTTGTTCTGGGTGATGAAGGCTTCAAAAACATCCGTACACAGGACCAGGGTTTTGGGTATCTGGATTTTAAATTTCGGATGTTTTTTATGGAGTTCCTTTTCTTGCCCCAGAAGTCCTGACATAAAAGCCAGGCCCCGACCTTTGCCCCCCAGGGAACCCTGGCCGATTTTGACAAACTCCTTGACGTTTGAATCAAAATAATTCTCGTTAAACGTCGACACCAGGCCCTTATGCTGGGATTTTCTTAACTCATGGATATTGTCCATAACAAATTTTCTGAGTTCATCAGGGCTCTTAAAATCATCGCTTTTGCAGGCTCTGAATTTCAGGGCAAGATCAATTTCCGAGCGGGCCATGAGCCAGGAGGAAAAATGATCCCGGTCGGCATGGTAGATGAGGGATTCATCGGGAATGGTGGGGATCTTTGCTTCCAGCTGCATCAAGTTGGTTGCGATGTCTATATTGCGGCCGTTGGGCATGCAAAAGACAAAATTACCAAATCCCAGATGGTTCAGGAAAAACATCCGGGTTGCATGGAGCAGGTTGGGGTGATTCTTGTCCAGAAACAACGCTGGGATCTGGTCTGCTTTTTTACAATTGCCTTTTTCTGAACTCATCAAGAGCAAGGGCATACCCGGGATCTCACTGCGGATGGTGGAAAAAAGCGCAATGCCCGCTTCCGGATCAATGCGGCCGTTTCTGGGAAAACGGGTATCCGAGATGACGCACAGCAAAAAATCCTTGTAGCGTTCATACAATTCCAGGGCCTGCTCGTAATTTTTTGCCAGGAGCAATTTAGGCCTTGCACGCATGGTTAGAAGCTTAATACTGTCATTTAAATCCGTTGCAAGAAGCGCCTGGGTCTGGGTAACAATCTCCTTGTAGATGATGGGCAGCATAAACGAGTAGAATTCTGGACAATCCTCCACCAGGATGACCACCCTTACATTGGCAAGTTGGGTATCGTTGTCCACATTAATGTGATCTTCTGCATTTTTGATGAGGGTGATGAGAAGGTCGGAGTTCCCTGACCAGATGAATATCGTGTCAATGCCGCTGTCGTAATGGGAATCATGGCCTGGGGGAAGGGCTCTGATGCTTGGGGAAAGGAGAATGACTCTTAGATTGGGCTGAACCTGCTTGATCTCCCGGCCCAGGGAGAAAACATCTGTTTCCTTGAGATGGGGGACAATAAGCACCATGTCAAATCGTTTTTTAGCCAACAGGTCGAGGGCTTCCACAGCTGAAGAGGCCCCGGTGATCACAGGGGGGTAACGTAGGTTCAGCCCGCTGTATTCATTGATTATCTTTGAGGTGAGGCTTCCATCCTCTTCCATGTTGAACATATTGTAAGGGCTTGAAATCAAGAGTATCTCTTTGATTTCATATGCCATGATATCCCGATATGTGTCGGGATGGGCATGGAACTTACTGAAACATTCTTTGTTTTTTTCGCTCATCATCATGCGGTGCCTCAGACGGAAAATTGATTCTTCATAAGCTAAGCCTGTCCCCTCCCCACAATCGGTACAACATTAATCGGTGAGTATCAGGGTAATAATGTATGAAAAATTCACGCAGTAAAGCTTGGTATGATTATCTGATATTAAAGTTTTAGGCAACGCGACAAAACTACAGTAATAATGCGGTAATTTTTTACGCATTTTGTATGCGTGTTGGTATTTATGACAGTCCTAACTACTTGGAATTTAAATAATTATGAATGTGTTAATATCTCTATCGCAATAGTCTGAGGGAAGATTAGTGTCACATCTTGATTAGTGCTTAAGTGTTTGACTTTAAATGATTGATATACTAAAAACTATAACTATGGCAAGACAATGGCGAATAGAATATGAAGGCGCATTATACCATGTGATGTCCCGTGGCAACGAAGGTCGAAGTATTGCGGGAGACGATGAGGATCGAGAATCGTTTATGGCATTACTTGGAAATATGTCGGACCGATTTGAAATAGAAGTCCATTCCTGGGTATTGATGAGCAATCATTATCATCTGTTGCTTAAAACAAGACGTGCAAATCTGTCAAAGGGAATGCAATGGTTTGGTGCAACCTATACCAGGCGATACAATGTAAAGCACAAAAGAAGCGGTCATCTTTTTCAAGGCAGGTTTAAAAGCCTTCTGGTAGAAAATGATAACTATCTGCTCCGTCTTTCCTGTTATATTCACAGGAATCCCCTGAGAGCAAAAATGGTGAAACGGCTTGCAGATTATGAGTGGAGTAGCTACAGGAATTTTGCCTATGGTGAGCCATGCCCTGACTGGCTTGAAACAAATTTGATTTTATCGCAGGTAAGCCGTGATGACAGATATGTTGCCTATCGCAGGAAGGTTCAGGGGTATTCGGGTGAAGAAAAAAAAATGTCAGAAAATATTCACTTAGGCCTCGTTGCCGGAACAAAGGAATTTGCAAAATATATCAAAAAGAAGCACATGCCTGAAAAGCCCAACGAAGAGATCCCTCAGCAAAAAACGGTTCAGGATGATCACGATCTTTCAAGCCTTTTAGAAAAAGCCAGCTCTATACTTGAGTGTGATGTTGAGAACTTCAAAAATGCCCGCAGGATTAGCCAGGATGATAAACTTAAGCGTGATCTTATTGTTTACCTGCTTTGGAAAACAGGGGCCTATACAAATAAAGAGATCGGGGTTTATTTTGGATTGGGCTATTCAGCTATCAGTCGTTGTGTAAGTGTTTGTAATAATTCTCTTAGTGAAAATAAGCCTTTTGTAAAAGGGTATAATCGTATTAAATCACTAATCAAGATGTGACCCTAAATCTCCTAAATCTCTCTGGTTCACCTTTTCATCAATTCACACTTGATGTAAATTGAGGGTCATTTGTTTAGATTAATTGCATCATGGTTTGGGTTTACCTGCCTTTATGCAATGTTTTCAGTTTGCTCTTTTTGTGGACAGCAAGGGTGTCCTGTCGGTATGGCATCAGCGGGTACTGTTGGAGCGTTTTTTGCGCTGTGCCTTTAAGATTGGAAACTGTTTTTCACAAAATAGTTATTTTATAATTAGAATTCATAGACAATAATCATTTTTCATGCCATTATATTCCCGACAAGTAAAGAGGGAATTGGGAGCATTCCCCGTTTCTTACCAGTGTATCTTTTGAGCGTATAAACATAAATTTTTATTCAAAAATAATTGAATTTAGGTTGGATACCCTGTCTTACGAGCCTATAATGTGACGGTTGGCAGAAACGGGGAATGCTCCTGAGGGAATTCATAAAAATGGCTCATTATAATCAAAATTCACAGCACATAACTATTTTTCACGGTTTTCCAGCATTAGAGGAAGGAAGCTGTTTAGCTGGATATTCAGCATTAATTTCAGCGCATGGTTTAAAAGTTCCTGTTCCTGATCATCTATGTGCCATCGGCACGAAACACAAAAAATATGATTATGAACGATGGCATATTTTTACACCGCGTCATACGCCGAGAGACACTCTTAATGGGCATTTGGTCTTTGCACTTAAATATGAGGCTGTTGATCTGGCTGTTCTCAATGCTTTATTTCAAAAAATTGAACCCGAAGAAATCCAGGAAATTATTCTTTCGAAGCCCACAGGTCGGTATAGTCGGCGGTTGTGGTTTTTATGGGAGTGGTTGCGTGATGAGCAACTGGATATTCAAGATGCAACAATGGGAAATTTTATTCCACTCATTGACAGCAAGTTACAATATGAAGGGGAATCGTATCCATCCAGGCGTCATCGGGTTCGCAATAACTTGCCGGGGACGCGAAATTTCAGCCCATTGATCCGAAAAACGGAAAAAATTGAAAAGTTTATTGACAAGAAGCTGTCAGAAACAGCTATAAAAAATATTGGTCAGACTCACCCCGATCTTTTAAGCCGTGCCGCTGCTTTTCTTTTGCTCAAAGATTCAAAAGCCTCTTACACAATCGAAGGCGAAACCCCTCCGCACAATCGGATAGAGCGATGGGGCAGAGCTATAGGTGAAGCCGGAAAACGTAAAATAAGTGTTTTAGAACTGGAATATCTGCAACAGATTGTCATTAAAGACAATCGCTTCATAACACCAGGACTAAGAGAAGAAGGCGGTTTTGTCGGGGAACATGATCGCACCACGGGCATGCCTATGCCCGATCACATTTCCGCTTGCGCAAATGATTTAAATATTTTGTTATCGGGTCTTATCGATACGTATGAACTTCTTTCTAAAGATGGTTTTCATGCCGTTCTATTAGCAACTATTCTTGCTTTTGGCTTTGTTTTTATTCACCCGTTTGAAGATGGGAACGGGAGGATTCATCGTTATTTATTTCACCATCTCTTGGCTGAAAAAGAGTTTGTTCCGAAAGGATTAATATTTCCAATATCTGCTGTTATTTTGACTCGGATAGAGGAATACAGGAAAGTATTGGAGCATTTCTCAAAGCCCAGGCTTGATCATATTGAATGGAGACCAACAGAGAAAAACAATATTGAGGTACTCAACGAGACTATCGATTTATATCGTTATTTTGATGCAACCAAACAGGCCGAATTTTTCTTTGAATGCATTGAGGAAACAGTAACCAAAACGCTTCCTGAAGAAATCGCATACCTTAGAAAATATGATATCCTTAATGAATTCATCAAAAACTATATCGATATGCCTGATAAGCTTGTTGATTTGCTTATACGATTTCTTTCCCAAAACGGTGGGAAGCTGTCAAAACGTGCAAGGAGAAGGGAGTTCGAAAAGTTGACTGATGATGAAATTCGGGTGATTGAAGAAAAATACGCAGAGATTTTTGATTAGAGTGACCGGGTCATGACGTGTGTACAAGTTAATGGCAGAGTGTGCTGCCCATTGTTTGTGTTTCCATAGAGGACTCATCACCGTCGACAATAGCCGGTGATGCCTGGACCTCGGTTCCCCGGTATGTCCGGTCCGGGATTGGCTACAGTATACTTCACAGTATGTGAACCAGATCTTCCCGGATAAGAACATGAACTTTCACCACACAACCACAGCATTTACCCTGTCTCCTTAATTTGGTTCACCGATCTTTCTTAGGATTTTCAAAGAAGAAAGAATACTCGAAATCTGGGTATATAATGATATTTTTTATCACTGGCAACCCCAGCTTAAGTGGTTAATGAAAAATCACACAAAAGCTGGCTTAATGGATAATATGAGAGTGACATAACATGATACCCATTAGAGATACCATTCCATCACGCACCATTCCCGTGGTGACCTACAGCCTCATGGCCCTCAATACCCTTGTCTATCTGTTTCAAGTGACCATGGGGCCGGATGTTGAATCATTTCTTTACCTTTACGGTTTTGTTCCTGCCAAATTCACCCTGCCCCAGGTGGCGGCATACTTCTCTTTTTCCAATAAGTTCATTTCCATCATATCCTATATGTTTCTCCATGGCGGGCTGTGGCATATTTTGGGTAATATGTGGTTCCTCTATATTTTTGGGGATAATGTGGAGGAGCATTTTGGGGCGCTGCGGTTTGCCGGGTTTTATCTTTTGAGCGGTATTGCTTCAGCTCTGCTTCATTTTATGCTCAATCCCATGTCAGCAATTCCCACCATCGGAGCCAGTGGTGCCATTGCCGGGGTTATGGGGGCCTATTTCATCCTGTATCCATCCGCTAAGATTCTCACGCTGATTCCCATTATTATTATCCCCTGGTTTATTGAAATCCCGGCATTTCTCTTTCTTGGCATCTGGTTTATCATGCAGTTTTTCAATGCCACCGGCAGTGATGCTGCATCGGGGGTTGCCTGGTGGGCTCATGTGGGGGGATTTATTGCTGGCATTGTGATGGTGAAGCTTGACACCAAGCTCCCCCGGACCGGAGCCGATGACAAGCTTAAATCCATCACGGCCCGGAAGAAGAGCCCCGGCTTGCAGATTATTCATCTTGACCTATGTACTGATGATACGCTTGACCTCAGTGGTAAAATCGAGATTAACCCGCTGGAGGCCATCGCCGGTACCCGCAAGCTGGTCAATATTCCCTGGGGATTCTATAAACGCATGTACCGGATTTCTGTGCCGCCCGGGGTGAAAAACGGTGGTCGTATTCGCCTGGCCGGGATGGGTAGAGCGGGGTCTGATGGCGCAAAGGGTGATCTATATCTCACCGTGGAGATCAAATCGAAGTTATAAACAGATTGTTGGCGATAGCGATGGAGCGATGGGGTGGAGCGATGGGCGATGGGGTCGGGCACGACAAATTGTTGATATTAAAACAATACGTTTATATTTTCAATACCTTCTCCAAATTGAATTTCTAATGGTTTTAAACCAAAAAATGATCTTTTGGACTTAATAAAATCAGTAGGTTATGTTTTATTTAAGCGTTTTTACACCATCTTTAAAATTGGCGAAGGTATTGATTTTGGCTCGGTTTTAAGATCTTGCTCGTTTCGGTATTCGATCTTCATCCAAAGTTCTTCCTATTCTATCATTTTCAATATCGGCCAAGTCCATCCAATCAATTCCTAAACCTATTGCATAGATAACAGCCGCATACCTTCCCATGCTGACACCAGGATCGCCTTTTTAGATTTTTGCCAAAGTTTCACGGCTTATTCCGGCTCTATCTGCGATTACACTCATTTTAAGCCCGCGTCTAAGGCGGGCTATTTTAAGGTCGCTTCCAAGATTTTTAAGGCCACGTTTCACGGCCAGAGGTAATCTGCTTTTCATTTAATGCTCATTATTGTAGTCATAGATGTTGTTAATGACTAAAATTATAGGCTTTAAACCAAATAAAGTCAACTGATGAAAACTGATAAGAAAAAGGCACCTTCGTCGACCTTGGCTTATCATCCCAAAAGTTGCCCTACAGGGCGCAATGAAACCTAACTGTAGTGTGTTACCCGTTGTTTGTGTTTCCATGAAGGACTTATCTCTTTCAAAATAGAAAACTTTCCTGTTGAATAATCCGGTCGAGATTGATACCTAATGGTCGCGAGCAAAGACTCATAATAATTAAACGCAAGGAGGAAAGATGGAAAAAGTTATCGTAGTTGGATGTGGAGCGTACATGGACGCGGGATACGGCTGTCCCGGCGAGTGGAGATGCCTCAAGGCCGCTGCCCTTGGCGATGGCAAATTTGAATCAGAGTCCCAGGTGGTCGGCTTTGTCAAGTGTGAATGCCCCGGCCGGACCTTGGTGCCCAACACGGGCATGACCATGAAGCTTTCCGAGCTCAAACCGGACAAGATCTATCTGTCGTCCTGCATGGCCGGTGCCAAGCCCGATTGCCCCTATAGCACCCCGGAAGAGAAGGCCGAGATGCTCAAGGCTAAATTTGGTGTTGATGTAGTCCTGGGCACCCACGACTATCACTGATCGTCCTTCAGCCATGGGAGGGGAAGCGCCATTCTTCTCTCCCTTATTTTATTTTTAATCGCCCAGGTTACCCAGGCACTGGGCTTCGACTATTCCAATTTGCTACCATCAGTATGGTCAGCGAGGCACTGGGATGTATACTGGCCGTTGTTTGATAGTACTGATATCTTGCAAGATTTACTTCAAGGAAATCATCGCCGGTTCATTGTCCATCATTTTTCAAAGAGAATTTGTAAACAAGTGCCTTACCGGTTTTTCCACAGGCATCAACACAATCTCCACAATTGGTACATTGGACCAGAGTCCAGCCATCTATGCCTATGCGTTTGGGGTCCAGATCCAGGGAACAGGCCTGTTGGCAGGGGAATGGTTCCTTGTTTGAGATGCAGTTTTTTTGTTGGAAAACGATTTTAAGCCCAAAAGGGTTGAACCGCTTGACAACGGCCAGAAGAACAGACTGCGGACAAATCCAACGACACCAAAATCGAGTTTGAAGTAGAAATTCCGCCAACAAAACGGTACCCATAAACCAAATGGCAGGGGTTAGGGCATTTTGCATGAAAAGATATTGAAAAATATTGGAATATTGAAATGGCATTGACACCTGGTTTAAAATGGG
>Ga0307929_1002460_pt1 | contig 11919 bp, 5 predicted proteins | sample AceLakmetage1330_FD_203160 | JGI IMG/M metagenome (GOLD analysis project Ga0307929, IMG submission 203160) | Saline water microbial communities from Ace Lake, Antarctica - #1330 | ecosystem: Environmental > Aquatic > Non-marine Saline and Alkaline > Saline | place: Antarctica: Ace Lake...
AAATCAGTAAATTAAGTGGCAATGCTCAGGGATATAAACTTCATTTCCCGGATGTCGATTCTGAAATACCTGTATCCCGAAGTTTCCCAAAGTCTATTTTAGATAAAATTGCATAGCCGGCTTGCCATACTCACCAAAACCTAACCATTGACCCCTCAGAGAGCATTTTAACCCTAATTTACTTCTGTATGTACCATTGATTAAGCTTTTATCATCAAGAGCTTTACATTTACATCACCATTGTGGATGAAAAAATCAACTGTTATGTACAATTTTAAATTTTTATATTGTAATTATGTGGAGAGCCTAGCCCACCTGTTTGAAAGAAATAAAATGCTTTCAAATATTCTTATTTTAATACTTTTTATTTTTATGCCCATAGGCTTGTTTGGGCAAACAACAATTTATTCCGAAGACTTTGAGGATGATAACGATGTGAGCGGAACATCAGGTTTGTTTGGTAGCACTTACAACGCTCCTTCAGATAATAATTGGAGTGTTGTTGAGGTGGGTAGCCCTGGGTTAGCAAATAGCTCAGATTATTGTGGCGTTGTTTCCGGGAAATACCTTGAATGGAAAGACATAGCAGGCAGCGCCTCCAACAGATTAGACTGGTATTCAAAAGTAATTAGTGTGTCAGCTTCCGATGTTTCAATTAGCATTGATTGGGAAATGAATGGAGCCTCTTCGGCTCCGAATGTAAATTTCTATTTTTATTATCGTATTGATGGAGGTAGCTGGACAATTTTTTTCACTCGTACCAATCAATCAATTTACAACTCTGGAACGGCATCCATTACTGGGTTGTCATGTTCGTCTAGTATTGAGCTTAAAGTTGAAGGATGGACAGGAAACACATCAAGTGCTTACGAAAGAATTGATAATATTTTAGTTGAAGGAACACTCTCAACCTGTACACCACCATCCACACCACCATCTGCATTGTCTGTTGTTGATTATTCAAGCTATACAGTTGACCTTTCTTGGACAAATAACTCTGGCGATAGTGTTTTAGTTGTGGCCCGTAAAACAATCGATTTAGATGTCCCTCCTGTTTCAGATATTAGCTATATAGCAAATCCAATCTTTGGTTTAGGGGATGAAATTGGTAGTGGAAATAGTGGAAACTTTGTTGTGTATTATGCTACAGGAGAAAGTGTTTCTATTACTGGGTTAACAAGTGGCTTGTCCTACTCTTTTGATGTGTATGCTGCCGATGGAACATGTTTTAATACAACAGCGCTTACAGGGACACAAGTTTTACCTTGTCCAAGTTCTTCTGATCCAGCGTTTAGCATTCCTGCTCAATTTAGAACCTGCGGTTCTGATACGGGGACAGAGATTAGTAATGATGGTACACTTAGCTTTAATATTGAGGTTTCAGGATTAACAACACCACTTGATGTAGATGCTAACAGCTTAAGGCAAGTGAAAATATTTTTAAAAAATGGAAATGGTGAAGATTTGTCTCAATATGCTTGTACATTAACATCTCCGGGTGCTAAAGCCACTATAAATCTCTTTTCAAGTGGAACATTTGCTTCAACCACAGATGAAATTCAATTGATACTACGAGAAAGTGCCAGACTAAATCCACCAACTTCATCTGCTATAAAGCCTTATGACATTGGATTATATCGAATTCCAACGGCTGGTGATTTTACAAGTAATTTCGATGGCTTAGCAAATCCAAATGGCACGTGGTCAGTTACTTTTAGTGAGGCAGCATCTTCAACCCTCGATGCTATTGAGCTTGATTATATTGAGCTTGAGTTTGGATCTTCATTTTCTGAAACAGACATCTCTAATTTTGGAGCAAATTGTGATGGTGCGTATGAACTTGTCCTTGGTACTTATGTGAGTTCAAATGAACATGCTGACACTGATGATGGAAACCAACCGACAAAGCATGTGTCTTGTGGTGATGGAATCTCTGGATGTGGCTGTTGGAATGCAAGTTACAATGAAGCACAATTTCTGAAATTTACAGCAAATTCGACATATTTTAGCATGTCTGTTAGCGGGATTCAAGCATCTTCTGGTGATATTCAAGTCATAGTTGTTGAGGGAAACCCAACGCCTTGTTCTGGGCATGCAAATTGGACTGTAATGTCCTGTCCAGAATCTTCATCTGAAAGTACCCCAAACACATTAGATGGTCGAAGCCACACCGGGAATGGTTCCGTTGAAAACTTTGACTTGTCAATGGATAATGCAGTTGTTGGTAATACCTATTACATAATTATTGATGGAAATGCATCTGCCACTGCGAACTATTATATTCATGTTACAGATGGTGTCTCTACTGAACTAAATCTGCCTGTTGAACTTGTCGATTTTTCAGCTAAGGCACTTGAAAATAAAGTCGTTATAAATTGGGTTACTGCATCTGAAAAAAATAACGAGAAATTTATTTTACAACGATCGCATAATGGCGTGAATTTCGAAAATATTGCAGAAATCAAAGGACAAGGAGATTCATATAAAACCATTCAGTATGAATACACTGATGATAAACCATTAGCCGGAATCAGTTATTATCGTCTAAAACAAGTTGATTTCGACGGAACACCGAGTTTAACATATGCCGTTTCGGTTGAATTTGATGCTGATAAACTTCTAAAGCCAAGTTTTGATTTATGGATGAGTGATCAGTTTCTTAATATTTCGTTGAAAAATAATTTGAATGAGGCATCAATTCGTCTTGTTGATATAACAGGGCGCACAATCCTTCATGAGAATGTTTTTCCATCGGGTTCTAATCTCAAATTTGATATGTCAAAATATCCTGTATCAGGAGATTTGATTTTTGTATCTGTCATGATGAATGGCGAATTATCAACTCAAAAAATTATCTTAAAAAATTAGTCATATGAAAGATCTTTTGTCGGTCATATTTAGCATCGTATTATTAACGTTTTCGATTTTTGTTTCTCGCGCCTTGGCTCAGGATGTCCTAATTAGCGATGGAGGAACGGTTTCTGTTTCAACTGGACAAATGTTTTACGATCCTGGTGGACCTTCTGGAAATGATGGTAATACTGATTATACAATAACTCTTTGTCCTAATACACCAGGCGAAAAAGTAGCTTTAGATTTTACATATTTCAAAACTACTTGGGACGATATGTGGAATGAACAAGATCCATTATATATTTACGATGGAACAACTGCTACTGGAACTGATATTGGTGAGTTAAAAGGTGATTATACTGTAAAATATAATACAGGTTTAAATCCTTATGGAATGGGTGTTGAAGCTTATAATGGGAATCCTTTAATAGGAACACCTACAATTTTTTCTGCAACTAATTCAACAGGTTGTTTAACTCTAAAATTTGACAACGGCTATTCAGATCAAAATATTGGTTGGGAAGCCAATATCATTACATTTCCAGGAACTGATGAACCTGGTTGTAATATCCATTTTTCTCCTGAAACGACAATTTGTCCCGGTGAAACAGTTACACTTGAGGCTAGTGGTAGTTTAGTAAGTGCGCCACTTAATAATGATTTTAATGATGGAACAATTGGGACCGGTTGGTCTGCTACTTCCGCTGCCACCATTACAAATTCTGCTTGTGAACCATCATTGGATGGATCCTTGTATTTGTGGATGCAAAGTGCGCCCGGACCCCGAATTTTAGAAACCAATGCAATGGATGTTTCTGCCGGTGGAACCATTAGTTTTGAGTATCGTCAGGCAAGGAATAATGGCTCGTCTTCTCCTTGTGAATCTCCCGATCAAGGAAGTGGAACATTTGAAGGAATATACCTTCAGTATACAACCGATGGCGGCGTCAATTGGACAACCTTTAAATACATTTATCCCAATGGAACTGAAGGTAGCTTTGGTGCAGAAGGTGGATTGACTGGCTGTGGGAATTATGTCAAAACTTGGTCGCAAATGCTTTACCCGATTCCCTCAGCAGCTCAAACAGCTAATACAAAATTCCGTTGGATGCAATCAAAGGTTACAAGTTCGGGTACTGATAACTGGGGCCTTGATAATATCGTAATCTCAACTACAGACCCCGGTGTTTCTTTGGAAATTGAAGATTTATCGTCTGGTACAATTATCGCTTCATCGGCATCATCTCCTTTAAGTGTTGATGTTACTCCTGCTTCAACAACAAGTTACAAAGCAACGATTAGCGATGGGGTCACATCATGCGATTCCATTATTACAATTACTGTTGACCCGGCAGGTTGCGGCCCCGAACCATGTGGAACATGTAGCACTCCCGATTGTAATATTGCTGGTCCATACGCGTCGGTAACAGAAGCGAATAATCCGGGAAATCATTGTTCGTCAATGAATACATTAACTGACCCAGCAACCGATTCAACCTATGTGAGTTATCATACTGTAACAACAGGGGCTGATGGAACGCTTGGCTTAATCGCTTCAGTTGGGACAACTCAACTTGTAGGTGTGACTTGCGACATAACTAGGTCTGCCTTATTGTATCCTGCTGATCCTTGCAATCCTGCAACAGCAATTAGTCCGGATGAAATTAACCCAAATGCCGGTGTAACATTTTACAACCCCGAATGGACTGGTTTAGCGCCAAATACAACATATATTCTTGAAATTAGCTTTACTGTTCCATCTGAATGTCAGCTTGATGATCATTGCGAATCATTCTATTTCCCACCGGTTACATGCCCTGCAAGTGTCGGAACAATTTCTGTCTTAATCAATGGAACAGATGTCACAAATCCTTCCAATCAATACGATGTGTGTTGGGGTGATCAAATTGAATTTATATCGAATAATGATTTTATTTTACCTGATCCTGCAAGTGCTGATCCAAATGGCCTTGGATATGTATTGTGGGCATCATCTCCAACAGACTTAACTGCTCCTGAAACCAATGCCGGTTATTTAGGCTTTGATTATAACCCAAACACCGGTGATGTGAATGATGGCTCTGGATTTCCTGTCGGGACATTTTATCTCGCTGCCATGACTTTTGATGATATTTGCAATGCATTTCCATGTGATATCGCTCAAGGTTATGATGTGGATGGCGATGGCTGTTGGGATATCGGTGATGTGATTAGGTTTACATTTCATCCTGAAATTATCTCAAATGCCGGAACCGATCAAACTCTAACTTGTGGTACCCCTACAGTTTTCCTTGATGGGACAGCTTCAACCGGTACAGGTATTAGTTATGCTTGGACAGGTCCTGGAATTGTGTCCGGGGGGAATACTACAACGCCTGAAGTCAATGCGGCGGGAACTTATACGTTGACAATTACTTCCCCGGTAGGTTGTACCGATATAGATGATGTGATTGTGGATCAGGATGCAAACCTTCCGACAGCAGATGCTGGTTCTAATCAAATCTTAGACTGTAATACAACTTCTCTAAATTTGGATGGTACCGGTTCTTCATCCGGAGCGTCGATTAATTATAACTGGAGTACGGTAGGCGGGAATATTGTAAACGGAAATACAACAACTACGCCGCAAATTGATGCTGCCGGAACCTATTCAATTACGGTGACTGATACCGATAATGGATGTACCGCATCTGACAATATTATCATAACCGAAGACATTGCTCCACCAACCGTTGGTATTATCAACAATACCGGAACAACCGTGATTGATTGTAACACAACACAAATTGATGTCACAGCAACCGGTAGTGGAACCTACGATTGGGGCGGAGGCGTTACAACGGCAGCCAATAGTTTTACAGCAGCTGGAACATACACCGTAACCGTCACTGGCGCAAATGGATGTACCGCATCTGACAATATTATCATAACCGAAGACACTGCTCCACCAACCGTTGGTATTATCAACAATACCGGAACAACCGTGATTGATTGTAACACAACACAAATTGATGTCACAGCAACCGGTAGTGGAACCTACGATTGGGGCGGAGGAATTACAACGGCAGCCAATAGTTTCATAGCAGCTGGAACATACACCGTAACCGTCACTGGCGCAAATGGATGTACCGCATCTGACAATATTATCATAACCGAAGACATTGCTCCACCAACCGCAAATGCAGGATCAAATCAAACCTTAACTTGTGCTGTCTCTTCTATGAATTTGGATGGTAACGCCTCTTCATCTGGTGCTGAATTTATTTACAGCTGGAGTACTATATCTGGAAATATTATTAGTGGTGCAAATACCTTAATCCCTAATGTGGATGCAGTAGGTACATATACACTTCTCATTACAAATACAAATAATGGTTGTACTTCGAGTGATCAGGTTAGCGTCGCAGAAAATCTCATCGCACCAATAGCTTCTGCAGGTGCTGATCAGGAGTTGACTTGCTCTAGTCCGGATGTTAATCTGGGCGGATCTGGTTCAACTTCTGGTACAACCATTTTATATGTTTGGAATACTGCTGACGGAAACATTGTTAGCGGAATTAATACAGATGCTCCTTTAGTTGATGCAGGAGGCACATACACAATTGTTGTGACAGATACTAATAATGGTTGTGCCGCTTCAGATGATGTATTAGTAACCGAAAGTTTTAATAATCCGATTGCAGATGCAGGAATCGATGCAACAATAAATTGTAATAACCCGACCATTTCCTTAGATGCTACTGCTTCCAGTACCGGTGCTCAATTCGAGTATCAATGGGATGCACCAGCAAATGGAATTGTATCAGGAGGTGATGGCTTAACGCCAACTATTACCGAGGCAGGTACATACACATTAACTGTAACAGACCTCTCAAATTCTTGTTCAGCAGTAGATGATGTTGTGATTTACGGCTCTTTTGATCAACCTAATGTGCTTGCTGGTAATGATCAGATTCTGACCTGTGCTAATTTGACAGTTGATTTATATGGCACAGGCTCAGATTCTGGTTCTGATTACAGTATTAACTGGACAACTTCTGATGGAAATATTATTTCTGGTCAGAATACATTGCAGCCAACAGTGGATCAAGTAGGAACCTATCTACTAACAATAACGAACAATCTTAATGGTTGCAGTAATGCTGATCAGGTGGTTGTAACAGAAAACACAACACCTCCTATTGCTAACGCAGGTACAGATATGGAAATTACATGTTTAAATCCGACGGTTACTTTGGATGGGTCATCCTCATCATCAGGTTCTGACTATTCGTATTTATGGACAACAACAAATGGAAATATACTATCCGGTGAGACATCTATCTATCCCACAGTAAATACCTCAGGTACTTACACCTTAACGGTATTTAACAATCTATCGGCTTGTACTTCATCAGATGAAGTTACAGTTCTTGAATTCACCACCCTCCCTATTGTCTCAGCCGGAGAGGATCAGGAACTGACCTGTGCTATTACCAGTTTATATCTGGATGGCACAGGTTCAGATTCCGGTAGTGATTTCAATATTTTATGGTCAACATCGAATGGAAATATTATTAGCGGTCAGAATACAATAACACCGCTTGTCAACGAGCCGGAAACTTACATTTGCACAATTATAAATGCACTTAATGGGTGTCAGAATAGTGATGAAGTTATTGTCATAGAAAATATTGTTTCACCAATTGCTAACGCAGGAAGTGATTCGGAGATACCTTGCGGTAATACCACAATTACCCTCGACGGATCACTTTCCTCCATTGGCTCAGAATTCTCGTATGCTTGGTCAACAACCAATGGCAGTTTTGTTTCAGGAACAAACAGCCTGAATCCTGTTGTGAATTCCGAAGGAGAATATTTTATTTCGGTTACAAATGCTACTAATGGTTGTACTTCGACCGATGAAGTTTCTGTCGTTGAAAGCAATGGACTCAATGTTTCCTCTGTGATAAACAATGTTTCATGCTATGCATACAATGATGGTTCAATTCAATTGACAGTTTCAGGTGGAACTGAACCTTATGAGGTCAATTGGCAGAATGGTTCACTGGGAACATCCATCTCTAATCTTTCAAGCGGCTGGTATGTTTTTGATGTGACAGATGCATTTTCCTGTACATATCAAGATAGCATATTTATTACTCAGCCGGCAAGCCCAATTGTATTATCGGCAAACCTTGAAAATGTTTCATGTTATTCAGATGCGGATGGTACAATTACAGCGAATGTTGCCGGTGGCACACAACCATATGAATATCAATGGTTTAGTTATGATGCTGTCATTGGGAACTCACGCCAAATACAAAATTTGGATGAAGGATTTTATGAACTTCATTGTACAGATGCAAATAATTGTGAAATAGATTCATTATTTATGATATCTCAACCTACACCAATTGCTGTAGGCTATGCTTCTCAAGGACCAAGTTGTATAGGAAACACTGATGGATACATCGATTTAAATGTTTCCGGTGGAGTGGAACCATATACATTTTATTGGGGTACATTTACTGGAAATCTACCTTTTTTAGATGGTTTGATGGAAGGATTGTATCATCTCAGTGTTACTGATGCAAATGCATGTACCTACGATGTTGGAAATGTTGTGCTTATGGATAATCCTGAAGAATGTATCCGTATCCCAAATGCATTTTCACCAAATGGCGATGATGTAAATGATAATTGGATTATTGAAAACCTGGATTTGTTCAATAATTATCAAGTGGAGGTTTTCAATCGGTGGGGGCAATCATTATACATTGGATATCCGGGATCAGAGGCCTGGAATGGAAAAACTCGTGAAGGAAAATTTGTCCCAACAGGAAGCTATATTTATATTGTTAATTTATTTAATGCTTCAGATCCAAAATCAGGAATAGTTACTGTTGTGTATTAAACCGATTAAGTCGGATATCAATATTTATTTGTTCTGGTGAAAAACTACTCTGAGACCAGCCGGGATTTTTGCAGCATTGCGATTGATTGAGAAAGACTTCAAACCGGTTATTCTCGAACGCGGAAAACCTGTAGAAGTAAGAAAGTTTGATATTGCAGGGCTTCACCGCAATCAGGAAGTGAAACCAAATTCGAATTATGCTTTTGGAGAAGGAGATGCCGGCACCTATTCTGATGGAAAGCTTTAAGTACAAAGCTTGTAAGGGCTTGTATCCGGCCGGTGAAGGTGCAGGCTACGCCGGTGGTATCGTTTCATCCACCGTGGATGGTCTCAATGCTGCTGAGGATTTAGCCAAACAGCTAGCATTCCCCCCGCAGTAGAACAAATGCCGCATGACAATAGGTTAATGCACTCATATCTGATGCTGTATCCTGAATCAGGTTAATTGACTTAGATTGAAGAAGTTGATGTACTTTTGCTTGTCACTGCCAAAGGCTTCAACTGATTCTCCGACAATTTTGTATGTGCTTTTTTCTCCTTTGATTTTGGAAAAATGAATGTCATATTCTTGCCCTTTATTATCTACCATGACAATTTTTACCAGAACTTCAGATTTGTCTGAAGTAAGGTCTTTTTGACATACCGGACATTTGAATGCGAATTTTTCACCTTCTTTTGGACTGAACTCAGGATTATAATTTGCATCATAGGTTCCCGGTTCTGTGTTAAGCAGTACCAGCCCTTGATTGCCATTTGATCTTTCTGCTGAAAGAATTAGTTGCTGATCTACATTCAAGAATGAATTACAGTGCGGACATTTAAAATTGTTCATAATCATTTCCTCCTATTTAGTTTTATACTATTATATACGTTCAAAACCTAATTATGTTAGTCCTTTTTTTCTGTTTTGTTTATTCCGGTATATTTCACGAAATGGTTTTAGAATTGATTGCATGTCAAAATATTTGATAAACTAAAAATGCCGGTATTATTTAATCAAACCCCATTTACGTATAATATTTGCCCTTTCTGTAGCCATTTTGTCCAAAGCGTGAACAAAAATGCCGTATGTTTGTCCTACTAATTAAATAGGATAAGTAGTATGAAAAAAATAATTTTAGTTATTGCATTGTTAACAGGATGGATCCTTGGGACAAATTTGTTGTTAGCTCAACAATACATTATGGATGATTCGCAGAGTAAAATTAGCCTCAGTGGGACATCCTCACTTCATGACTGGAATATGAGGGCAGTTACCTTTAGCGCGGATTTTGATGTCATGACAAATGAACAGGACATGTCCGTTTCGGATGTTACTGTGCGCATAAAGACAGCTGATATCAAAAGTTCAAAAAACATCATGAACAGAAAGGCTGAAGATGCTTTGAAAGTGGAGGAGTATCCATGGATTATTTTTGATATGACAGAAGTGAATTCATTTCAGACAGATGGGCGTAAAATTTCCGGTGAGATTGTGGGAAATCTTACAATAGCCGGAGTTACAAAGCAGGTTGTTTTGCCCTTTTCCGGCTACAGAACCTCAGACAACGGGGTGTTGTCTGTTGAAGGCTCCATAAAACTGGATATGACGGATTATGGCATTGTGCCCCCAGTGGCATTGCTTGGACAAGTGGAAACAGATGATGATGTGGACCTTGATTATAAAGTAACAGTAAAGAAAGTAAACAAATAAAAACGGAATTATTATGAAAAAACTTATTATTATTATTTCAGCAGTCCTGTTTTCAGGATATGCGATGAGTCAGAATTTCGAGAACCCACAACTGGATGGCGAAAATTTTGACAAGATAAATGTGCATGTGGGTGCCGATTTTGCCATGCAATTCCAGGCACTCAGTCATCATGCCGACAGTGCACTAATCCCTTTAGGCAATGGGCTTAACCTGCCAACAGCTAACTTTACGCTCGGTGCTGATTTGGCACCTGGTGTTTATGTTAACCTTACAACCTATCTGTCTTCAAGACATCATGTTGAAGCATGGGTAAAAGGTGGTTATCTTATTGTTGACGAGATGACCTTTTTTAACTCGCCGCTTGTGGACAAGGTTATGGATAAGCTGACAATTAAAGCAGGAGTGATGGAGTTGAATTATGGTGATGCGCATTTTAGACGGTCAGATAATGGGAATGTCATCAACAATCCTTTTGTTGGAAATTACATTATGGATGCGTTTACCACGGCACCGGCACTTGAAGCCATGTTTCGCCATGATGGATGGTTACTGATGGCAGGTGTGAATACCGGCTCCCTGAAGCCGTCACTTGTTGATTACAGCGGCTATACGAATACCTATACGCCGTATAACATCAGTGAGGAATTGGCCTGGCATTTTAAAGCCGGTTATGATAAAGAAATCTCAGATGATATTAGGCTAAGGGCAAGCGTATCCGCTTTCCTGAATAAACAGCATCATTTCGGTTCTCTGTATTATGGTGATCGTACAGGTTCCAGATATTATCTGGTTATGAACAAAGAAACATTTTCATCCTCGGATGTAGATCCTGCTCAGGGACATCTCTCCGGAAGGTGGGGCCCTGGTTTTACAGATAAAAACCATGCCTATATGGCAAACCTTTTTGCTCAATACAAAGGCATAGAGATTTTTGGTACATATGAAACGACCTCCGGCACATCCGCTTTTGGATCGTCTGATTACAAATACGATCAGTATGCCATCGAAGGTTTATACAGGCTTGGTGGAAATGACCAATTCTTTGCCGGCGGACGCTACAATCTCGTTAATAATTCCGACAATCAGTCGATAGAACGTTATCAGGCAATTGCAGGCTGGTACATGACAGACAACATTAAAATGAAACTGGAATATGTACAGCAGATATATTCTGGTTTTTCTGAGTACGGCGAAGATGCCGGCTTTGACGGTGTAATGTTCGAAGCTGCGATATCGTTTTAATAACTCATTTTTTTAGGAATATGAAAAGAATATCACACCGGCTCATGATTGCGATAGTAATTTTATTATTATCGCAGGGCGGTGGGTATTCTTCTGTTCCCGGCACATCAAGCCTTGTGAGTTTATCATACCTTAAAATCAAAGGTTCCACGAATGTCAATAAATTTGATATTAATTATAAGATCATCAACTCGTTAGGAGAAAGGGAACAGCTATTGTTTAAGCCCTTTATCA
>Ga0307929_1002465_pt1 | contig 11899 bp, 9 predicted proteins | sample AceLakmetage1330_FD_203160 | JGI IMG/M metagenome (GOLD analysis project Ga0307929, IMG submission 203160) | Saline water microbial communities from Ace Lake, Antarctica - #1330 | ecosystem: Environmental > Aquatic > Non-marine Saline and Alkaline > Saline | place: Antarctica: Ace Lake...
AGAAGATATTGCCACTTTGTTTAACGAAAAATTTGATACCACGCTGGACAGCACACCCGAAGAAATGACTGATTTTGTCAGGCAAAAGCTTCGGACAAAATTTGCTGAGGCGGATACAGGAATTACTGGTGCCAATTTTTTAATTGCCGATACTGGTTCTATTGCTCTCACCGAAAACGAAGGCAATGGAATGATGTCGTTTTCATTTCCCAAATTACATATTGCCATCAGTGGTATCGAAAAAATAATTCCTTCGGTTAACGACCTTGATCTATATTGGCCGCTCCTGGCAACGCATGGTACGGGGCAACAACTCACGGTGTATAATTCAATTATTTCGGGGCCCAGGCAAACAGGCGAAATTGATGGCCCGACAGAAATGTATGTTATTTTGATTGACAATGGCAGGACAGAATTATTAAAACACCGCTCGCAGCGAAGTGCCTTATCATGTATTAAATGCGGTGCCTGCCTGAATGCTTGCCCGGTATATAAAAACATTGGTGGTCACAGCTATAATACCACCTATTCGGGGCCCATTGGCGCGGTTATCACTCCTCACCTGAAAGGGATGAAAGATTATATGCACCTGAGTTTCGCATCTTCGTTGTGTGGCAAATGCACCGAAGTATGCCCGGTTAAAATCAATCTTCATGAATTGTTGTTGCTAAACCGCAATGAATCGGTACGTTTGGGATATTCAACGCCCGGTGAGAAAAAGTTACAATACCTTGCCAAAAAAATCCTGATGAACCGCTGGATGATGGATTTTGGAGGTAGCGGAATAAAAAACATGGCCATGAAAACTTTCATGAAAAAAGCCTGGGGCAATCACCGCAATCTGCCCGACATGGCGCCCAAATCATTTAAGCAACTTTGGGAAGAGAGAAGAGGAGGGAAGTAGGGGAGAGGTTTGAAGTTGGAAGTTGGAAGTTGGGAGACGGGAGTCGGAAGTCGGAAGTCGGAAGTCAGAAGACGGAAGACGGAAGACGGAAGACGGAAGACGGAAGACGGAAGACGGAAGACGGAAGACGGAAGACGGGAGTCGGAAGTCAGAAGTCGGAAGACTAATGTCAAATAGTTAAGAATTTTGTTTAAGAGTGATTATTGTCGGGTAGGTCGGGGGCATTACTGCCCCTTCCCTCCCTAAGAACCGTACGTGAGACTTTCACCTCATACGGCTCAAGCTCTCCAAAGGCAGATTTAACCACCCGGTAAAGTACACCAAGTAACTTTACCTTTGCAATAATAAAAGTAATGGTTGTACAGAGTAAACTGTTTCAGGTGCACATCTGCGAAAGGCAGATTCATTTGCGATTCCTGAATAAACAATCTTATTACATCTTTCTTGCAAAAGAGAACCCGATGGAAGTTAGCACGATTTTCACCGGAGGCAAATTTAGAACCTCTATCCACTTCATTACAAAATGGCATTCGCTTTCTCCATCATCCCATACCTTCATAATATTGTAATTGCCTCACAACAATCCTACCCGCCAAAACGGGAACTATAAAGGCTTACCACGTTCCGTCCGTTTAACAGGGTGGGTTAGGTGCTGCCTATATACCGGAAGCTCAACATCCATGTGCTTGCAAAAAACGTACTTGCATCCTGGCTTCTTACCTTTTGGTCAGAGTGTATCATCAACTTTCACTCTTTCACGCATCACGGTACGTCAACGGCAGTTCAATTAATTTCACCATACCATCCAAACCAACGCCCTTAGGAATGTTGCTATCCCTTGGGTGGTCTTGTCCCGGCAGCTCCACACCCCAACGTTGCCATTGACGCATGTGCCGGTAGGTTACTCATGATGGAACATGAGGTTAAATCAGTCTATAACAATCAAAGAACGTTTAACAGTTATTCGGACAGCCTCGTGTCGCACTTTAATTTATTGGTAACTAATCAGTAGTCTCAATTTCAACAAAGAGGATTAATTGAAAAAGAATCAATAGTATAAATTGAAGGGATGAAAAAGCCCCTCCTTTTCGCTATCAATGCCGAAGGCATTGATAGCGAAAAGGAGGGGGAGGCTCTGCTAAATACATAAAATCCCGGGTTAGAACCCAGGGCTATTGAAAAGTATTGACATATAAACAGGCACTGATTAGTTACATTTATTGTAATGTGATAATCAGGGACATCTTAAATTCCCACACGTGCGGGATTAATCGACAATCACAAATTCACATCATTACCTTAACTTATTAACATTGGACGGAAGACGGAAGTTGGATGTCCATCTTATACCAATTTCAAAATCAATCTACATTATTGTGGTGCAATGCACAAATCTGCACATTTTCAAATTTTCAAAACTAATTGCAACTGATTTTCTTGGTATTTTCGCCGAAACTTCGATTACATGTTTCAATCCCATTTTGGAGAATTTGCTGCACTATTGACCGCATTCTTCTGGACCGTCACCAGTTTGTCATTTGAAGCTGCAGGAAAAAGAATCGGCTCCCTGAGTGTAAATTTGATAAGGCTGTACCTGGCATTTATTATCTATTCGGTTTACCTGTATTTCGCAAGGGGAATGTTTTTCCCGACTGATGCTACAAGCTTTGCCTGGTTGTGGTTGTCCATTTCTGGGCTTGTAGGTTTTGCCATAGGAGATTTGCTCCTTTTCCAGGCTTTTGTAGTTGTAGGTGCCAGGATTTCGATGCTAATGATGTCCCTTGTACCGCCCATCACTGCATTGTTGGGATGGATGATCCTGGGTGAAACACTATCCATGCAGAGCATGGCAGGAATGATGATTACAATAACGGGTATTGTTTTGGTTGTTTTTAAGAGGGAAAAACCCCAGGCAAACTCAAATAAAAAAATAAAGTTTTCCTATCCTGTCATTGGTATTTTGCTTGCATTCGGTGGAGCTGTAGGCCAGGCAGTGGGGCTGGTATTAAGCAAATACGGAATGAAAGACTATGATGCATTTGCAGCATCGCAAATCAGGGTGATGGCTGGCCTTGTTGGCTTTACAATAATATTTATTTTTATGAGGCGATGGGACAAATTAAAGTCAGGTATTCGGAACAGGAAAGGAATGCAGCTTGTAATCCTTGGTTCAATTTTCGGGCCCTTCCTTGGTGTATCGTTTTCATTGCTTGCAGTTCAAAACACAAGTACCGGTGTGGCTGCCACCATCATGGCCATCGTCCCGGTTTTGATCATACCTCCGGCAATTATAATTTTCAAAGAAAAAATAAATATAAGGGAAGTAATCGGCTCAATTCTGGCAGTTGCTGGTGTTGCTTTGCTGTTCCTGGAATAGTATGTTTTGATTATCAGTTTGTGATTAGTCAATTAAAGTAACTTTGTTAAAAATCTTTAGTAAGATGCTTTTATCATTATCGATCCTGGGTATCGTTTTATCGGTAATCCTTTTGTACTTCAATTCCGCAAGGTATGCTTCATCCATTTTCCTTGGGGGATTCTTCTTTCTGGTGAGTTTATATGGCTTTGTAGAATACGTTGTATTGTATTCAAAATCTGAAGTTTTAGTCGGGGTTATTTTTATCAATATTGGCTTTTTATCTTACCTGACGGGGCCAATGTTATACTGGTATATAAGAAGTATCCTTACTGATAATTCACGGTTCAAAAAAAGAGATTTATGGCATCTGTTGCCTATGCTGATTTTTTTGGCAGGGACATTAAATTACATTTTTACACCCTGGTCGTTCAAACTTGAGATTGCCTCAAAATTGGTTGAGAGCCCTAATTTTATTGGTACCTTTAAATATCCTGCTTTGTACCAGGTGGTATCTAAATATGTGGTTTTCCTAAGCCGCCCTGTGCTGATTTTGGCTTATGCTATCTGGTCGTTGATAGCAATTACCCGTTTTTTGAAGAATAAGACAGAAATAAAAGTTCTATCTCATCAAAGATATCTTATCAAATGGCTGCTGGTACTTTTAGGATTTTTGTTCATTTTAGTCCTCAGCCATATTTTCCTATTAAGCGAAGTCTTTGCAAAGCAGGATACAAAACTATTATTCACACTGAATTTTATGCAAATCCTTTCAGCAATAGGTCTATCCGGATTGCTGGTCTCACCCTTCTTTTTCCCTGATATATTATATGGCTTGCCCCAATTACCCATGCCGGCATCATTACAGGAGACGAACAAAAGAAGTAAAATTTATCAGGGAAACTGTACGAAACAGAATCCTGATTTTGAAACTGAGTACCTGCTTTCGATCCAACAAAAAGCTGAAGCATACATGAAAGAGTTTCAACCCTATCTGCAAACGGATTGCAACCTGGCTTCTTTTTCGAAATTGATTAAAATACCCGCGCATCACCTTGCTTATTATTTCAGGGAAGAAAAAAAACAGTCATTTAATGACTTTAGGAACGAGTGGCGCATAGTCCATTCCAAGAACCTCATCAGGGAAGGAAAATCCAAAGAACTTACCCTTGACGCCATAGGGTCTTTATCCGGGTTCTCGAGCCGTAATACCTTTTTTAATGCGTTTAAAAAATTTGAAGGGATAACACCGGGAGTATGGGCGGCTCAAAGTTCTAAATAGTCTTTGCAAGAAAACGCCAAATTTAACACCATGGAATTTACACCATACGAACCGATCGTCAAGTTGTTACGATACTCCTGACAAAAAACAGGCTCCAACAGGTTGAAGTTGGCATCAAATTCTAACTTTCACTTGAAGATTTTCCAATATTGTTTAACCTAAGTTGGTTTAATTTCTGGCATTAAAAAAATAAGGGAATAAGGTTGGGGTATTATAGTGCACATAAGGGACTACTAAGGTTGTTAAGCAGGAAATAAGGTTTCTAATCTATTGTTTTAAACAGCAATAACTAAAAACCTTATTTATTTCCCCAACCTTAGTACAGAAACCATATCCCAGTACATTACCAACCTCTTATATAACTTCTTTTGTCAAGCGGCTTTTAGTTTCTCAATCTTTTTCATTAGCTGATTGATTTTCTGCTCTTTATACTTTTTTTGATATTCAATTAAAGCATTGGGGTTAAATTCTTCTTTTTTAGAAATCATTTTGTAATAAATAATTGCCAGTTTTCTTGCAGTTGCCACTACAGCTTTTCCTGCCCCTGATCTTGCTTTCAATCTTCGGAAGTGATCACCTAAGGGGCTTTTACTACTATGCAAACTATTCGCCGCAATCCTAAATGCTTGACCTGCATGATGTTTCTTTTTTTTAATCCTGCTGCTAATTATTTTTCCGCCTGATATTTTTGTGTTTGGGGCCAGCCCTAACCAAGAGGTAAAATGATGCTCGGTTTTCCATTTTGACATATCGGTCCCTACTTCAGACATTATAGTCAATGCGCTTAATTCGTTTATGCCCATTATTGTTGTAATATTAACCCCTAAGATTTCTTTGAGGTAAGATGTAAGATTAAAGGATATTTTGTTTTTACCTGACGGTTTCCTTTTCATTTTTGGGATATCAGGTATAACACCATCATTTTTTGAAGCAATTTGCCCGATTAATTGTTCTTCAATTTTTTGGTCACATTCATTAATCATTTCGCGGTGTGTGCAAAACAACTTATAGCACTGTTCCAGTTCAAACAAATGTTCGGTTGTCCAGTATCCTTCCAGTGATTTAATAATTACCTCTCTACTTGCTTTTATACGTTTATCCCTCATATCTGCAAGTACTCCCGGGTCTCTTTCCCCATCAAGGATAGATTCTACGATCAAGGTACCGGTTTTTCCATCAATATCACTAATTACTGTATGCAATTTAATATTCATTAGCTCCATTGCCTTTTGCATACGATTAAGATAGGTTGACGATGTACGTACCAGGTTTTTCCGGTGACGGGCCAAACTACGCAAGGTACGCGTCATATTGTCGGGTTGGAAACTTGCATTGAGCAGGCCGCAACTATGTAGCTTTTGTATCCATTCCGCATCGCTTTCATCATCTTTTCTGCCAGTTACATTTTTAACATGTTTTGCATTGACAAGATAAACCTCAAAACCATATTCCTGTAGCAAAAGAAATAATGAGACCCAATATACCCCGGTACTTTCCATCGCTATTGTGGTTATGCCATTTGCCCCGAGTATTTTGGCAATAGAATGTAAATCCCTGGTATAACACTCAAAAACTCGTATTTCGAGCTGTTCTGAGTTTATTGGATAGGCTACCATCATTTCTTTATCTGACACATCAATACCTGCTGCTGTTGGATTGATTACTGTCAATTGTGAAATTCTTTTCACATCTTCTTTTTTTGTTTTACTTTTACTCATAACTTTAAAATTTAAGCGTTTAAAATGCCCCATGCCTGCTGGTTTTCAAAGTGTAAAATTCTCTTATACGGCATCCAAGTGCCAATTGGGACTCTTTAAACCAAACAGTACCAGACTTATTAGTGATGTTTTTACATCATGGTTTTTTCGGTATGTACTGCGTGGGGCAGCGCTTAAATTTACGACATATTCACCAGTTACTCTGCATGGGGCCATATTTTTGAAATACTGAGGGACTTATTACCTTATTATTCCATCAGTTAAACCACAAATAAGGTAATAAGGTGAAAGGGTCATTAAGTAACATTTTTGTACTAAGGTTAAGAAAAATGATAAGGTTTTACTCAGGGCATTTATTTCGTTAAAGCCAAGCTTGGAAATGAAATGGCGACGCAGAAAAGAATAAAAGTGAAATAGCGAAGGGCGGAGGGCAAATAGCATAGAGCGCAGAGCTTAGCGCAAAAAGCGGAAGGGGCCGCGAAATCTGCCGCCCAAAGGGTGGGCATGCTCGATTTACAATCGGCATTTGTAGCAAAAATTGATATAATTGACAAAGGAAAAACCTTATTCTTTAAAGTCAAGATTGGAAATGAAATGGCGACGCAGAAAATAATAAAACTGTAAAACGAAGAGGGTATAGAGCATGGAGCATAGAGCGTAGTGCAAAAAGCGGCAAGGCCGCGAAATCATTGAAGCAAAATTTGACATAATTGAAAAAGGGAAAACCTTATTCTTTAATGTTTAACCTTAGTAGCATATTTATTAGTGGAAAAACCAAACCTTATCACCTTATTATACCATCAATTAAACCACAAATAAGATAATAAGGTAAAAGGGTCAGTAAGTTACATTTTTGTACTAAGGTTAAGATAAATGATAAGGTTTTACTCAGGGCATTTATTTCGTTAAGGTGCAGGTTGGGAATGAAACGGCGACGCAGAAAAGAATAAAAGTGAAATAGCGAAGGGCTAGCAGAGAGCTTAGAAAAAAGAGCAGAGCTCCTCGCTTTGCCCTTTGCCCTATGCTCTTCGCCCTCAACGCGACGATGTGTTACATTATCAGAATAAATCCACCTCAATTTCATCATTATGACTATCTTTAACGCTCATATCCGAAACAAAATGCTGCGTACCATAATTATCGACGATGAATTACACATCCGCAAAAGCCTGGCGCAAATGCTAAAGGACGAGTGCATTAATGTAAAACTCGTGGGAACCGCCGACGGGGTAAAAAGCGGATTGGATGCGATCAATAAACACCACCCCGACCTGGTTTTGCTGGATATTAAAATGGATGACGGCACGGGTTTCGACCTGCTGAAAAAACTGGAACCGGTAAACTTTAAGATAATCTTCATCACGGCTTACGATCAGTACGCCCTGCAGGCATTTAAGTTTAGTGCCATCGACTATTTGCTCAAACCCTTAGACGCCGAGGATTTGGTGGAAGCTGTAAACCGCACCGAAAAGCTGATCCAAAAGGATTTTTCGACCCAATTAAAAGTATTGGATGAAAACCTGAAAACGGCTGAAAACAAAGACAAAAAAATCCTTTTAAAAACAAGCGATGCTGTTCATCTTGTCAAAGTCCGGGATATCAGCTATTGCGAATCGGATCTCAGCTATACCAAATTTTATTTGTTGGATGGCCAAAAAATTATCATATCAAAATCACTTCGCGAATTTGAGGATATGTTGAAGGGTTTTGGCTTCTTCAGGGTACACAAATCTTTTCTTGTAAACCTGTTTACCATCACAAAGTTTGATAAAACAGATGGCGGCTTCCTGGTTATGGAAAACAAGGACAGGGTCCCGGTAGCATCACGGAAGAAGGATGAACTATTGGAATTATTCGGGAAGCTAACAGATTAGAATGAAGAATCCAATTTACACGATATGTTCAAATTTGATACTTTACTTAAAAATGAATTATTGAAACGGATTTGCTTAGTAGCGACGTTTGTTTTGATTTTTATTGGGAGCTTATCAGCACAGTATTATTACCGTTTGGACCAACAGAAAATCGACAGCCTTGAAGTCCTCCTGCCCTTATCAAAAGATACTTCAAGGATTGATATCCTTAACAATCTGGCCGAACTCTATACAAAATATAATACCGCCCAGTATAAAAAACACATCCAGTTAGCCGATTCCAATTCCAAAAAAGCACACTATACGCGGGGCAAAGGAATGGCTCTATATAATTATGGCCAGGCAGCATACCTTGAAGGGGACTACCTCAGTACTATCGACTATTATCACCGTGCAATCAATTTGTTTGAGGCCATCGGCGATATACAAAACCTTGCAAAGACCAATCAACAAATGGCCATTGCATTGTTTTTTTCAGCAACAAATCAGGTGGGAGCTATTGATTATCTTGAAACTGCCATAGAACAATATCGTGCTTGGGGCGACCTGGCGGGCGAATCCATTGCATGTTTTAACCTGGCAGGAGGTTTATTGCGTCTGGGGCTTTATGAAGATGGCATGGGATATATACAAAAGTACCTGCAAATTACCGACAGTATCGGGGATTTTCCGATTGTGCTGGGTACGGGATATGCCCTTTTGGGGAATTTATATGCAGGGTTGGCGGATTATAAAAATGCCATCAGATATTATCATTTGTCCATAGAAACTTATGATGCCGAAAATATTGAAGACCGTTCGGTAACAGCAGGTGTATGGGGTTACATTGGAGCATTATATGAAAACAATAATTTACCAGACAGTGCTTTTTTTTGTTATAAAGAGGCCCTGAAACTAAACATGCCCATCCTCAATGCTTACAACAGAATGTATGATCATTTCTATATTGGGAGGCTATATGCTAAACTCAAGAACATGGATATGGCTCTACCTCATTTCGATTCATCACTTTATTTTGCCCGGATGGTTGATTCGACAGGATATTACTATCAGATCGACTCATTAAAAAATTACATTGGTCATTCAGAGGAGATTTTTTTCATGGTCTCAAAAGCCCGCCGTAGGTTTTATGCCTGGAGTATCATGTTAAACAATTATCAATCCCTGTATAACATCTATTTACAAACAGGGCAGTATAAAAAAGCGGCAGAACTACATACGCCCTGGATGGAAATACAGGACAGCATCAATAATTATCAGCGGGCCAAAGAGCAGAAGGATTTACAAATGCGCTACGAAACCGAAAAAAAAGAACAGCAACTTCAACAACTTTCGGAAGAGAACAAGTTTAAGGTAACCCAATTGGAACAATCGCACATTTTAGCGATGGGTCTGGGTGTCCTGCTTATCATGATCATTCTGCTGGCGATTATCCTCATCCGACAAAACAAACTCAAAAGCAGCCAGCAAACCCTGCTTTTGCAACAACGACTGTTTCGCACCCAGATGAACCCTCATTTCATTTTCAACTCGCTTTCGAGCATCCAGGGATTTATGATTGAGCAGGATACAAAAAGTGCCGGCAAATACCTTACAAAGTTTGCAAAACTTATCAGGAATATCCTGGACAACTCTACAGAAGAATATGTTTCGTTGGACAAGGAGATCAGCACCATCGAAAATTATCTCGCGCTGCAAAAAGTAAGGTATCATGGGAAGTTTGATTACACCATTGAAATAGATGAAACGATCAATCAGGAAGTAACCCGTGTGCCTCCCATGCTTGCACAGCCTTTTATCGAAAATTGCATTGAGCATGGTTTTAAACAAAGTGCTGGCAAGGGTCATATCCAAATCAACATCCTACAAAAGGACAGCAACCTGTTCATCCAAATCGAAGACAACGGCATCGGCAGGGAAGCAGCCATGCAAGCGATGAAAGCACAAAGTCCCAATCATAAATCAATGGCCACCCAAATCACCCGGCAACGTATCACTGCCCTCAATAAAAAGCTGAAAAAGAAAATCAAGCTGGATATTGTTGACCTGAAAGATGAACAAGGCGGGGCAAAGGGAACGAGGGTGGTTTTTAAAATGCTGGTTTGAAATCTAAGTTTGAGCCCCAAAAACCCAGTACAGGTTTCGGTATTGTAGCAATGTGATGTATAAATGAGTTCTAAAACCCGGTACGGGTTTAGGTATTGTAGCACCGAAGGTTAACACCAGAACAGGGAAACCCGGTACGGGTTTAGCAATACATTTTCGTGTAATAATCAGGATGTAAATTTGGCTCGATCTTTATTGCCTACAAACTTCCCCTCCTGAAAAAATCGAATAGCATAATTGCTTTTTGTTTGCCAATACCTTCAACTGCTTGTAATTCTTTTGCAGTTGCATTTGTAATACTGGTAATTGATCCAAAATGATCTAACAATCTCTTTGCAAGTTGTGGGCCAACCGATGACAATCCCTGGAGAAAGAAAACCTGGCTGCCGTAACTTTTACGTGTACCCGTTTGTTTTGGTAAATGCAGATCATGGCCTTTGAAATTTTGTTTTCCTACCCTGATGATTGCCGATATGGTTTCGTGCTTGTCCGTTGCAAAATAAATAGGGATTTGCCACCGGGCCATCACCGACAACAATGCTCCCTGGATGGCTTCTGCACTGGTGTTTTGTCGTTCATCCATCACCTTGCCTTCGATGATAATCAAACATACAAATCGTGTTTTCCTTAGTTTACTGCATTGCTTAAAAAGCCTTCCACTCAATATTGATTGAACAAAATCCACTGCCGTTTTACGTTCGATAAGAACCTCATTGTTCACCAGGTAATCGCCTGCCTCTAAAGTTGAAAAGCTTATGTCTGCTCCTTCTGCTTCCAGCAAGGATGGAACATGGGAAGGTTTTTCTCTATGGTCGATAGTGATGGATATTGTTGATTCCATTGTTTCAGAGAGACTTTTTAAGTGTAAAACAACAAATTTTGAAGGTTTAAAGGTAATAAATATCAATCTCTGATGCCTGATGATCCGCAAAAGTAGAAAATTTTCAATTTTCGTAACTTTTCGAGGATGCTCGAAAAACAATGAAATCGGAGATTTCTGGCTCGTCGGCACTGCTGACTGCTGACTGACGACAGAGAACTTACTGACGACTGATAACTGCTTACTGACTAGTTCTTACTGATAACTGACGACTGATCACCATCCTTATTCGTCATATTGAAAAAAAATTATTCTCCAAAACAATTAAACTATCTTTGCAGCCGTTTTGAGTAATCGAATAGTTCTTTAACAATATGGGGCTGACTGGTTTTGACAGCAAGGAAGTGGTACTGTAAGCATGCCGGACATTATAGATGTGGTCCGTAAAAACTATCTTAACGCCTATAACTGGCAATACAAATTACGCTCTCGCAGCATAATCGAAGTTCAGTAGATTAAGCCTAATCCGGACTCTAGGAGTCTGGACGAGACGCTCCGCAGGCGGACCCGCCTTGTTCCTGCCTGAGCACGGGGTGTAGCAAAACAGGGATAGTCGTTCGTAAGCTTTGGGCGAACGGTGAAATTAAGAAGCTAAGGTTCAGGTTGGGTGTTTGTCCCCTGCCTGCTCTCGACAATCAATGACAAACTAAGCGTGTAGAAAGCTTTATGGCTGCTTGTTTGGACCAGGGTTCGACTCCCTGCAGCTCCACAATTCATTGTATAAAGAGGTTTATTAGTGTAAAATCTGGTAAACCTTTTTTTATTTGAAAATAAATCCA
>Ga0307929_1002466_pt1 | contig 11892 bp, 10 predicted proteins | sample AceLakmetage1330_FD_203160 | JGI IMG/M metagenome (GOLD analysis project Ga0307929, IMG submission 203160) | Saline water microbial communities from Ace Lake, Antarctica - #1330 | ecosystem: Environmental > Aquatic > Non-marine Saline and Alkaline > Saline | place: Antarctica: Ace Lake...
TGGGGGAAAAGGGAGAACTGGTTTTGACAACCCTGTCGGCCAGAGCCTTTCCCCTGATCCGCTTTCGTACGGGCGACATGGCCCGGTTTGTTGCCGAACCCTGTGGATGCACCTCTCCTTTGATGAAACTGGAGTGGTTAAAGGAGCGGGCCGATAATATGATCATTATCTCCGGGATCAAAGTGTCCCTGGATCAGGTAAAAGACTACCTCCACGATGCCTTGGCGGTGCCGTGCCCAGACTGTAGTGTGGCGCGTATTCGTCAGGGGGGAACCGAAATTATGGAGATTTCCCTGGTCATGGATGATGTTCTTTTTTCCGATGAGATTAAAGAATTAGAAACATTAATGGCTCGCACAGAAGATGCCCTGGCCGAGCAGGTGGGGGTACCCATTAAGATTCGTCTGGTTCAAAAACGGGTTTGATGGGGCCCATTGCCATTTTTTCGGGCGGAGGCTTCATTTGCGATGGGGTCAGCCTTGCGTTATTGGTATTACCGGTGGGGTTGGAATTTGTACAGGCTGTGCGGTCGGTAACGCCAATAGTACAAGCCTGATCTCGTTTGCCTGACAATCAAATTCATAGAATGTTAAGTACCCGGGCATATATTCCTCAAAACAAAATCCATAAATATCAATGGAATATGCCTGTGGAATACCGAAAAAAATCTGTGTGGGTACTTATCATGATGCCGGGAAGTCCCCGCCCCCTTCTTTTTTCAGGTTTACAGCGATTTTATGCTGTCCACGATAAAGGGGGTGCACCGGATGGCCACGCTCTGTTTTTTTATCCAGATGCGGGCCATTGAAATGGATTCCCCCTCAATATTGGTAATATTGGCAAGCTCTTCGGCAAAGGCAACATCCTTGATATTAAATTCATAATAAAAGGTGTTGGGCGTAAATGGGTCGGCAATGAGAATGAGCTTTGTCTTATTCTTGGGATGTTTTTTGGGAGACCCGGAAAAAGGGATGTGGTTGTGCTTATCCACATTTTTGGGTTTCTGGTAGGTTTGAATTTCAAATTTTTCTTTTAACTCAACAATATTAGCAATGGCCATGATATTCCTCCTCAAATCCAATCTGAAATTTCATAATTTTATTATATACAGAAAAATAGTTTAAAAAAAGAGAAATGTTGGTATCCTTACAAATCATTTCAAAAACGATTTGTACTATTTTGAGGTGTCCCTGGAAAACCTTATTCTTTGTTTGGTGAATGGGCTTGATTCTAAGTGTATCTCCTTGCTCAGTTCCTGATTTTACCTGTAAGTTGATCAAAATTGGAACAAAGCCAAGAAATCGACAGACTGGAGCGTATATGATATTTAAGATTTCCAACAATTCTCTTATCAACATTTTTAAAGTGAAATCCATTCGCATGGTGATGCTCATGGCCATCATTGTTTTTGCCACATTGATCTCCTTTGATCGGTTTGTCATCTACCCCTCGTTTATAAAGCAACTGGCTCAAAATACTGAAAATGAAGCCCTGCGTCTGGCCAGACACCTGGCCCCGGAATTGAACCCTTGGTTCCATGCCCCGGGAAACGCTGACATTGATCAGACGACCATTTTAAGATTAAAACAGTTGCAAATAGATTTTGACCTCCTGAAAATTGATCTTTTTGATAAAACCGGTCATCGCTTTTATTCCACCACGGAAAAGGACATCGGCAGGGTCAACCACGGTGATTATTTTACGGATCTTATTTCCCAGGGTAAAATATTCACCCGGATGGTTAAAAAAAAGACCCTCTCCCTGGAGGGCGTCCCCGTTCGCACAGATGTTGTGGAGACCTATTATCCCATCATGGAAGGAAATCAGTTCCAAGGAGCCCTGGAGCTTTATTATGACGTCACCGTCAGAATCAAAGAATTGAAAAAACAGGTGATTGTCTCCATGGCCCTAATGTCCGGCCTTGCCCTGGCACTGTCCCTCATCATCCTGGTTATCCTTAAAGAAATGGCCGTCAGTATGTTCAAACAGCAGGAAGCCCAGGAGGCTCTCAAGGCCAGTGAGATTCACCATCGGGAACTGGTGCAGGGGGTTAACGGCATTATTCTTCGATTTAACACAGATGGCCGTATTCTCTTTTTGAATCGGTATGGTCTGGATTTCTTTGGCTTCCGGGAAGAGCAGGTCCGTGGACGGCATGTGCTGAAAACCATTGCCGGATCTTCCACGACCAGTTCCCATACCTTTGCTGAAATGTTTAAAACCCTTTGCCGCCAACCGGAATCCCTTCCCCAGGATGAAAATTTATACGTTGATGACAAGGGCAAAGAAACCTGGATTGCCTGGACCAACAAACCCATTCACAATGGCCGGGGAGACATTGTGGAGATCCTTTCCATTGGCATTGACATCACCCAACAAAAAAAGACGGAACAACGTCTACAGGAACTTCTGGACAATACCAAGCAGATGTTGGAGGCCATGCCCTTTGGCATTGTCATTGTGGGAAAAGATCGCATTATCCGCAGCGCCAACCGGATGGCCTTGGACTTAATGGGGATTAAGGATCAAGCAGAAATTGTGGGACAAGTGTGCCACAATCGCATTTGTCCGGCAGAGGAATGCAATTGCCCGGTATTGGATCTGGGCCAGAAGGTGGACAGCTCCGAACGAATTCTCATTGGTAAAAACAATAAACGTATTCCCATTATTAAAACCGTTTTATCAACCCTCCTGCAAGGTGAAGAAGTCCTTTTGGAAGCCTTTGTGGATATTTCAGAATTGAGCCAGATAAGACAAGAGGTGGGGAACGCGAATTTTAAACTGGAAATGGCCCTGGCAAAGGCCAATCGCATGGCTGAAAAAGCCGCCATTGCCAACACCGCAAAGAGCGAATTCCTGGCCAATATGAGCCATGAGATCCGGACCCCCTTAAACGGCATCATCGGCATGACCCAAATTTTGATGGATACGGCCACTCTGGACGATGATCAGTTCCGTTACGCCAGAATCATCCAGAGCAGTGGGACATCTCTTTTAAATATCATCAACGACATCCTTGATTTTTCTAAGATTGAAGCGGGAAAACTTGAAATGGAAATGATCCCCTTTGATCTTCGTTTACTGTTGAGTGACTTTTCTGCCATGATCTCCTTTCGCATTGAAAAAAAGGGGCTGGAATTCATCTGTGCGGCCAGTCCAGAGGTGCCGTCCCTGTTGTTGGGAGACCCCGGTCGCTTGAGACAGATATTGATTAACCTGGCAGGAAATGCGGTGAAATTTACCCACCAGGGAGAAATTTCCGTACAGGTCTCCCTGGATTCAGAAAATCAAAGCCATGCCATGCTTCTTTTTTCTGTAAAAGATACCGGTATTGGTATTCCCCGGGAAACACAGAAACATCTGTTTGAAAGTTTCACCCAGGCAGACACCTCAACCACCCGAAAATATGGGGGGACCGGTCTGGGGCTCACCATTTCCCGGACCTTGTGTCAGTTGATGGGGGGAACCATCGGTATCAACAGTGAAGAGGGCAAAGGATCTGAATTTTGGTTCACCGCAAAATTTGAAAAACAAAAAACGGATTCGCACACCATAAAGAGCATGCCAAAGGCAGATCTTAAGGGGGTGCGTGTCATGGTGGTGGATGACAATAAGACCAATCGAGAAATTCTATCCACCCAGCTCAAGGCCTGGGAAATGGTTGCAACTGCCTATCCCAGTGGGGCCGCTGCCCTTGAAGCGTATGGCACAGAGATAAAGGCGGGGCCTGCCTTTGATCTGGCCATTCTGGATATGCAGATGCCGGACATGGATGGATTAACCCTGGGGAAATTAATACAAGAAGAAAAAAGTGTCCCCATCCCTCCCCTGATCATGATGACCTCCGTGGGAAAGGCCGGGGATGCGAAGCGATTTAAGAAAGCCGGTTTTTCTGCCTATCTTGTGAAGCCGGTGGGGCAACTGGATCTCATGGATGCGTTGTCCACGGTTATCTCAGGGCACCCCCTTGAGATGGAGCAGCAACCCATTGTTACCCGGCACACGGTTCGGGAAATGCGTCGTAAAAATATTCGAATTTTGCTGGCAGAAGATAATATAGTAAACCAGCATGTGGCCTTAAAATTTCTGGAAAAAATAGGGCACACAGGGGTTGATACTGTGAAAAATGGACAGGAAGCTGTCACAGCCCTTGGTAAAATTCCCTATGATCTGGTGCTCATGGACGTTCAGATGCCGGTGATGGATGGGATTGAAGCCACCATGCGCATCCGGGATATCCAGTCTGAATGTTTGAACCATGCCGTTCCCATCATTGCCATGACGGCCCATGCCATGCAAAGTGATCGGGATCGGTGCCTTGAGGCTGGCATGAATGACCATGTTCCCAAACCGGTGAACCCTAAGATTCTATCCGAAATTCTGGAAAAATGGCTGAGTTAAGTGTAAATATTCGGGTTGGTTCTGTAACTGTTTGGCCAGTGCCCCATATTCGCTTAGTTGGGTTACAGTTAAGTGTTGCCCGTGGAACCAAATCCCCCCCCTCCCCGTGCGGTGTCTGACAGCTCTTCGGATACCACCACATGGGGCCGCAATACCGGCATAATAACCATCTGGGCAATTTTCATCCCAGCGGTGATGTGAAATGTTTTTTTAGAATGATTTATCAAAATGACACCGATCTCACCTCTATACCCCTGGTCAATGGTACCGGGGGTGTTCAAGACGGTGATACCATTTTTGTATGCCAGCCCGCTGCGGGGGCGAATCTGGGCTTCGGTGTTTTCCGGTAGTTCAATTTTAATCCCGGTTTTAACCAGTTCAAACTCTTCCGGCTCCAGGGTCAGAGTATCAACGGAAAAAAGATCCAGTCCGGAATCATCTTCATGGGCGTACCGGGGAATGATGGCATCTTTTCTGGTTCTGGTAATCTTCAATATCGGGTTGTTCATATCATGCTCCAGGGAAAAGCCCCTCTTTTTCGGGAGGGAGTTTTGAGCAGATATGCTTCTTTGCGGTCATATCTGCTCAAATAACACTTGTAATTTTTACTCAATGATTCGATTTCTTTGACCTGATTGGTTAGAACATATAGTGGGGAAGGGGACAGGCTCGTTAAGCTCGAATCGCAGACATTATTTTCGGGGCCAGGCTTACATTGCCTGGGCGAATAACGCCCATAAGGCAAACCTGACGCCGTTTTGCTATCATCGAGTTTCAGGTAATGGGCTATCGAATAAAGTTGGTCATGATCTTGGCAGGCGGCGCCGGTGCTGGGATCTCTTTTTTTCCCACTTCCATCACCTTCATTAACCAGGCCATGTTTCGACCCAGGACTTCCATGATCTGTTTGCCCTCTCCATCCTGCTCCATTTCGCCGGGGTTCATTCCATGGGCTACATTCCAATAGTTGGAATTGGGCATCATCATTTCAGAATAAATGATATAGTGATTGAGTTCATCCATGGTGGGAATGCCACCGGATCTCCGCACAGCCGCCACGGATGCACCGACCTTGTGGCGGTACAAACTGTTGTTGGTGGTGGCCACAAAAAAAGCCCGGTCCAGAAAGGATTTCATGGTGCCTGCCACACCGGAAAAATGTACCGGAGATCCCAGCAGGATACCATCTGCATTTATTATTTTCTGGATCCATTCATTGACGGGATCATCCTCAATAACGCATCTTTGGTTCTGTTTTTTTGCGCAGGTAAAACAGGCCAGACATCCTCGGATTTTTTCCTTTCCCACATGGATAAGTTCTGTTTCTATCCCCTGTTTTTCAATTTCTCCCAATACGGTGTTAAGACAACCTGCCGTATTTCCCTTTTTCCGTGGACTGCCGTTAAACGCAACGACCTTCATAATAGTCTCCCTGATTTTTTTGGGGCTTGATCAACCCTTCTACCATTGGCCACAATTTATGGGCCAATGAGGTCAGGTTGAAGTGATGATTAATCTCATTTTTTGCTTTATTATAAAAGGTTATGATGGGACATTCCAATGCGTAACCTCAAAACCAGGTCCATTAAGTTTCCTGTTTATGATCCTGGTGCCAGGGAGCATTTTGTCATCGTTCCTTTGAAAAAAAGACAATAATCATTCCAGGTGCCCCGGTCAACCCGGGATGATTTATGTGTGCCCACCTGGTTGGTAATATTATTGGGCTTGATTACAATATCACCCCCCGTCATAATGGGTGGACCAACGGGGGCAGAAATGTGTTATTGGAGGCTGAGGCTTTTTATAACATACATGGCAGTAACCACCTGCCACAACGAAAGTTCAAACGCTTATGATTCCAGGCTTTTGGATGGAGTTTCATATAAACGGGCATGTCCTGCCGGACACAACGAATATTGAAAATGGTATCATGCCGCCCCCCCCGAGGGGCAATGGGCCCGGCCCGGGACCGTAGACGGCCCAATTGGCCGGTTCCTATTGCCCCTCGGGGGGGGCTCTGCTGAGGTTGCCCGGAAGTTTTATTTCCTAATAAAAGATTCCATGATGAGAGGACTGTGCGTTGAACCCGGCCAGATACGAAGGACACCGCCCAGGCTTCTTATCATGGCCCACAGGGCCGTGATAAGCCATATTTTTTCCAGGGTCAGGGCGCCCTGGTATTCAAAGAAAAACAAAAGAATGCAGGCCATTCCTGTGGCCAGTATCACCACATTTCGAAGATATTGAAAATCACCCGTTCCCCAGTGAATGCCGTCGGTGGCAAAGGCAAGGGAACTGATGGGCTGGGTCAAGGCTGAAATAAGCCAAGGAAGGGTAAATGCAGACACTGCCGCTTCGGGTACCAGCAGCATTACAATGCCCTGCTGTCCCACCAGCATGCCCAGTGTCAGCACCACCCCCGTGAACAGACTCCAGCCACACACAACGCTTGCCACCCGTCTTGCCTGGTGGATAAAACCTGCCCCCATAAAATATGCCACCAGACTTTGCCCGGCAACGGCATAGGCATCCATGAGAAACGCTGTGAATATCCAGGCCTGACGAATGGCCTGGTGGGCCGCTCCGGAAGCCGGTCCAATGGCGGTGGCTGCCCGGGTGGAGAGCAGTAGAAATAATGTCAGCATACCCGTGCGGATGAAGAGATCCCGTCCCACCCGCAGCAGGAGGACTGCCTGGGACAGTTGCGGTTTTCGGGGACGGCCCAGACGTTTAAACACATAGACCACACAGGCCAGTGCCCCCAACCATTGGCTGATCACCGATGCCAGGGCCGCCCCGGTGACGCCCATGTCCGGGAAAATTCCCCATCCAAATATCAATACCGGGTCCAGAACTATGTTGAGCAGATTGACACCACCAGCAATCCACAGGGGCATAGCCATGTCCTGGCGGCCCCGCATGATCCCAAATGCAGCAAAGGAGACGATAATGGCCGGGGCACCAAAAAGCCGCACATTGAAATAATCCATCCCCAGGGTGTGTACCGCTCCGGTGGCGCCCATGAAATGGGTTAATGTGGCTGAAAAAGGAAATAAAAACAAAATAAGGAACACCCCGAAAAAGGCACCCATGGAAAGGGCAAGGCCCGCCACTTGTAACACTTGTTCTTTATTGCCATGGCCCATGGCCTTTGCCACTTCGGTCTGGGATCCGATACCCAGAAAATTAAATACCCAGAAAATGCTGGATAACACCGTGGTGCCGACCCCCAGAGCAGCCAGTGATTCCGTGCCCAGTCTTGATACAAAGGCTGTGTCCACAAAGCCTGTGAGGGGTTCTGCCACAAGGGAAAATAGTACGGGGATACTCAGGCGCATGAGGGTGGTGTGGGGGGAATTTATAAAGGAATGATTTTGGGCAGCTTCATCCTTGAATTCATGGATTTGAGAGGTCATTTTTAGTTATCGGACTCCATTTTAGTCTTTTGGGCATTTATTTATTGAAGGTGAAATCCCTTAATATGCTCGATAAGATGTTGAAATCTTGCCAGGGCCAGATTGCGACGCTTAAGGTAAATATTGATGTGATCATTTAAGATATCCATTTCCGGAAATAACTCCACAAGGCTTCCCTCTTCCAGCTCCCGCAACACCGTATACCGGGGAACAAATCCCACTCCCATGTTGCTCAGGGCTGCGTTGATCATGCCCCGGACATGGTTGATCCGGGTGACCCTGTCAAAAATTACCGGTTGGTCCAGGGGAAGTGCATGGATAAAATTGCGCCACCAGGTAAGTTCGGGGTCCTGGGAAAAAATATTACAATGCGCCAGATCCCCCGCCGTGGTGATGTGGTGCCTGTCAATGTATCGGGGAGAGGCAATCACCGCATACTCCTCCCGGAATAAAACAATGGTTTCAAGATCCGGTCGAACATGGGGCTTGCAGTCAATGATCAGATCCAGCTCATCGTCCAGAAGGGGTTGAATCAGGGTGTGGCTCAACGTAAAATCAACGTGGATATCAGGATGGGTTTCAAAAAAAAGTTCCATGCCTTTGAGTACCACACTCACCCCGAATTCCACGGTGGAACCCATGCGGATCAGTTCGGGGTATTTTTTTGTTTTCATCAAGAGATCCTGGGTTTTCTCCACTTCAGAGAAAATCTTCTGACAGCTTTTAAATAAAATTTTTCCTTCACTTGTCAGGGCAAAGACCTTTCGTTTCTTTTCCACCAGAGTGAGGTTCAGGCTCTCTTCCAGGGTTTTGATGGCATGGCTCACGGCGGACTGGGTCACAAAACGTTTTTGTGCACATTTGGAATAACTTTTCACCTGGGCCAGTATATAAAAGGTGTTCAACTTATTTAAATCCATGTCACATTTTCCCACTAACGGATAAGAAAAGAATTGCATCTATTGATATAATTCATTTTGAATATGAATATTATGAATTTTACTTGTATGATTTTTATAGCTATAAGTAAACCATCAAAAAGAATTACCGCCATCAACCAAACCCAAGGAGGGTCTCATGTCCAACGCCATTTACCAGATCGCACAACCAGAAACTGCAAAACTTCTTTCCTATCTGCCGGGAAGTGACGAAAAAAAGCGACTTAAAGAACGCATTGCTCAAATGAAGTCGGCTCCCATTGAGATTCCGCTGATCATCAATGGGAAAGAGGTCAGAACGGGGCGCACCGGAACATGCATTATTCCCCACAACCACTCCCACGTACTGGCCACCTATCACATGGCCGGTCCCGAAGAGATGGAAATGGCCATTGAGGCGGCCCTTGAAGCCAAAAAAACATGGGAATCCACCCCCTGGGAACATCGTCTGGCTGTTTTTCTAAAAGCCGCAGAACTCATTGATGGCCCCTGGCGGGAGATCCTCAATGCCGCCACCATGCTGGGCCAGGGCAAAAGCGTATACGAATCAGAGGCAGAGGCCTCATGTGAACTCATGGATTTTTTCCGGTTTGGCAGTTATTTTGTGCGACAGATCATAGAAGAGCAGCCCAAGGCGGTGCAGGGAGTCTTCAATCGCATGGAGTATCGTCCCCTGGAGGGATTTGTCCTTGCAGTCACCCCTTTTAATTTCACTGCCATTGGGGGGAATCTGCCATCGGCTCCGGCCATGTGTGGAAACACCGCCATCTGGAAACCGGCCTCCACGGCTGTTTTTTCCAATTACTATGTCATGAAACTGTTGATGGAAGCCGGATTGCCCGATGGGGTGATTAATTTTGTTCCCGGACCGGGCAGCGTGATCGGCCCCATTGCCATGGATCATCCCATGCTGGCTGGCATCCATTTCACGGGTTCCACAGCCACCTTTAATAACATGTGGCGCACGGTGGCAGGGAATATGGAAAAATATCGCAGCTATCCCAGAATCGTGGGGGAAACCGGGGGAAAGGATTTTCTCTTTGCCCATGCTTCGGCGGATGTTGATGCGGTGGTACATGCTATTATTGGTGGATCTTTCTCCTACCAGGGACAGAAATGTTCAGCCACTTCCAGGGTGTACCTTCCCCAAAGCATCTGGGAAGCGGTAAAAAAGGGATTGATCCAAGAGACAAAAGATCTCAAGCCCGGAAATGTGGAGGATTTTACCAACTACATGGGTGCCGTCATTGATAAGACATCCTTTGATAACATCAAATCCTACCTTGATGTGGCTGAAAAATCGCCGGAAGCTGAAATTATCATTGGGGGGAAGTGCAACGATGAAATTGGTTATTTTGTGGACCCCACGGTGATTGTCACCACTAATCCCCATTTTAAAACCATGGAAGAAGAAATTTTTGGTCCGGTGGTGACCATCTACGTATATGCCGACAAAGACTTTGAATCGGCCCTGGATCTGTGCGAATCCACCTCTCCCTATGCCCTCACCGGTTCCATTTTTGCCCGGGATCGTCTGGTGATTACGGCCATGGAAAAACGATTGACCTACGCTGCCGGCAATTTCTATATTAATGACAAAACAACGGGGGCCTATGTGGGGCTCCAGCCCTTTGGCGGCTCCAGGGCCTCGGGAACCAATGAAAAGGTGGGGAGCAAACATAATACGTCGCGGTGGATGATTCCCCGAAGCATTAAAGAGAATTATAATCCTGCCAAGGATTACAGACTTCCCCTGATGCAGGAATCCTGAATCTGAAAATCAGGCTACCCACTTAAGGCGAGAAAGGCTTTAAAATTAAGCGTCTTAACAGCTTGAATTTTAGATGCTGAAAGGTAATTCTCCACATAAAAAGCCTTGAGAATATCCAGCCTTAAGTGGGTAGCCAAAACAACTCAATAAATGCAAGCATCTAATATTGAAAGGACATCTCAATACCTTCGCCAAATTGAATTTCTAATGGTTTTAAACCAAAAAATGATCTTTTAGACTTAATAAAATCAGTAGGTTATGTTTTAAAGTTTAAGCGTTTTTACACCATCTTTAAAATTGGCGAAGGTATTGCATCTGCGAGCAATTCTTGATTGCTATGCTCTATCCGTTTAACTCTACGAGAACGAAAATCCACAGATTTCACCGGCTCAACCATAATGAAGCCAGTTAGATTTTTGCTTTTTGGCACGGGAACATGAAAAGGAAATTCTCGATCGGTGTTTGTAATCAGGCAGACGATAGCCACACCTGTACTGCTGTTAAAAAATTTTTTGCTAACAACAAAAGCAGGGCGACGACCTTTTTGTTCATGGCCAGATTGTGGGTCAAATGTCATTGCAACAAGACCACCTTGATCAGGGATGTAAAGTGGCATTTACCAGACATCTTTACCGATTGGTTCTCCCCAGTCAATTTCATGATTTTGATGGTCTTCAGGGATGCGTGCTACAAGTTCTTCAATTTTATAACGCCCACGAATCTTTCTTGCATGAGCAATTTGAATGACACCTTTTTTTACAGAAAGATTGACTTCATCCCCAACCTGGATTTGTGCTTTTTGAGCCAGTAAGTCAATGTGGATCGGCCTATACCGGCCTCACTTGCTATTTCATGATGGGGTTTCCCACCCATCAGTACTTTTTTTATCACAGCCTCTTTTGTTTTAATCGGATATACCATAAAATCACCTCAATGCCCCCGGTTTTAATTTTTCAATTGAGGCGACATCTATCCTGACACAGGGGGAAAATGTGGTAAGTCAAAAGAATTTGAAAGTGTAATTGACAGAATATAACGTATCACCCCACCATTTTTCCCAGCCTCACTCAAGGACAGACAAATATTTTGACCAACAAGTTTAAAAAGTGTCTCATTTACAAAAAACCGCCCCAAATGGTAAATTTAGCTTTTTCTTGGTTCGCTTTGATTATTGTTTGAGTTCAAACTCAACCCCCACGTCATCGATCGTCCAGTTTTCATACTGCAAATTGGAATTTAGATTTTGTAATTTACCAAACAAACTGTCATTGCTGACTAAAACAGCATCTTCCATGATTGCAGTGCTGGCAAGGATAAGATCAATGTCATCCCGTTTAGCTGCTTTCGGTTTCATCCCATATGCTTT
>Ga0307929_1002468_pt1 | contig 11878 bp, 13 predicted proteins | sample AceLakmetage1330_FD_203160 | JGI IMG/M metagenome (GOLD analysis project Ga0307929, IMG submission 203160) | Saline water microbial communities from Ace Lake, Antarctica - #1330 | ecosystem: Environmental > Aquatic > Non-marine Saline and Alkaline > Saline | place: Antarctica: Ace Lake...
GCAGGATCGGCGAGTGCAGAGGAGTGCGATTAGGATCGGCGACGCTGACTTTCATGTCCGAAGCCCCTCCCGCAACTCGAAGATTTCCTAATTTGGAACCGCTGAATTGCATCCTTGCCTTTCATATAGACACAGAACTAAAATGACTTCATAGCTGGAGGTTACAAAAGGATGAACACAATGAAGCGATGGATTTTGGTAACGCTTATGATGGGGATACTTGCAGGCGTTGCCACGGCTGGCGATGTTGACTTTGGCGCACGGGCGGGGACCATGCGGATGACGGAACCCGATGAGGGAGCCGGAATGGTTGGATCATTCCTGCGTTTCAAGTTAGCCGAGTTCCTCTTTTTGGACACATCTATCTACTACCATACCGAAAGACTTTCCGAGGAGGAGCGGCTTGAGCTCATCCCGATTCAAGTCAGCATGATGCTCTTCCTGCTGGGCAACGAGGGCCCAGTACGTCCCTTCCTGCTCGCTGGAGGTGGCGTCTACTGGACGCGCACCACGATCATGGACATCTCCGAATCGGAGTTCGATTACGGCACTCACTTAGGATTGGGTCTCGATATCGCGCTCTCTGATCTCATGTTCATCGAAGCCGATTTTCGCTATGTCTGGCTGGATGTCGACACTGAGGGCAGAACCTACGCCGATGCTGCTGCCGATTACGAACACTGGATTGCAGGTGTAGCACTTGGATTCCGCCTGAGCCGATAAACTACGAAACTGACGCCTTCACGTTTCGCCGCCGTTACTGTTGCAATAGCTATTGGCTATCGGGCCTGGAGTTAAGGGTCTCAATCCAGTTATCCGGCAGTTTCATGGCATACCATACAGATGTTCCCCATATATAAATATTGGTTCCAAACATTCTGCTAGCATCTCCAATAATGGTGCCGGAATAATCACCCCAACAAACCGTATATTCCTCTGTCACATATCCGCTGTCTACACGACTGAGCTGCGATGTTGGATTTAGGAAATCAATATATTCAACAGTAATATTTTCACCAGATTGCCGGATACGCAAGTCACCAACCTATGCGTCATAAGTGCCATTAGTATGTGAATCAACGGTCGACAACTCCCACAAACCGCTAATATCGGGATCAAGAGTAACGGGGGTCAAAGTGGGATTCGAAACGGTCAGGGTTACAGCGTTCGTTGTTGCTCCATCCTGAGAGGTGTCATCATCGTTATCATCCTCACAGCCAACAAAGCCAGTCCCGACACCTAGCATCAGAATGAAAAGAAACAGAAACTTCATCACACACCTCTAATAATTGACGTTTACGTCACGACGCCCTCATGTGTCAGGCAATCTAATTTTATCACGAAACCAAGGAGGGGAAGCATAATGTGCATCCAGAATTCCCTGAATCTGCTATAGGGAGTCCCCCCCTACACAAATGCGGCATTGTGGCTGGTAATCTTGCTTCACTATCTTCCCAATCTGCGCCCATCTGCGGTTAATAACAAATTCTGGGTTAATCCTAGAAAGAACAGTTAACCAAGCAGACAAAGGCAAAGATTCAGGTAAAGACAAGGGTGACTGGATTTATCCCTTAATCTTTGCCGTCATCTCTCTCCTATATTTGTGCCAATTGGCATCCTTGGACACGCAAAGACAGCCCGATTTATCATTCTGAGCTTATCGAAGGATCTCTGACCAACCAGCAACCCCAGATCCCTCGACAAGCTCGGGATGACAACAGACTTGTCTTTATGGTTCATATTCAGTGCTGTTCAATGCCATATGGTAATATCGGCGGCGGAAGCAAACTGCACCCAGAGGGTGCGCTCGGCAGACCTATTCGTCAATACCAACGGACACGCTTACAGTTTAGCCTTGATACGATAAAACCGCTTCACGTGAGACATCGTATTGGTATCTGCCTCACTCATCGTCGTCCCCACGGCCCGTACCCATCCCGTCCCCATAAGGGTCCACGTGATGGGATCATCCACCAGATTCTCGGTGCATTCGCACATATAGTACCACCCAACCGATGACGCCCACTCAATTACTACATTGGTGTCTGAAAGTGAGATGTCAGCAGGGGGGGCCTTTAGCGCGGTGCCGTATGAAACTTCCAAATCGTAGTGTGCCGCATGGCCAGAACCGCTCGCACCGTCAGCGAGCTGCATATAGTATGTGCCCGTTGCCCAGCAATCCCACACGATCTTGGAAGCCCGTGCCTCATCGCCGCCATCATCATTCTGGGCAATCTGCGTGGCGCCATCGCTTTCAAACAGCGTCAATACCGTATCGCAGCTAGCCCCTAAACTTGCCGTCTTAATGGTATACGCACGCCCCGACTCCGCAGAAAGCTGAACCCAGTCCTCGTCACCAGAAACATCAAAATTGTGCGTTTGCCGAAACCCATAGACAGCATCCGGGGCTAATGTGGCCGACGTGGCAACAGAATCGTCCCCCATGCCTTCATACGCATCAACCGGCGTCCCACCAGGAACGATCTGATCCATGTCGAGACCTCCCCACAAAGACGAGTAAAGACTATCATACTCACTCTGCGTACCACCCGTGTTGAGATGAATATACACCGTGCTGTTGACCGTGTTGGACGTCTCCTTATAGCCAATGACAGGAATCTGATGCGGACCACCAAAAACCGTGCCATAAGATCCCAGGCTAATGGGTCTTCCAGCGTCGATTTCAGACTTGATTGTGCCCAGATATATCGTGCGACCCACCGTCGTGCTTACCGCCCCGTGATAGGCAACCACAAAGCCCAGACCGTTAGTCGTGTTGGCGAACTCCTCGATCAACGCCTTCTCGGCCGTATTACCAAGAGTATAATATTGATGCGCCAGAAATGAGATCGCAGTTTTGACATCTGCTTCATCATGTCCGGGCATAGTCGGCAACGCCGGTTGCAACAACGGCGGGGTGCCATTGTCGATCAAATTCCAGTACTTCACACCCCCGTAAGCATTGCGATCGTAGTAGGCTAGAATGTCAGTTGTGGCGGTTGCCCAGCAGATCCCCCCCGAAGCAACAGGATAGTACATAGTGGGACTGTTCAAGTAGGTCGGCACCGATGAGATGGCATTCGTTGCACCCGGAATGTAGTTCTCGCTGATCACGTCAGCCAACGATGTTGACGGACTCTCGACAGTAGCCTTAAGGACTGAAACCCCTTGCCCGCCAAGATACTTTTTCCACGCTTTCTGACACAGACTAACGCGTTCTGCATCCGGGGCAACCTGTTTCTTCACAGAAGCTTTTGCTTTAGCCTTCGCAGGCGTCGTCACAGACTGCGTACGCATATCCACAATCAACTCACTCTCACCATTCGCGGTCTCCAGGGAGAAGGCTTCATCAAAAAGCCCCAACATTAAATAGTGACGCACGCGCCACGTGCTGCCGGGTGCTGTCTCAGTGGCTAGACCCATTGCATCAGCTGACTTCACGACATGGGATGGCAGCCCCCGAAAGCAGCGCAGGACAACGGGCTCCGTATCAACGGCACTGATCACAATCGAAGCGAACACATCCTGCCCATAGAGGTCCGACTCATTGCCAGACACGGAGACGCCCTGCTTGGACAATACCATGCGTTTGCTTGCAACGAACGCGACCGGCTCAAGAGGCAGCAACACATCATTCACCTTTACCTGTGCCTGCGACTTCCTGAACATGAACATATACGCCACAGTGCCGCCTGACAGGTCATAAAGGGTCTCTTCATCAGCCCATAGCCAAGATCCGGCGAAGAACCCAGGCAATTCATGCATCGCAGCCTGTAGAGCGGCATCACGCTTTACAGGCACGGCATAGAGTGCAAAATTCGCTAGCAATGCGACGACTATCGACAAAACAAGCATGCGACAGCTAGAAATCTTATTCATTCATTATATACCCCCATTAACATTGAGCCCGTATTATAATCAAATACGTCACGAAAACCAATACTCGAGAAACCTGCTTGCACTGACAGAGTCAACGGCTTAGGTTTGTCGCCATTATGAATATTGAGACGATTGTTGTCGGCGCATTTCAGGCAAACTGCTTTGTCGTATGGGGGGAAGCCAAACAAGCCATCATCATTGACCCTGGTGATGATTCCGAATGCATTTTGAATTTTCTTCAGGAGTGCAAACTCAGCGTCGCAGCCTACATGCTGACACATGGACACATGGATCACATTTCCTCCCTTGCCGCCCTTCACGAAGCACTCCCCGCCCCTATCGGACTGCATCCGCGCGATCTCGCCTGGGCTTTTACCGAAGTCAATAATATGCCCCCCTACGGCGTGCCCACTAAACCTGCGCAAATCGAACGCGCGCTCGAAGATGGCCAATCCTGGCAGGACGGGGGCCTGACGTATCAGGTCATCGAAACCCCGGGCCACACACCCGGCGGTATCTGCTTCCATTTTCCAGATCAAAACGCCTTGTTTGTCGGCGACACGCTTTTTGCAGGTTCCGTGGGCAGAACCGATTTTCCGGGAGGCAATTCCCGCGCGCTCAAACAATCGCTTCAGCGCTTGCGTTTGCTCGATGATGACCTCACAGTTTATCCCGGACATGGCCCAACAACCACAATGGGGATTGAAAAGCAGACCAACTTTTTCATGCAAGGGTAAGAATACGGAGGAAGATAGGATGGAAAAGGCTACCGTCACCATTGGAGCAGAGGGTATTGACAACGCGGCCTTAATCCGTGATGCAGAAGCCGCAGTGGCCCGCAAACGTGAAGACGGCACCTATCAAAAAGCAAAGTTGGATGGCAAATGGCCAATCGCCCCACTAGCGCTCAAAGATGATGACGTCCTTCTGGATATCTTCCTTGAAAGCCTCCGCGAAGCGGCTTTTGTTGACATCAATGATTTCGAGATTGAAGAAAAGCGCCCCAGATTCAGCAAAACGCTGGTAAGGATGAAGAAAACGATCTGGGGGATGTTGAAGTTCTACACCTATCATCTCTGGTCACAGCAGAATCAAATCAATGGTCTGCTGCTCGCCGCCGTTGAAGGCATCCACGAAAAGAATCAGGAACACGTGCGACAGCTTGAAGCCCGGATTGAGGCGCTAGAGAAAGAGGTCAAACGTTAGACGTTGACTCCGCAAAGCCCCGTATTCGCAGCCTGTATGCACAAGGTAGAAGCAATAGGATGTGGACGAACCGTGAAATCAGCTAATCGCGCAATCTTTTTAATCTTTTTAAGACCGACAGGCTGCTATCCTACTTGGCTTCGGGGTTACAGATCTCCGTTACATTTGAAACTGCTTGTGTCGCCGATTTCAGAGCCGATTCAATCAGACCCATTTTTTCAACAACCTGTCCCATACGGTACATGTCGTCGGTGCGGGTCTTTTCGAGGTTCTCGCGGCGAGAGGTTAGCTGCTCAACAGCGCTCTCAAGGGCCTCAATGCGACTCTGCGCTGAGGCAAGACTCTTGCGCAAATGGATGACTCGGATCTCCTGATCCTCGTTGGTGCTGTCGATATCCGCAATCTCCATCCCATCCGGGATCGGGACTTGGACATCACTACCGCAATCCGAACATTTGATCGTAAGGCCAGCACCCCGATAATCGATAGCCAGACTCTTTCCGCAATGCGGACAGTCAAATACGATATCCGTTTCTTTGATATCGCTGGTCGTTTTTGGACCTGTTTCCATGTTGAAGCCTCCATGCAGGGGCCACACCAGTCATACAGTTCGCGTCCCCACACTAGGCTTTTACAATTTTTTCAGCTCTAATGCAAGCAGTACAAACTGTACGACGCTTCACCCCGCCGTTCTCAGAAACACGGATACGCTGAAGGTTCGGAAGAAAGCGTCGTTTTGTGACGCCAGTGATATGAAGGCCGATGCCGCCCTTCTTCTTCGCTAACCCATGCCGAACAATTGTACTGCCGCTACTCGGCCCTTTTCCACAGATTTCACAGACTTTTGCCATTTTTCTTCCTCCAAAAAGATCGGTAGACTATAAGCGATTTACCCCCCGGCGCAAGCACAAAAGGAAACCGATTATGCGGTACTCCTGGGCTCCTCTACAGTTTGGCAACAAATTTTGCCAACCGCGCAACACCCTCTTCGATATTTTCTTTACTACAGGCATAGGAAAGACGGATGTTTGCATCCGCACCAAAGGCGGCACCCGGAACAACAGCAACTTTGGCCTCCTCAAGCAGGCGAGAGGCAAAGGTGACCGAGTCAACGCCGAACACGGAAATATTCGGGAACATATAGAAAGCGCCCTGTGGATTCACGCAGCTAACCCCTTCGATGGCCATTAGGCGTTCGTACATAAACTCGCGCCGTTCAGAAAAAGCCGCCACCATGGCATCCACATCCGCGGACGCTTCAGTAAGTGCGGCAATACCCGCATATTGGGCAAATGTATTGGGCCCCGAGGTGCTGTGGCTCTGAAGGGTTACCACCGTCTTCACCAGCGGTAAGGGAGCCGCAAAATATCCCAAACGCCAACCGGTCATCGCAAAAGCCTTGCTAAAGCCATTAACCGTTACGGTGCGATTAAAAATTGCTTCACTAAAACTGCCAACACTCACGTGTTGAACACCATCATAAACCATTTTCTCGTAGATCTCGTCGCAGATGATCCACAGGTTATGCTTCACAGCAACGCACGCTAACGCCTCCAGCTCTGCTCCCGAATAAACACCCCCAACCGGATTAGAAGGCGAGTTGATGAGAACGGCAATGGTTCGATCCGTAATACTTGCTTCCAAGGCTTCCGGGGTCATTTTAAAATTCCGAGCCTCATCCGTCTCCACAATCACCGAGATCCCACCCGCAATCTTGACCATTTCCGGATAGCTCAACCAGTAGGGCGCCGAAATTAACACCTCATCGCCCGGGTTGCAAATTGCCATGAATACATTAAACAGAGAATGTTTAGCTCCGTTACTCACCACAATTTGGTTGAGGCTATAGGAAAGTCCATTCTCTCGCTCCAGCTTTTCAGCAATGGCCTCACGCAACGACAGCAACCCCGAAGCTGGGGTATACTTGGTTTCCCCACGATCCAACGCGGCGGCAGCGGCGACCTTAATCACCGTAGGAGTGTCAAAATCGGGTTCACCTGCAGCAAAACTACAGATAGATTCACCGGCAGCAGAAAGCGCCTTAGCTTTGCTCGTAATCGCCAACGAGACGGAAGCAGGAATCGCTTCAATCGTCTTATTCATGTTATGCGCAACCTTTCTGCTTTCCCAATTTCTAAATTTATTTACCGACAATACTGATTAATCCAAGCACCCGTTGTATCTTCCTCAACATTAATAATCCCAAACTCACGCTCTGCGTTTTCAGGAGAATCGGAGGCATGCGCCGAATTCACCATGATATTGCTCCCAAACTCACGCCGAACAGAACCAAACTTTGCCTTGCTCGGATCCGTCGAACCCAGAATATCTCGAATTTTTTCAACGGCGTCAACGCCCATATACACAAGAGCAAGACATTCCTCACGTGCCGCAGTCGCTTTGTCTGCTTCCAGCACGTCAGCAGGACGATACCCCGTCATAAATTCAACAATGCTCTCAAACTGCTCTGTAGCGAACCGAAACCCCAACTGCTCACATAATGCGGTAGTATCCTCCGCTGTCACCGCAAACGCAAACTCCTCAGTAAGCTTTTTCGCAGCACGCTCTGACCCAATCATCACAAATTTACTACTCAAGGAATCAACAACCGGACCGTAGAACTGCTCAGCCTGAGCAACCGTCATGCGGAATTTTTTGGCCCCCACAATACGGAGACTCGTGGTGGAAAGAACATCAATGATACTTCCCGCCCGCAAACTTGGCCCCCTAAAATTATCCGGCTTCAGAAGGACAAGGGTGCGCTGCAGCGCCCCTTCTGGATACGGTGATGATGAGTTCACAATGCCCCCATACGCCTCCGTATACTCCGACCAAAGCCGGAGCGTACGCTGCGCACGCTCCACGGTAGGCCCGACAAGAACGGCGGGTTCAAAATAGAGAACCGTGCCATCGGCATCCTCAACAAACTCGCCGAAGGTCTCACGCACCGTTTCCCCACAATCCTGACGTAAGGTCACCCCCCCCGTCACCTGCCAAATCTTTTCTACCGCATCTTCCCCTTCAAAAAGAAGCAACATGACACGGTGCGCCAATCCGGTTGCAGCATTGGGGGCGTACGCTTTGGTTATATAGTCCGCAATCAGCCCATTTATGCGCTCACTACCATCCGTTTCCTCACGCACCTGAGCCGCATAGCGGTCAACCAATTCCTGTGGAGGATTCATCATCCGGGCCGAAACCAAATTCAGATCGGTCCGCGCCAGATAGCGTGCAATCACCCCGCCAGTCCGCGATTTCGATATCGTGTGCGGATTAATCATCACAAATGCAAGTTCTCTAGCCATTTCTCTATTCCTTTTTTGAAACCGTCTTTAAAGACCAAACCGCCATCACAGCCAACGCACCTGCCATCAGCAGAAGGAAGCCCGTCGCACACACTAACATAGTATTCGAACCCCAATTACGCTGAAACAGCTGAACCAACGCCCACACAGTAACCGTGGACATGAACAGCATCGGAATCAAAGCCACCCAGAAATTTGCACGCTTTCGCACAAGATAAAGCGTCACAATCAAAAGCGTCAGCGCTGCCAACATCTGGTTGGAGGCACCAAACACCGGCCAAATATCCCATGCGTTTCCGCTAAACGCCAGATAGCTTGAAAGCAAAACCACGACACCTGTCGCCAAAACAGGATTGCTCACCCCCTTACTGACCACACCAACCTTCTTGCCCGATCCCTCCCGCGGAAGAAACAGCTCTTGCCAAGCGAAGCGCGTCAAGCGCGTTGCCGTGTCCAGAGTTGTTAACAAAAAAGCCGCAATGGTGAGCGCAAAGAAGGTCATACCAACCTCTGGATTCAAACCAATTCGCGCCGTAAACGAGGACAGGCCAGAAGCAAAAAGGCCAACGGGGGTTGCGCCCGCATTCAGCTGTTCAAAATACTGCCCTCGTGTCAAATATGCCACACTTGTGAGTGCCATTAACGCCAACAGCCCCTCAACAAGCATCGCCCCATACCCAATCGGTCTCATATGCCGTTCACGATCCAGTTGCTTGGCCGTTGTCCCCGAGGCCACAAGCGCATGAAATCCAGAACACGCACCACAGGCCACAGTCACGTAGAGGATGGGAAACAGATGTCCAATCCCTCCCTTGGGGTTCTCCGCCGACCACCCCATAAACGCCGGCATCTGAAAATGAGGGGCGGCAACCACAATCCCCGCAAAGCCGAGAATCATCATGGCATAAAGGAGAAATGAATTCAGATAGTCGCGCGGTTGAAGCAAAACCCATACCGGCGTAAACAAAAAGAACGACTAGCCAGATGTGCTTTGCAGCGACTTCCGCCAGCCCCTCTGCAACGAGATCAGGGGGAAGTCTAGTGCTTAAGATGGCTGCCAGATCCAGGGGTGCCTGCGTACCCACCCAGATAAAGATAAAGAGGAGCGGCACAAAGATCAGCGTTGCCGGCAAAATGTGCAGACCGCGCCGATTAACCAAATACCCAAACAAAGGGGCCATCGCAATGAACAGGAGCGATGCGGTCGCTACCGATGGCGTACTCACAAACGTCCCCGCCACCAGAATCGCAAAAATCGCCACAACCAGAATCAGGGTTAACCACGAAAACAGCAGGAAAATCTGACGTCCCGCATACCCAAGCTGCCCCTCAATCACCTTCCCAATCGAACGCCCACCATTGCGAATCGAAAGAAAAAGCGATGCAAAGTCATGCATCGCCCCAATAAAAATGCATCCAAAAATAATCCAGAGAACCACAGGGCCCCAGCCTAAATAAGCCGCCAATACGGGGCCCACAATGGGGCCCGCTCCTGCTATGGAGGCAAAGTGATGACCAAACAACACAGGCAAGCGCGTGGGAACATAATCAACACCATCACGAGCCGTATGCGCCGGCGTCACCCGAGAGTCATCCACACCAAAAAGCTTCTGGAGATATCGCCCATAGAAACGATACGCAACCACAAAACAGATCGCACCCACAAAAAGTAATACTGCACCATTCATATTTTAACCGCTCCTATCTTACGCCTTTCATCGAATTAAACATCATACAAACTGCTGCAACCCGGTGTCAATACGGGCGCGGTAGAAACTCAGCAGTAATCCTCATTGGAGCGAAACCTGCGGCTCGATGGCGGGCCGCCTCCATTTCTGATTTATGACTTATTCTGCAGTAGGTCGCATCCTGGTTTAAAGTTCTCACTCTATTGCTCAGCAAAGCTCCACCTTTGTCGTCGTGCAATAGATTCGGAATTGTTCTCGGCAAAGTTGACGATGAGAGTTAGTGCCGGACTAGTTGACAGCAAAGTTGACGAAACAGGCGCAAGATCCATGCTACGCCTTCATCGCAAACAGCCTCGCGAACTCCACCGATACTAACTATTTCGCCGCCTTTGCCATAAACTCCATCGATCTCCACGGTTGTCCCACTGCCATAAGTGACAACCTATTTCAGGACGGGACCCCGACCGCCGAGATCCGCTCTCCGACTTAAGCCTTCTGATCACAACCCTCCGGCCTCTCCTTTTTTCTTGCCGATCCCCCCTCTCACAATCCATTATCGCACCTTATGGACTATATCAAACTCGCTCAAGACGTTATCGACTGTGAAATCGAAGGCCTTCAGAACGTCCGGAACGGACTCGGGGAGGGCTTTTGCGCAACCATAACCGCCATTCTGGAATGTCTCGACAACCGAAACAAAGTTGTCGTCACCGGTATGGGAAAGAATCTGCACATTGCCCAGAAGATCTCAGCAACCTTGGCCAGCACCGGAACCACCAGCGTCGTTCTGAATCCCACCCAAGCCATGCATGGCGATCTCGGCATTTTGCAAGCGGGCGACGTGCTTCTGGCACTCAGCTATTCGGGAGAATCCGACGAAATCGTCGTACTATTGCCACTGGCAAAGCGCATGCAGGTCACGCTCGTTGCCGTCACCGGAGTCACAGATAGCACCTTGGCCAAGCACAGCAACATTGTTCTGCCCGCAGCCGTGCAACGTGAAGCATGCCCCTTTAATATGGCACCCACCACCAGCACAACCGCTACACTCGCCCTCGGCGATGCACTGGCAATGGTACTGCTTTCCGCCCGCGGCTTCGAACGCGAAGACTACGCCAAACTGCACCCCAGCGGCGCCATTGGCCGCGCATTGCTGCTACACGTACGCGACATCATGCGCAGCGGGAAACGCCTCGCGACCCTTTCACAGAATGCCAGCGTAAAAGACGCACTGCTCGCCATGACCAAAGCGCGATCGGGATCGGCCGGCATAACAAACGAGAAACATGAGCTCCTCGGCATCTTCACAGACGGAGACCTTCGCCGCCATATTGGCGCCCATGCGAACATTCTCGAACAGCCAATTGAGTCTTTCATGACTGTAAACCCCTTTACGGTGCGGGAAGACGATCTCGCCGTTGATGTCTTGAAGCTCTTCGAGGACCACAAAATCGACGATCTTCTTGTCGTCGATGCAAAAAACCACATCGTCGGAGCCGTCGACATCCAAGACCTCCCGAAGCTCAAGATACTGTAATCTGGAACTTCCCCTTATTTGGGCCTCTCTACGTGGGACGGACATCTTGTCCGTCCGCAAAAATCGGGCTGCTGACGGACAAGATGTCCGTCCTACAGGAGACACGTTTCCTTCCTGTATAATCCGGCGGAGACACGACGCCAGGGGCCTTGCTGACCTGGGTCAAGTTCTGATTTAAAGTTGTCACTCTGACTCACTCATTCTTGTTGTTTACCTACCACTTCAACGAGGGGCGTAGTCCCCCGTTGACCCTCCTCCGGAGG
>Ga0307929_1002472_pt1 | contig 11872 bp, 13 predicted proteins | sample AceLakmetage1330_FD_203160 | JGI IMG/M metagenome (GOLD analysis project Ga0307929, IMG submission 203160) | Saline water microbial communities from Ace Lake, Antarctica - #1330 | ecosystem: Environmental > Aquatic > Non-marine Saline and Alkaline > Saline | place: Antarctica: Ace Lake...
ATACAGTAGACTAGTGGACATGCTTTCCCTCCTGAATTAGTTGGTGGTTCTTCTAATTAAGGAAATCGCATGTCCACTTTTTTTGCAAAACTTATTTCAAAAGTACGCTTCAGTCGGATGAACCTTATTTGACCATTGAAGATGAGATTGATGAAGATGGAAAACTCACGACAAGTCTCTCTGCAACTCAGCATATGAAGATGGAACCAAGACTGGACGATTGAGAGTCCGTAATCTGCCCACCCATTGATCACCTTAACAGGTATCGGCGGGTGGGCTTTTTAAGCGGTTTTTTATAGGCATATACCCACAACGTGGTGGTTTGGATGGCTGGAGGTGGCAAGTATGGCAGGATCAAATAATTTTCTTCGTCCGCCGGGAGCGAGAAGTGAAAAGGAGTTTCTAGCCCGTTGTCTGCAATGTGGGCAATGTGCTCAGGTCTGTATTTTTGATTGTATCAAAATGCGACGAGGATTTAATATCTTTATGGCGGGAACGCCTGAAATTGATCCTAAAAAAGCCCCTTGTTATCTCTGTATGCGGTGTTCTGCTATCTGTCCCTCCGATGCACTTCATGATGTTGATATTTATGATGTTCGTATGGGATTTGCGGAGCTCGATCGTACGAAATGTACCACCTGGTTAGAGGGGTTGCTGTGTAGAAGTTGTTATGAACGCTGCCCCATTAAATGGAAGGCAATGGTTCTAGAAAGAGGTGAATATCCAGTTATCACAGATGAATGCGCCGGTTGTGGGTTATGTGAGCATGTGTGTCCAGCAGATGCCATAGTTGTCACTCCAACCAGATTTCAGCATAAAAATAAAGGGAATAAGGGAGGAGCATAATGAAAAAGGCAAATCTCAAAACCTACAGGAGGGCATTTCAGATTTTTGTAGCTCTTGCCTTTATTTTTATTCCACTTCTTAATCGTTCTCGCTACTCAATGGTGTACGGTAATTTTCTATCTTTTCATGCTTTTGGTATACCATTTGCTGATCCACTCGCTGTTTTACAGCTGACTATTAAAAACTGGTATTTTACCCTCGATAACTTTATTGGAACCTTACTTCCCATTCTTCTTGCATTCACTCTTGGAACGGTATTCTGCTCCTGGATTTGTCCCTATGGGTTGTTTTCTGAATGGACCCAAAGATTTAGTCGTAAGATATTTCCTAAAAAGTACAAAGGACTGCCTTTATACAAAAATGGTTTTCCGTTTAAAATCGCTATTTTTGTATTGGGATTTATCGGGTTCTTTATGCTGTCCACTACTCCTGTCTTAAATCAGCTCTCAACTGCTGCCTGGTATGCCAGGTTCTTTCAATACTATTTTGGGCAGGATTTTATATCACTTTGTTATCTCTTTCTATTTGGTCTGTTATTTGTAGAGTTTGTTGCTGGTAAGCGTCTCTGGTGCCGGTATATTTGTCCCCAGGCTGTTCTTATTGTTCTTACTAAAATTATCAGTTCTAAAAGGATGAAGGTGGTTTTTTCAGAGGAGAAATGTATCTGCAAACCCGGATATGAAAGATGTGATATGGCCTGCAGTCTCACTCTAAAACCAAAAACCTTAACAAATGCATTGGAAACAGAATGCAGTAACTGCGGTGATTGTGTGGTTGCCTGTACAAAAATGGGTCGGGCCCTTTCCTTTGATGCTCCTCTTGTTAAGTCAATTTTCCCAGGTTTCCAAACTCTAAGGAAATATGTGTGCAGAGCGCTGGCAGTTGCGATTGTGTGTGCTTTAGGAGTTTTGGTTTACAATCAGGTGGATTTTTCGTCGGGACCTGCAAAGATTAAGCATATACTTACGAATAAACGAATTATTTTAAACAGTGACAAGTTTGCCACCCTGGATCTGCTTGCTGATGGCACGCTTGTGGTGAGTGGTGTTGAATGGCCGATAAATGGGTCTGCAAGCTGGAAATGGCTGCCAGAAGGTGAAAAAGGAGGATTCAAAATTCTTCCAGATCCTTTAAAGAGCGAAAATAAAACTCTTGTTCAGTTTTCAGGAAACCCTGCAAAGGGTGTGCAGGTAGAGTTTGTGCACCAGGGAACAACCCTTGGGGATAATTTTCCAAAAATTCAATATCAGATTACCGAGTTAACAGATGTACCAAAGAGCCGTGATATATCATTTTCGAGTGTGAAGGGAAGTGCGATACTCAATCAATATGCAAATAAGATCTATGTTTTGAAACTTGAAGTGGAAGATCCGGTGGGTACTATCAAGAAAATTGAAACCGATGGCGATCATATTACCATTGAAGTAATGCTCACTAACGTAAAAAAGTGGCTGAATAATCCAGATATTATCGTCTCAGAGGGATCCGCGCCTCAGTTGCCATTTAAGACGCATATGAAGGTTATTTTCCATGATGGTCATACGGAGGAGATGGACTTTCAGACAAGTACCATCGTTGATCGTACTACTGAAGAGTTTGAGGATCCCTGGTTCTAGGAGGCTGCCCGAGAATGCCCTTTCGCCCAAACTCTTCAGAATTATCCAAAAATAATGCTCGCAATATTATGTATATGGCTGCGCTTATTTTTCGAGAATTCTTCGATTTTGAACGAAACATCTATTCTCGAAAAGCCTCCTGTATTTTGAAAAGGAGTGTCGTATGAAGGTTATTCAACTGGTCATTGCCCTTGCTGTGACGCTTGTTCTTTCACAGAGTTCAGCAGCCGTGGAGAGCCGTTTTATTATCCAGGGCGATAATACAGTATTGATTGATACGAAAACCGGGTTGATGTGGCCGGTGCAGGACAATGCTACTGATATCAGCTGGCCTGCAGCTAAAGAGTACTGTGCGCAACTGAGCCTTGGCGGATATCAGGATTGGCGGATGCCAACACGGGACGAATTGGCAACTCTGTATAGTCTGGAGGCTGCAAATTCAAGTGACTACTATATTCAGAAACAGGTGAAAATCACTGCCTGCTGTCAGTGGGCCGTTGATACCAATGGCCCACGGGTGGGAAGGTATGACTTTGAGTATGCCAACAAAGATTGGGGCTATCCCATGTCAACAGTTGATGCACGTGTGCTTCCAGTGAGAAAAGTGAATAACAAATAGGACGTACCTGGTTTATTCCGGTGCTGTCCTACTGTACTTTCATGGTGTCTTCTTCATCTATAAAATGATGGATTTCCTGGTTTTTTTCTTTTTCCAGAATCATTGCACGTGCCTCATCTTCACTGACGTTGAGGCTTTTGGCAAGGTCATCTACGTTGTAACAGGGCTGACCATCTGCCGCGTATCCTTTTGCCTGCAAGTCGGGAAAACACTCATGGGTTGCGGTTCCTGAAGAGTTGAGAAGTATCTCCCGTATTTCTGGCGAACCGTACAGTAACAACCACTCCACAGCTTCCGACCAGAGTTTAGCATCAACCGTTGGATGCTGTAAAACTTTCATTGCAGAATCAATATCCCACTCATCTTTGAGTTTCATTTCTCTAATATCTCCGTGAATTTTCCTTTTGTCTAGGGCCTTGGTGTACTATAATTCCGATATGTAAAGATGCAATGAACTCAGGTGCTTCAAAGGAGAAAAAAATGAATAGGTTCGACAGCGCAGTTTTTCTTGAAAATATTGAGTGGTTTGATGAGACCGGTCAGGAACTGGTACATCGTCTTCCTGAGAATGGCTCCGGTGAGATTAAGTGGGGCGCTCAACTCACGGTACGAGAAAGTCAAGCAGCTGTCCTCTTCTATAAGGGTAAAGCCTGTGACGCCTTTGCTGCGGGCAGGCATACTCTCAAAACCGGTAACCTACCGATTCTTACTAAAATCCTTTCTATTCCATGGCGTGGCAACAGTCCTTTACGGGCTGAAGTATACATGGCCAATCTAAAATATTTTACCAGTCTGAAATGGGGCACCATGAGCCCCGTAGCCTTTAAAGATAGCGAACTCGGATTGATCAGGCTTCGGGCCCATGGTATCTTTAATATTCAGATTGTGCAGCCGGTACTCTTTATTAATTCGCTGGTTGGAACCATGGGGAAATTTACTACAGGAGATATTGCAGGATATCTCAAACAGGTAATTGTCTCCCGTTTTAACGACTATCTTGGTGAAACTCTCAACACCATACTTGAGCTCGCAGGTCAGTTTGATGAACTCTCCATTGAGCTGCAAAAACGGCTTGTTGGTGATTTTGCCCACTTTGGTCTACATCTGAGCCATCTCTATATCACTTCCATTACACCGCCTGAAGAGGTTCAGAAGGCTATAGATGATAAAAGCAGGCTGAGTGTTATCAATGATATGGATAAATTTGTAAAAATGAAGGCAGCTATGGCCATGGAGAAGGCGGCAGAAAATCAGGGAGAGGCTGGTGCCGGAATGGGGCTCGGGATGGGAATGATGCTGCCATCGATGTTTGCAGCGGGTTCGGTAGCACCAACAAGTGCTCCTGAAACTCCTGCACTAGGGAAAATTATCTGTCCCGATTGTCAAAACAGGATTGCAGCCGATGCTAGATTCTGTCCACTGTGCGGTCATCAGCAACTCGTTCTCAGTCAGTGTGTAAATTGCGGAAAGAATCTGGTCCCAAGTGCGAAGTTTTGTTCCAAGTGCGGTCATTCAACGAGCGAAAAACCGAAGGTGATAGTTTGTCCAGAGTGTCACGAAGAGAATCTGCCAGGAGCCATGTTTTGTAACCAATGTGGTGGCAGGTTATAAAAAAAAGTAGCAAAAGCAGTACCTGAGGAATAGGAATTGCCCAAAAGCAGGAAGGTCGCACCCACTCGTAATAAACCCGTAAAGCAATAATAGACATAATCAGATTTGCTTTCGTGTTATTCCGAGGCAATATCCTATCCTTGGGAAAGAAGTAAACAGAATGAGTACCGACAATTGGCAGCAGTCTTGTAAAAAGTTTAAATTCAAGATAAACTTTGTAGGATGTTTCTGTATGGTGCATATCTGCTCATGGAAGTGATTCATTACCAATCGTCTTTTTTTCCTGCAATTAATGAAAGTAATGAGAGAAACCACATAATGCCTGCTGTACGGACAATAAAATTTCTACACAGGACAGTGATTATCGCCCCGTTGTACCTATTGTTCTTTATTGTTGTCCTATTGCTTGACCTGGGTATAGAAACGCTGCATGATTTTTTTATCGTTCACATTGTTTTCGCTCTCCTCCTCAGCTATGCCACCGCCCATCTTGTTCGCGGCCTGCTTTTCTTTTTTGGCCGTTGGGTTGTCACCCGCACATCAAGTAAATTTTCTTCAGAGAAGCAACTCAACCGCTACCGGGAGTGTAAGCAAATAAGTTACTGTTCCGAAGAGAAGTCTGAGCATATAGTCTTGCTGCTGCACGGCTTCACCACTTCCTCAATGGACTGGAACATTCTGGCCAACCGCCTTCAGGAAGAACATGTTGATTTTTATGCTCCTCTTCTTACTGGTTTCGGTCTGATCAGGCAAAACCCAATCCTTTCTATTCACAAAGAAGAATGGTTCCGGCAGGTTATTGATATTTATGATCTATTTGCCGATCGTTATAAAACGATTTCAGTTATTGGCCATTCCATGGGTGGGATGCTTGCCTGCTATCTGGCCGAGCACCGTCCTGTCCATGAACTGATGATTTCTGCACCGGCACTCTTTCCGCAGAAACAACATAGATTTTATTCTCGTGTTATTAAAAACAAGCTTCTCTCCACCTATATATCCTGGCAGATACCCATGATTCCAAAATTGTCCCGCAGTGGTCGATCCGGTCCGGCCGATACAATGGACACAAAGAGCACCTACCAGTATTTCCAATATCTAATTGTTCCGATACGACTGCTTTTTGCCATGCTGCAGGCACAGACTGAAATCAAACTCGATAAAATGATGTATAAGCGTTTGACTCTGATGTATGGAAAACATGACATTACCGTCAATAACCCTGCAATAGAAGATTTTATACAATCTTGCGACATGCCGTTTCAGCGGTTTATTTTTGGTGATTCAGCTCACAATATTTTTGTGGATTTTGATCGTGAGCAAGTCAACAACCTGGTTATTTCTCTGTTGACTAACACGTTCACCCAGGAAATGAAGAACCAGTATAATTATGAGTGCTACAGTTAACCTGGAATGGCACAGGGAGAACAGATGACATCTAACACGAAAAGCATTCATCAGATTATTGAAATGGCCCGAAACCATATTCAAAACAATTTTGCCGATGACCCGGGGTTCAAGGGGGCCTACATCATTGGTTCCATTAATCACATGTCTTCTGATGCGCCCTTTCCAGAATACCGTGATATCGATATCGGTGTGATCACCACCAATGTGGAAGACCGTAAAAATTCGGAGCAGGATGTCAATGGATACATCGTTGAAGTGATCAGTGTGAATCCCCACTTGTTAAGCAGTGCCGAAAAAATTCTCTCCGACTGTACGCATGCCGACAACTTTGCAGCCGACAGTGTCCTACTCGACCCTGACGGATTTCTTACGACCCTCCATACGCAAGTCAAAACAGACTTCTCACGACGTAAATGGGTCCGGGCCCGTTGCGAAAAGGAGATTGAAAATGTCCGTGAAAATCTTATCAACATGAAACAATCGGCTACACTCGCTGACTTCATGTTCAACTTTGGCCGGTATGTCATGTTTACCACCTGTGCCCTGACTGCTGTTCATCTCCAGCCGCCGACCCATAGAAGGGGACCCCTGCAGTTACGTAATATTCTGCACAAGGCTGGTGATGACCAGTTATTTACAAGCTATTTGAAAGCAACAGGGGTACACGAAATCAGCAAGGTGCAGGCTGAGCAATTTCTTGAAGATGCAGTTTCTGCATTTGACCGAGCAGTGAAAATTTTCAAAACCCCCATGCTTTATGCCTACAAACTAGAACCGTTTATCCGCCCCTATCTCATCGAAGGTACTAGGGAAATATTCCGCGAAGGAGGATACCGAGAAGCTATGTTTTGGATTGCACGTTTTTATATTATTGCTTCCATGGTCATCCAGAATGACGGCAATGAAGATGAAAAACCGATTGCCATGGCAAAGACAGGTCAGTTTCTGCATGCTCTCGGTATTGACAGTGAAAAGGGCCGTGCAGAGCGTACCAAGGAGTGTGAAGTGTTCTTCAACGACCTGTGTCAGTATGTGGAAAAAACACTCATAACCTCTCCAGACATAAGAGATTGAGCCCCTCTCTTCAACAACACGCCTTAGCCTAATGACCCAGCAAACCGCAAAACACTCCAGTTCATTTTATTGGACCATGCTTATCGGTCTGCAACTCTGTGTATTCATGTGCACCTTTGATAGCGGAGTGGTGAACCTTGCTCTGCCGGTGATTCGACAACAACTGCATTTAACCCTGTCAGAAGTCAAGTGGGTGGCCATCTGCTACACTGCGACAGCAGCACTGACCCTTCCTGTATCAGCCTGGCTGGGAAGACGTTTTGGAATACAGCGTATGTTTTTTACCGGGCTGATCATTTTTAGCCTGGCTTCCGGATCATGCGGCCTTGCCTGGGACCTTCCATCTCTTATTGTTCTGCGAGTGATTGCAGCAATGGGTGCCTCGCTGATTCTCTCCCTGAACAAGGTGATTGTCCTCCGCGCTTTTCCTCGAGAAATGCACGGCCGTGCCCTTGGCTTTGCCGGTACAACCTTTGCCCTTGGTATTCTCTCCGGGCTTGGTATTGGTGGTGTTCTCATCCATGTCTGGAGCTGGCGAGCCATCTTCCTTATCAGTTTTCCAATTGGTGTAGTGGCACTCATCTGGAATAGCATTATGTTGAAACGTGCTGAAATCGAAAGCAATGGCAACAAAGAGCTGCTCTTTGACTGGCGGGGAATGCTCTGGATGGGAGCCGGGTTCGGCTCTCTGGTATGGATGGTTAATCACTGGCTCAGTGGTTCAGATGACCCAATAATGCTCTCTCTTGGTATCTCTGTTGTCGGGATTCTCACTATCGCTGGCTGGCTTCGTCATGAGCTCCACCGGGAAGAAAGCTTTCTCCATTTGCAGCTGCTGCGTATCAGCCCTCTCGGCTACAATTTTCTTAACGCATTTTCCGTGCGCATTCTTATGGGGGTGACGAATTTTATCATTCCCTTCTACCTGCAGAGCGTTTTAATGCTTTCACCTGCAAAAGCCGGACTTGTTCTGGCCGCAGGTGCTATCAGTATGGGAATTATCGGGCCCTTTGCCGGCGGCTTGTCCGATCGTTGGGGGATGCAGAAAACCATCGCCACCGGACTTGCATTGATGACTCTCGGTCTTAGCGGATATATAGCTCTGCCGACACATCTGGACAATTCATCAATGCACACTTTTTATATCATCGGCATCGTTGTCCTGCAGGCATTGATTGGCTGCGGAAGTACATTTTTCAGTGCAGGCAACACCAACAGCTGTCTGCACAGCATCGGTCGTGACCATCAGGCATCTGTGGCCGGGCTGCTCTCAGTAAACCTTATGGCCGGCTCTGCGCTTGGATCAACACTGGCTGGTGAATTTTTCAATCTCGTGGGCGGAGTCAAGCACGTCGTAGAGCCAGCGGTACAGAGCGGCAGTCTTCTCTTTCCACCCCATGCATTTTCATGGCTCTTTGGCTGCTGTTCAATATGGATGGCACTCTTTGCCATATATGCTATGTCACGTCACGAGATCCCGCCCCCATCACCAAAAGAACATCAGGAGAACCAATATGACAACTGAACGGACCGTTGCTCAAGTGATAGATATCGCCCGTCAATGGGTTGACGACAAGTATGGTAGCCGATCCGACTTTGTTGGTGCTCACCTTGTTGGTTCTCTACACCACATGGACCCTGCTGCCCCCTTTGCTGCTTACCGAGATGTAGATCTTGGTATAGTTCTTGACTCCATTAGCGATCAGGAGATTGATGATTCCAACTACGAAGGGCTCATTATGGAAGCCATCCTTGCCCCTGTCAATCGTTACGAATCGGCTGAGGAGTTACTGGCAGATGGCTGCAACGCCTCAATCTTTGCCGCCGATCATAGTATTTTGTTGGATCCCAGCGGGAAACTGACTCGCTTGACTCGGGAGATACAAAAAGAGTATCCCCGGCGGCAATGGGTTACTGCCCGGCGTGATGAGATGCTTGCTTATGCAGAGAAATCCTTTGAGGCCCTGACTCGGGCAGCAGATACAACGCATACCCTTTTTGCGCTCGGAGAGCTCAATATGTATCTGATAGCAACACTGACCATTGCCCGGCTTACCCCGCTGACACACCGTCGAAATATGCTACAATTGCGGAACATCATTCAACTTGATGAGGAAAAAGAGATCTTCGAAAAGCTTCATCAGCTGCTTGGATCTAAAAATATAACTCCAACTGAAGCTGAGGAGTTGCTCTCAAAAACAACAGAGGCATTTGACTATGCCCTCACCATCCAAAAAACACCCATCCCCTTTGATCACAAGCTTAAGGCTTGTGTGCGTCCGTATCTGGTTGAGGGTACGATTGAAATGTTCAATGAAAACGGGTACAGGGAGTCAGTATTCTGGATCACCCTTTTTATGATGATTTCATGTGCAGCTATTCAGGTTGATGCTCCTGCCGAACAGCAGCTGGAACACCTTGGTCATGCACAAGAACTGCTGCAAACCCTCGGACTGAACAATTCTGAAGAGGTTCTGAAACGTATCGAACTTGGAAGGAAGCTACTTGTACAGATGAAACAACTCACCGATCATATTATTGCTACTTCTCCTGATATTATCCAGTAGTGTTCGGTTAGAAATTTGCATGTGAAGGTTTATGACGCTTTGGCCTTAGTTTTCGTTTTTATTTTTTCGCTGCTGCCTGTTGCGCAGCTTGCTGAAAAGCTTCATTTTAGCTTCATTTTAGCTCCATTACCATCAGTTAAGAACATATGGATATTATCGTATTCAAAGAACTGTAATTTCTTCATCTGACAATAGCGCGAACACAAAAATGAAATATCAAGTAAACCCACCTGATCATCCATGGATCTAACAATCCATCAAAACTGTCCTTCCTGCGGTGCCAGGATAGAACTTCACGAAGCAGACAGACTGATTCGCTGCCCATATTGTGAAGTGAAAAACTTTATGGTAACCAGAGGACCACTTCGTTTTGTTCTCCCCGATAAAGTTCCGGCGCATATCGATCGTAGCGAGATACTGTATGCTCCCTATCTCCGTTTTAAAGGCAATATTTTCTACTGCAAAGGAAAACATCAAAAATATAAAGTAGTAGATACCACCCAAAGGGGCATGAATGGTCGTGCTCTCCCACCATCTCTTGGCCTGAGACCACAGGCAATGGTTGTAACGCTTGTAACAGAAGAGAATAACGGCACCTTCCTTCCTCAGACTGTGAAAGCCAGGACACTGCTTGAACGAGCAGCATTGCTGACGGAGATTGATTCCGATACAATACGTGCCCCATTTTATAATCGGGCCTTTATCGGTGAGACCTTGAGTTGTATTTATCTGCCTCTTTATATAGAGGATGAGGTCCTGTACGACGGGGTTACAAACAGGCCTCTAGCAAGGGGTGGTTCTCCTGCAAAATTGCGGAAAAGTGGCATCACTTATCGCTCAAAATGGAAACCGCATTTTCTGGCAACACTGTGCCCTCAATGTGGTGACTCGCTTTCTGGAGAGCAGGACAGTCTGGTGTTGAGCTGTTATAATTGTCATTCATCCTGGGAGGAGAGGCAGGGACGTTTTTCTTCCACCAAGTGGAGTTGTATTGCTTCAACGAATAACTCTATGTATTATCTACCGTTCTGGAAGCTGCGGGTTCGCTCGAAAAATTCAGAACTGGAAACATTTGCTGATTTCCTGCGACTGACTAATCAGCCTCTGGTCGTTATGGAAAAACATACTGAGATGGAACTTGTCTTCTGGGTGCCGGCCTTTAAACTTCGCCCCTCTACTTTTTTACGATTGGGCAAGAACATTACACTGAGTCAGGCAAAGATATCAGGTGGTGAAAGAGTAATGCAAAAAAGAATGCATCCGGTTACTTTGCAGAGAAAGGAGGCAGTTCAGTCCTTAAAGAGTATTCTGGCCGGGGCTGCGCTCAATAAAAGTAAACTACTGCCACACCTACCCAATATAAGTTTTCTGGTGCAGGAAACTGAACTTGTGTATCTGCCATTTTTTGATAAAGGGCATGATTTTGTTCAGGAACAGACTGGTATCTCCATAGCAAAATCCGTTTTGCGATTTGGACGAAAATTGTGAGAATGGGCTGATGAATCACGAAAAATATATGCAAATTGCCCTTGATCAGGCAAAAGAGGCACTCGCTTTGGGTGAATTTCCCGTGGGCGCAGTTTTTGTCTATGAAGGCACGGTGATAGCAAGTGGTCAGAGATCGCATAGTCGTGGCCTGGATACAGTCAATGAAATCGATCATGCTGAGATGTTAGCCCTGCGAAAGTATCTTGCTTCCGATACAAAAATTAATGCTGCCGAGTTAGTGGTTTATTCCACCATGGAACCCTGCCTTATGTGCTATTCCACCATGATATTGAACGGTATCCGAAACATTGTGTATGCCTATGAGGATGTGATGGGAGGCGGCAGCAATCTCCCTCTCAAACAGCTCAACCCTCTTTATGCCGCAATGGAGATTAGCATCACCCCACATATTCTGCGGCAGCAGTCTCTTGCATTATTTAAGGATTTCTTTTCTAATCCAGACAATCCTTATTGGAAGGATTCACTGCTTGCCAACTACACCCTAAGCCAGTAACTTTGTTTTGTTAACTTTCGGTCACCCTTCAGTTTCTACACCTTTAACCTTTCACTTATTAAAATGACCTCAAAAGCGAATACCGTAGCATTTCAAGCCGGCGAACGAAATATTTTCTTCCATATTC
>Ga0307929_1002476_pt1 | contig 11837 bp, 15 predicted proteins | sample AceLakmetage1330_FD_203160 | JGI IMG/M metagenome (GOLD analysis project Ga0307929, IMG submission 203160) | Saline water microbial communities from Ace Lake, Antarctica - #1330 | ecosystem: Environmental > Aquatic > Non-marine Saline and Alkaline > Saline | place: Antarctica: Ace Lake...
GTGTCCAGAAGGAACTCGGCATAATTGTTATGCTTCAGGTGGTGTAACCCGTTTAATATTATGGTAAAGGCGATCCTCATGCTGTCGGCCTCACTATGTTCCAGTTGTTGGTCAGGATGGTTTTTGCCCATTGCCGGTTACTCAAGTGGTCGTAATAGAACTTAGTTTTTGAAGCGCAATCCGGGATAACATCAATGAGGTTGCATAACGAGCTGTCTATGCAGTGTATCTCACGCGCGTGAAGAATGACCTGATACCAGTCGAAGATGTTATAATCGTCAATCGGCTCGAACAACACCTTGTCTGCTATATCCATGGGGATATTGACCCTCGTGCCCGACCGTTCGTGACACAAGACATAGTCAGCGCCATGCTTGGCTACAATCAGCTTATAGAGAGCATCTTCTCTATCCTGCAGTCGTGTCCACCCGATCCCCCACCTTTCGGCCACCGGGACGTCGGCCAGATAGTACTTGGCGTTAATGAAGCTCTGCCAAGTGAGTCTCGTCCTCGTCCACCATTCGTCAACACTGGTGCCCCTGATAATTCCAAAGCTGAGGTCGATGACCTGGTCATATACGCCTTGATGGCTCTCAACCGGGGTACAATAGTCGATGTTTCTAAACAGTCCGTGGAACTTCCTGGGACATAGCCAATCAACCGTACTGCCCTGCCTGAAATACCAGTATGCTATCGGCAGGCAGATAACGATATCTCCGAACTGCCCGGGCTGATGTATGAGTATTCTTTTATTCATCCCTGCAACCCCAATTCTGCGATCTTCTCTATGATGAACCTCGGGTCTACAATATGCACGTCCTTGCTATACTCTAACGACAAGAACCCCTCTTTGTCCGAATAGTCTTTATAGACATCGAAGCATGTAAACCCTTCCAGCTTGCACATTTCTTTGATCTCGTGGTTCATACATTCGTGATATTTCTTCCGGGTCTCGTCGCTCCCCATGTATGGATACTCGAGGTCTTCCTGCGTCTCGTGGCTTGGCGGTGTTACCATGCAAATACAGGTCGTTACACCTAACGCAGCGTAATGCTGCTCGATCATCCGGTTCACTGTCCTTGCATAGCTTTTAACCAGCCCTTGAATCATCTGCCGGTATGAATCATCCTCGTCGAATTTAGATATCTGGCAGCGACAATCAATTTTCCCCAGGCAATAAATAACAGCGTCACCATCCTTGAGGTCGATCTGCTTAAACGCCAGGACATCATAGGCATCGTTCCCGAAAGCGTATAAGGTCAGTGGTCCCAGCCAGCCCGGCACAACACCGGGGATCTCTCCCCATCCTACAACCGCGTGGCTATCTCCGAAGGTATAGATCATCTACCCATAACCTCCCTGTAAAGCGCCTTGATCGTCGGTATCTGGCTCTCCATGGTAAACTCACCCCTTACCTCCAACACCTTCTTCCGGTACTTCTCATTGTCCCCGTATATCTCCGGGATGTCATCCATCGAGTTCACTACAACCCCAATGCCAGTCTGCATCACAAACTCGGCACATTCATCAGCGTTGAGAACGATGATAGGAATACCGGCAGCCATGTATTCGAACAGCTTATTCGGGATAGTGGCGTCATATTGACTGCACGGCTCTACACAACCCACCAGGCCCCAGTCATGCCGGGTCAGCTCTCGGAGCATCAGGTTGTAGGGCAACCGACTGATATAAACGGCACCCGACACCAGGTACTCATACATATACCGGTTGTTCGATGAGTAGATCGTGAATGGTATCCTTGCCTTTGTCAGACTCACAGCAAGCGGCCGGTAGTCCAGATAGGCGAAGGGACCCGGATCAGGAACACCAGCTGGGAACGCAAGTACGCCGCCCTCATAAGCAATACCTCCGGTCCTTGGCATTTCCCCATCAATAAACATCGACTCAAGACACATGCTCTGCACAACTGCCCGTGGCTTGTCCTCCTGGATCCTGTGATAATCCTCTGCGATTTGCATGCACGCCTGTGACGGGAAGATGTACGCATCAGCTACCTTCATAGCCAGATCCTCATCCGGTGTGGATTGTCCGGTACGGATACAGCCCAGGTCGTGACAGTCATAGACCAGCGGTATCTCCGGCCTTATCGACTTGGCCCGGTGTACTATCCAGTCCGGTTCATTGTGGACATGCATCAAATTCATATCCAGATTGCGGAGCTTTGCTTCGAAGGTCTCCCCTGAGTTGAACTTGGTCACTGAAGACAGATGTGCTTCCATCTCCGGACTCGCTATCTTCCGGGTGAAGAAATCAATAGGGACATCTGCGTTCATCAGCGCCAGGCCTTCCTTTACCATTCTGATACATCCATGATCTGATATTGATAATACGCCCAAAACAGCCTCCTTATTTCTTTTTGTCCATCGGTTTCCGGAAGTTTGCGACCTCGCGTGTCGCTTCGGCCTTCTCTTCCTGCTCCTTGGCCATTGCCACCGCTCGTTTACGGGCAGCGGCCAGGCGTTTCGGATCATCCTCGATGATCTTAGCTTCTGCTAAGGTTCTGACATCGTCCTCTTCTCTCCATCGTCGGTCTTCCGCTGTTAGCTTCATGCCCTTTGTTCCCCCTGTAGGCACTTCTTGTATTTGTGCCATGGCCTTACTTTTCCTTTGCATATGCTGCCATATCTGCTTCGGACATCTTACCCATTGCTTCTTCCAGGGCCGCACCTTCCAGTTTATCAAGGTAGGCAAACTTTCCAGCAGAAGAGATATTCTCCTCAGCGGCTCCAACATCCTTCAATGTGAGGGGCGCCTTCCCCTTTGCCTTATCTGCTGCTATCTTTTTGGCTGCTGCAACAAGCCGAATCTTCTGAGCTTCCGGCGTTTCTCCCTTGTTTCGCAGGGGGATCAGATAGGATATCTCCTTATATGCTTTCTTCAGGATATCGTAGTTCCCCATTGTTGCTCCGTCTTCACTCTGCAATATGGTGTTGACCTCTTCAGCAAACAGTTTCCGGATTCTCTCGTCATTGCCAACTTCGGGATGTATGCCTAAGTAATGTTCCTGTGCCCCCACCCATTGAGTCTGTACTGCGCTTTGCTGCATACCGTCAGACACTTTCATCGTGACTTCGAGCGTGGTCTGCTCCTTTTCCAGAACCTTCTCCTCGGCATAGACCGCCTCTTTTAAGGTGTCGTACTCGTCAACATCGATTTTTCCCTCGTCATATTGAGTTTTAATGTCAGCCAGCTTCCCATGTACCGCCTTGACCTCTTCGGTTATCTCAACAATCCGGGCTTGTGCCGTCTCTTTGTCTACCAGGGGAACTGCCTTAACAGTCGTGGAAACGTCGATTACCTCCTCTTCGTCCTCGTCCTGAACTCCCCCTTTGTCCTTATCTGCCTCTTTGGTGGCATCTGCCTCAATCTTGACGCCCTTATCGTCAACCTCTTTAGCAGCAGCAGCCTCTTTTTCTGCGCCAGCATCGCCTTCATCAACCTCTCCAGGCTTTCCAGCGTCTCCAGCCTCTCCCTTGTTGGTGTCGTCAACACTCCCTTTATCATCGGTCTCAAGAAGTCCCTCCTTTTCTTCTTCGCTCAGTCCTGCCAATTCCTCATCAGTGTATTCCATTCTTATTTTCCTCCCTTCGGTGTTTTCTCTGTTTTCATTGTCTGCCTCTCCCCAACCTCGATCTGGTTCAGGGTCTTCGCCTTCTCTATCTGGATCTTGTCTTTACTATCTCCAATCTCTCCCTCGGTCTTGGCCGTCTCTGCCCTGACCTGATCAATCTGCGCTATTGTTTTCTGAGCTTCGGCTTCGGTCTTATCGATGATGGCCTCTTCTTTCTCGAGCAGAAGTTCCTGTGCTGCGTCTGCGATCCTCTTCTTCTTGTCTTCCTCTTCCTGCTGTGCCTTTAGCCTGGCTTGGTTCTCTGGATCATTCGGGTCTGCGTTCGGGTCTTCCTGTCCATTCATGCCCCTGATACGCTGTACCATCTCTTTGCTGAGGCTTTCCGGTATGTCATGAAGCTCTACAATCAAATCCAAGAGGTTAAAAACTACCTCTGGCGGGAGTTTGCCGGCCAAATCAAGCACAGATTCCACCATTGCCTGTCTCAAGGTGGCATTGTAGGCCTGCGTATCAACCACAAAGTCGGCCTTACGCGCCGTTATGTCGTTTATGTTCCCATCCTTGTCAGGGGCATTGACTGTCATAAACTCCTGCTGCCCTCTGTCCCCGGTTATACGGAACGTCTTTTCATCAGGCATAAACTGTTCGATCAACGACAACTCAATCTCTCCGGCCATCTGCACGCCAAATCGGTGATTGTCGAATACCTCCGCTCCTATTACATGGCCTTGGTCCTGCCGTGCCTGTATCGCTCTCCCTGATGTTGCATTGGTCTCTCGCCCCATGTTCTCGTCGGTAACACCACCAACCTTCTGAATAGCAGCAGCGTCTTGCTCCATGAGCATAACGTGTTCTTTTGCAAGTCCAACGTGTTCATCAAAGATGACGCTCGACCCTCGCTTCTTCCTGATAATGCCATCGGGCCGGTGAGCTTCGTCGTAGAAATTATCCCAATCATCCGTAGCGTCATTATCAGCAATAATCCTCTCGCTTGACAGGAGATGCAGCGCCCTTGATCTGCGCTTGTTGAGATCGTCCTGGAGACTAATGAGATTGCGCACAGCTCCATACGGTTCATTTGTGCGTTTCTTCCGATATGCCCACAAGGGAACAAAGGGGAACCGGTTATGGTTGTAGGGAGATTCCGCATCCTGCAAAGGATAAGGCATCCCTTCCGCCCACATCATGCACCTGACAGTCATAAGCAGCGCATCGTAAGTAGACGCATATTCCTTTTCCACCATGTCTGCCATGGGACCGTTCTCAGCGTCATACGGGGTATTGTTGAGCGTTCCGAGGTCTTTTCCGCCCCGGATCATCGTTTTCTTGGCCGGGATTTTATACCAGCACTCTACGAGCCGGATACGGGATCGTTTTGATGTGTGGTAAGTAGCATCATCGTTGTCGCCGTCTCCGCCTTCATTTTCAATCGTTATTTCACTTTCATCTATACCCACTTCCGTATAATCGGTGTACGTCTTTGCAGTCATGGCCGCGGCCTTGAGTGCCGCTGCGTGTTCGGGATACATTGCTATTGCTATATCAAGATCAACTATCTTGGACCTGATCTCAAACCGAGCGTCAGACAAGTCCATCTCAACCGAAAGCGGGTCGTACCACATGCTCCGCCAATCTTCGTATCGGTAATAGGTTGGTTCATCTTCTTCGTCTCCGCGTACTCCCAGCTCGAGCCATCCCAAACCGGAGATAACCTCATCCTTAAACCCCCGTGACCGTGCGAATGGCGCCCGGTTGACATCAGAGTTATATTTCATCAACTGTGTTTTAGCTTCGGCGCCCTTGGTATCGTCCTGAGCCCGAGGAAGGACACTATAATCAATCCTGGTGCGCTTCTCGGTACCAACAGTCCAATCTATGGCCGGCTTAATCCTGTTATCGGTTATTGCCTTTTGCCCGCGAAGCTCCAAAGTCTCTTCATCGTCCGGATCCCACTGGTCGCCATCGTAATTGTCGTGGTCTTTGAGTCGCAGGAGCCTTGATGCACGCTGTCCCGACTTGGCTTCGCGCCACCATTCTTTACACCTGCGGAGTTGAGCAATAGCCTTGGCGCCTTTAAGGGGATCATCCTCTTTCAGCTTGGCTTCTGGATCCACTCCCATGTCTTTGGTGATCTCGTCGTCAGTCGGCCCTTTCTCATGCTTGCCTTCGACGCTATCCCATGCGCTTGTTGCTGTATCCATCGTGTCCACCCTATAGAATTATCAGGCCGCTTTCCGTAAGCTCCGCGCTTCTGCGTTGCCCGTTGATTATAATCTCCGCCTCGCCCACTATCAGACTGTCCGCTTTACTCTTGCTGTCTGGTACTGCATCCATCATCTCTACAATACCGTCCTGTATTACTTCTGCCAGCTCTGCCAGTTGTCGAGTATTCGGGATCCCCAGGTCGAACAGGTCCCACACCTGAAGGCAAATCCCCATCATAAACTGCGCGAAGTCCGGGTTATGCTCTTTGGTGTATCTCCAAAGGTTCTTTTCCTGGATAACAAACCGTTTACGTCTGTTAGATGTCCGGACGTTCTTCGGAGCCAGGACCAAGACTACCTGCTCGTCTCCATCGATCTCCATCAAATCCAAGTATTTTATGACTTGCCCTTTTGCCATCAGTCTCTCCTTAATTCAGATAATCCCGCCAACTGCGTGCCTCTGGATGAGCATTGAGGTATTCCAACTCCGTCTTGATCTCAAACTTATGGTTGCTTACAAACCTTAAAGTCTCGGAAGTCACCAGCCTCCGTGGGCTTAGTACCGGCTTTCCCCCGACAGATCTGAACGTAATCCCCTGTGCGTTCAATACTCTGCGTGCTGATATTGGTGTAATCATCTTATATCGCCATTGCCGATTTCGGCCTGTTCTTGAATCCTGTTGACCCTGTACCAACATTGGGAAGATACCCGCGTGCTCCCGTTCGCAGGCTGTCTGCACCATGAGAGGCGTAATTATGTAAAGGCAACTGCCTAAAGCCTGCCAGCTTCTCGTCCCATTCCCTTTGATACCCATCCAGACAAGTAATAAGCTGGGCACAATTCTCCTCGTCTATCCATGTTGTAGCCAGAAAGCGCCGAGTCTCGTCAATCCCCTCCATCAGGTCGCCACGTTTGACCACCATTGTTTTGGAACCAGGCATCAGTGATTGAAAGACCTCCAGCCGTGATTTGCCGTCTTCCCTGGAATAATCATGCACATTCATGTCATGCGGGAAGAAGTGCGTGCCGTAAACATAGCCCTTCTCCTGCAGCACCTTAACGTAATGGCCCATGGATTCGTTGAAATCCTCGTGATAATCTATCAGCCTGTTCTGCAAGCCAACCCTCTGATGAAATATAATCGCGTTCTCGTCGCCCCGCCCCAGATCCCAAAACGTATTGACGGGGATGTCCATCTCCATCGGGATGATGCCAATCCTCTTTTGCTCCCGCATCCGGGTCATCTCACGGGCGTAATAAGCACCCTTGAGAGCTACATGGAACGGTTCATCCGGTGTCGATGGAAACTCCCGGAGCATCTTATCGCCCTGCTGCCGAGACTTGAGAGCGTACCAGGCACGCTGATTAAGAGTAAACTTCTTGTCAACCTCGCCTTCAATCCGGTCCAGGTACTCCCTTTCTTCTGAGGTGAATGTGACCAGGGCAGCGTCGTGATCAGTCAGGGCATTCTTAGGGTCGGAAAACCACGGGATAAACAGAAACTTGTAATCCATCTGCGTCAGTTCCCGCCCTTCCTTCTGTATGTTTCGAGCCGTTTCACACATATTGAAAAACTCTCCGTGTGCCCCTTCTGCTGTACTCTCTATCCAAACAAACTCCCCGCCATGAATGGCATTAAGGGAACCTGTAATGATCTCTGTTGCCTTGTCGGGGTACTTCGCGCATATCTTACCGAACTCAGAGACATGAAGCCTCTGAACGGTTGCCGATCGCATAGAAACACCAACATAGATGATAGAGCCGTTAGTAAATGCCAGCTCGGTTTTGCTATCTGTCGTGAGCTGAAATTCTTGCTTGAGATAATCAGGCAGATTCTTGTATGGATATTGAATCTTCCTTCTGAATATCTTGCTTGCATCATCCTTATTGTGGCCGATGATCCCCGCCTCAAGGTTCTTCGTAAACAGGCAATCATCAAGCAGACATATATCAATGAACGTCGTGCCACCGAACTGCCGGGCCTTGAGCAAGACATTGAGGAACCATGAGTTTTCCCATAACCATTGTTGGTTATAGTTGCACCGGAAGCGGACTCTCTGGCTGTGCTCGTCAACAATCCAGTAGAGATTATTGATTCGCCACCACTTAGACCCCATAAACTTAGAATAGTCCTTGGATCCCTGCGGGACATCAGGATTATGAAAAGCCATAAGTTCTTCAGTGGATAGCAGCAGGTCATCTTCGCGTTCCTTCTCACCCAACATTGCCCCCCGAAATCGGTTTAGGCGGCATATCGCCGTCGTTCCACAGTTTGCCTGGTATGTAACCAGCCGCTATGTCCGCTATAATCTGTTTCACGCTGACCATGCCGGTCATGTCCTCCGGAATGAGAGGCTCCCCGTCTTTCCCGGTCAGCTCTCCTCGGTCTATCAGCAGCCCGTGATGTTTCATTAACAATTCGATCATCTTCTCAAAGGAGGGGATTGAATACTCCAGGTCATTCTCGCAAAACATCTTGGACCCGTCCACACTCTCAGTAATCTTGTGTTTCTGCTTGATCTTCCTCAACATGATCCGAACTTCGGGCTTGATCTCGTCCAAGGGCAACATCTGGACTTCGCCGCCTTCTACGATTTTGCAGTATTCTATAGGGTCAAGTTCCACTGCCGCCCAAAGCAGATTGACAACCTCATCGCCGGTTCGGTGTACCCTTTTCTCGCGTGCTTCTATCGCTTCTCTTATCGCTTCTTGAATCTGAGGTTTTCTCAGGTTTTCGTAACCGATTGCAGCCGCCGTTTTGGCGGAGTATCCCGCCGCCTTGGCCGCCCTGGTCGAGTTAAAATCATTGATATACTCATCCTTGAACGCCAGTTGCTTCCCTGTCAATTTTTTGACTTTTTCACTCATGCTTACCTCACAACCACAGCAATCAGCGTGACAGCAATAGCCAGCAGGGATAAACCCATCGGGCAAACTATCCACCACAGCCACTTGACCTGTTCTTTTGGACATTGAGCTATATGCGGGACCACGAAGTCATCCCACTTACCCCACAGGGTAGTGGCATTCTTCTCAAGTTGCTTGAGTCTCTCGTCCTGCACCGCTATGGTGTTAATTGCTTCCACAATCGCGTCCAGCTTCTGTTCAATTTTGTCTAATCGCTTCTCATCCATCAGTCTATTCCTCTACAGGTTGAATGCTATTTGTGGGGGATGGTTCTGTAATCGGTCAGCCTGTTCTGAAACAGGTCTATCGTAACCCTCCACCCTCCGGTGGCCAAAGACCTCATACCCGTCATTTGAGCTACTACCGTCAGGGGTTTATCCTCCAAGTCAGGCCCCCTTCTTCAAGGCCATAAAGTCAGCAAATTTCTTGTATCCAAACGAAGAGGCCACGGCTATCCCAAAGGCATATTGATACCAGTCTGGAGTAAACTTGAGGGCATCAAAGCCTTGCTTGACATAATCTGCCATCCCGGGGATGAAACAGAGGATCGCCGGGATAGAGAGTACAACGGTAAAATACTCGTCTTTCCAGCCCGAGTTGTTGATTGATGTATTCTCCCAAGCTATGTCCCCCGCCTGTTGGGTCCTGACCTTCTCGATTTTCGCCTCGGTCGTGGCCTTGGCAATAGCAATATCGCTTTCGAGTTTTACCTTTTTGCGTTCCTGCCAACCGGTAAACATAGATAAGACAGGGCCGGCCACAGCTTTTAAAATGGTAGCGATCATGATCACACCTCCCAGCGATTCCGGATCGTGATCCGGATCTGTCTGTCTCCCCCGGCAAGCTTCATAAACTCATTGAAGCCCTCACCTGGCGAGTTTCTGGATGTCAGCACGGCGGGCTTGCCACCGAGCACTCCGAATTTTTCGGCGATAAGCACGCAGCCGAGGGTATTTGTCAACTTGTTGCCCCAGTGGTTCAGCACATGCGTCCGGCCGGGGATATCCTTGATCTCATACACGCGCCCGTATTTCGGGCTGTTCACCAGCTCGGCGATATACTCGCCCTCCGGGATGCAGGAGATATCCGGCTGATTGTCTCGCCATGGAGGTTCGAGGGTGACGGCAAAGGGGATGCCTTCAAACAGATAGCCACCGAACGATCCGTGGTCGGTATTCGCGATCCTTAAAATTGCAAAATTCTTCATGTCATCCTTCCGTCAACAAAACCAATTAAACCACAAATTTTTAGGCTTGGGGAGGTAAACAAGGGTTAACTATAGTAAACAAGGGTAAACTATAGCGCATAATTTAAGACTTCTCTTGATATTTTGAGTCAAACTCAACCAACTCGTGTCGCAGGAACATCGGCCTCCCTGATTGTGTTCGGCGCAGGGGCAGGTGGTAGTTGCTGATGAATTTCAAGGCGCCAGTCCATGAGCTGATGTCGTACATCTGCTCAAACATCCCCAAGATTGCCTTCCGGCCTATGATCCTGTCACTCACCTTTCAATTCCTTCTCAATTATCACTCGCGCCATTTGTGCCACTGGTCGGCTCTCCTCTTCAGCCCGTTTCTTCAGAGCTTTGTGGGTGTCCTCTTTTAATACGATTGTGATTGGATGCTTTTTCATTTCCCTCTCCCCTTCCCGGAGCAAGCCCTCCGGGTGGCGGTTGGTGGTTAGATAATTTCTTTTTTTTCTTCTTTATGTCCGCCCTTACCATCGCTTATAATCTCTGTCCATGTCACAGTGATTGCCCCTGTGGCTTGGTCAAAATTAGCGGTGTGGCCGTACCCGTTGCCTCTCGTGCGGAGTTTTCCCTGTGCTATCTCATTCATCATGGTCATGGGGTTAGAACTTCGGTTGTCGATCCAAAAGGAAGCCCAGTCAAGACCCTGTACAAAATCAATAGCCTTAGTTGCTATGGCGTTACCCTCAAACTGTGTGCGGATAGCGTCAAAATCCGGTTTCATGGTTGCCTTGATTTCCTCTGCCCATTTGATTTGTTTCTCAGTTCCTTTCATTTCCCTCTCCCCTTCCCGGAGCAAGCCCTCCGGGTGGCGGTTGGGTGGTTAGTCTAACCTAATCTTGGATATTAATGCGCCCAAATCCCAAACTTTAAATGATCGTAGGTCGTGAGTTACGAGAGCATTACAGTTTTCGTAATTGTCCCAAGCTGCAATTCCCAAGGCCACCGGTTTGTCGAACTCCATGAGGTCCACTGCCATGTGTATTTTCCCATCTATATTTTCAATGCTGGAGGACACTTCTATCAAATAACGCAATCCATTTTTCACTGTTGCATTTTTGTTTCCTGTTAATGCTGATTTTAAAGTTTCTTTGTTCATTTCCTTACCCCCCTTTATTTGTTGAAAAGTTGATTGTTTTTACTCTGCGGAATGGACCAAAACGTTTTCCATCCTTTAAATATACGATAAGAAGTTGATCCCCGCTGTCGCGATATACTTTTGCTGCTTTTTGTGTTTTTTTGTTATATATGATTGTTCCGTTTTTCATTTTGTTTCCCCCCACCCTGTTTTTAATTTGATTTTATATCATTCGTTTTAAAAAGTCAAGCTTTTTTTAAAAGATTATTAAAAATACTTTTCAATGATATTAAGTATTTACAAAAAACAGCAAATTATTTTTAAAATAATCAGTTATTTTTTATAAAAAACACTAAGAAAACCCTTTATTTATACCTTAAAAAACCTTATTATTTGGCATCGGCGAAGCTATGCCTCTCGTCTAATACCGAAGTAAAGGGCGATACAGTGATAAGAACAACCCCAGTTCCAATTAAAAAGGCAAAGCAAGTCAAGCCAAAGCCGATAAAGAGGAAAAGCAATGCAACGGGCAATCCAATGGGAAGGCCCAGTAAGTTCACGCCGGAGATAGAACGACAAGTACTGATGTTAATTCAAGAGGGTTGGGTCGACGCTAAAATATGTAAATTAGTAGAAATATCCAATGTGACCTTCTGTGCTTGGAAAAAAAATAACCCTAACTTTCTTAAAACCATAAAGTTAGATAAGAACAAAGCAGATAGAGATATTGTAGTTTCATTACGGGATAGGGCGCTTGGATACAGCCATGAAGAGGAAAAGATATTCTGTAATGCGCAGGGAGAAGT
>Ga0307929_1002477_pt1 | contig 11835 bp, 14 predicted proteins | sample AceLakmetage1330_FD_203160 | JGI IMG/M metagenome (GOLD analysis project Ga0307929, IMG submission 203160) | Saline water microbial communities from Ace Lake, Antarctica - #1330 | ecosystem: Environmental > Aquatic > Non-marine Saline and Alkaline > Saline | place: Antarctica: Ace Lake...
CCCAGCACGCAGTTTCCGATGGGCTGGGCTGGGGGACTCCCTATCTGTTCATCTGTTTTAATGATGAGTGCCCCTCCTACAAAAAGGGCTGGGATCACCTCCAGGAGGCCATGGAACAGACGGCATCCTATCGGTGTATTAATGAGCCGGGTCAGAAAAATTTCGAATATATGCCCGTATTCAGCCCCGTGGGTGCAACGGGGCAAATTCTGGATGATGCCGTTCTCATTGAGCAGGAAGCCAGGAGAGAGTTAGCCAAACAGACCTTTTCCCTATTGACCGATTATTATATGTCAAAGGACTGGGATGAAATTTTAAAGGTTGTGCTGGACCCCAAAATTCCGCCCAAGGCCAGGCTTAAGGCCGCAGAGATGGTAGGTGAACTAGGGGATTCAGAGGCGGCAGAGCATCTGATGAACCATAAGTTTCCCACACCGGTTCTTGTGGCAGGGGTAAAAAAGGCCATTGAGCAGCTCCATGAGCGGCATTACACAAGGGAGTGCCCCTATTGTGCGGAGATTATTAAGAAGCGGGCCACCGTTTGTAAACATTGCAACAAAAAAGTTTCACGGGCATAGGGCTTAGAGATAGATACAGCAGTTTAAAAAAAATATACGGAAACAAAAAAAACGAGGGCAATGGGAGAAGAAAAATCTTCTTTTTATTGCCCTCGTTTTTTTTATTGTCGGTGATTACAATATCTGATTTTAATGGCTATCTGATTTTAATGGCTATCTATTGATTTTCTCCATATTAAAGGAGCGGTAGATGATCATTTCCAGTTTTCTTTTTTCAGGGGCATAAATGGTATCTTGAATGGATGCCATGCGTTTTTCGGCCGCTTCCCTGGAGGGAATGGCATCAAGGCCATTGCCGATGGTTTTTCCGGAAACCGTATCCATGATAACCGCATTCTTGGCATCGGTGGACACGGCAAAGGGGACCTGGAATTCGTATACCAGCCGGGCCCCGGACAGTATTTCCCGTTCATAGGATCCAATGGAACCTGCCACACAGGTGATTGCCATAAAAGGCCTGGTCTTGCAGCAGACAATTAGGTCAATGGCAGAGACATAGTCTTGTCCCTTGAATTGGACAACAAGCGCTTCATCCACTCGAATTTCTTGTTTACTGAATCCTTTTTTTTCCACTAAAAATTTTTCAAAGATCTGGCGGCTGGCTTCAGACCCCACATTGTCAATTTCTCGTCCGGTAATAAAGTCTTTGATGGGTTCAAACATAAAAAATTTCGCTTATATTAAAGAGGTTCCTGTCATTTGCGCGGGTTGGGGGATGCCGAGGGCTTTGAGGATCGTGGGGGAAATATCACCCAAAATTCCGTTTAGAACCGGGGTACCTTTGAACCTTTCCCCTGCCAGAATAAAAGGGACCGGGTTCAGGGTATGGGCGGTATGGGGAGAACCGTCCTGGGCAATCATCTGTTCACAATTTCCGTGGTCCGCTGTGATAAAGGCTATGCCATTGGTTTCCCATATGGCTTCTACTACTTTTTGTACACACCTGTCCACGGTCTCGCAGGCCTGTATGGCAGCATCTAAAATGCCGGTATGACCCACCATGTCCATGTTGGCAAAATTTAATACAATGAATTCAAACTTATTGTATCGGATTTGTTCACATACGGTTTTCGCTATTTCATTGGCAGACATGGCAGGTTTTAGGTCATAGGTGGCAACATCCCTGGGGGAAGGGATCATTATCCGCTGCTCTCCCTCAAAAATGGCTTCATTTCTTCCATTGAAAAAATAGGTGACATGGGCATATTTTTCTGTTTCGGCAATCCTGAGCTGGTTTTGCCCCTGACGGCTTAACACTTCTCCGAAAACATTGGCCAAATGCTCAGGGCCAAAGGCGGTTGGAAGGTGAAAGGTCTGGTCATACCGGGTCATGGTAACAAAAGAGGACAGGGCGGGGTGTTGCTGCCGTTTAAATCCGTCAAACTTATTTTCAATAAAGGCCCGGGTGATTTCCTTGGCCCGATCCGCCCTGAAATTGAAAAAAATCAGCGCGTCTCCATCTTGGATGACACCTTTATTCTCTTGGTCATTGTCTGCCTGGCCTTTGCCGGCATTGGCAACGCTTTTAAAAAAAACAGGCCTTATAAATTCATCGGTTTCTTTGGCATCATAGGCATCCTGGACCGCCTGGATGGGGTCCTTTGCCTGTTTGCCTTCCCCTGCGGTATAGAGACAATAGGCTTTTTTCACCCGGTCCCATCGGGTATCCCGATCCATGGCCCAATAACGGCCGCAAATACTTGAGATCTTTCCTATTCCCACAGCGTCAAGGTGGGCCTGGAGCTGTTTGATATAGGTGATGCCGCTTTTGGGGGAGGTGTCCCTGCCATCAAGAATGGGATGGATATAAAGGTTTTTAATCCCGTTTAGCTTTGCCATGTCAATGAGGGCAAACAGATGGGAAATATGGCTGTGAACCCCGCCGTCGGACAAAAGGCCTAGAAGATGCAGCCCCTTATCTTTTTCCCTGGCGGTTTCCATGGCGTTTTTAAGTTGCGGGTTCTCAAAAAAACTTTTATTTTGTATGGCAGTATTGATCCGGACAAAATCCTGGAATACCTTGCGCCCGGCCCCCATGTTCATGTGTCCAACTTCTGAATTACCCATGGTATCCTGGGGCAGGCCCACGGCATTGCCGGAACAGGCGAGCTGGCTGTTGGGAAAGGTTCTAAGGATCGTGTTCAGGAAAGGAGTGCTTGCCTGGGCAAAGGCATTCCCTTCCCTTGTGGGGCTGATCCCCCATCCATCCAGAATCATCAGAATATTGACCGGGCTGTTTTTAGTCGTCGTCGTCATCTTCGTTGCCTCCGGCATCATTTGGATCAAGGATGGAGCCGAACCGGGACAGATCAATCTTCGGGGCATCGCTCCACAGCCCTTCCAAGTCGTAAAAATCTTTTGCTTTGGACTCAAATACATGGATGATGATATGGCCGTAATCCAATAGTGCCCATTCTCCTCCCTTGATCCCTTCCATACCAAACACCTTGATTTTTTCTTTTTTCAAGGCCTTGATGACATGTTCGGCCAGAGAGGTCACCTGGCGCCCTGAACCCCCTTCAACAACAACGATCATGTCGGTATAGGAAGTCATTTTACGGACATCAATTGCGGTGATGGATTTGGCCTTACGTTCAAAAATAGGGGTAAAATAGGGGGTGTATTCTTCTGTCGGGTCCATGGGGGGGGTCATTTATATAAATCCTTTTGTTTGATAATGTTCTCGACATTTGCCGGGACAAGTCCTTTGATGGACTGGTTCTTTTTTACCCGTGCCCGTATCATGGTTGAAGAAATGTCGATTTTAGGGACATTGCAAATACGGACCGGCTGTAGTTGTTCATGGGTAAACTGCGTTTGACCTTTATCTAATTTGTATCCTTTTGAGATGTATTCGTCAATAAAGGATGCAACGGAATTTATCCCGGTTTGGTCTCCCCTGAGCATGACAATAATAGGAATCGCTTGAAAAATTAGCGCCTGTTCTTTCCAGGTAATGATATCAAAGAATGCATCAGACCCCATTAAAAGGGAAAAATGAGGCCTATGATCATGGTTTTCTTTAGCGGTGGTATTCTTAAAGGCATTAATGGTGTCAATGGTAAATGATGGGCCTTTTCTTTTCAATTCTATATCAGAGGCATAAAACCCTTCCCGTCCTTTAGCCCAGCCCCGTATCATTTCCAGGCGATCCCGGGCCGGTGCCAGATTTCTTATTGATTTGTGCGGGGGCATGGCAGAGGGGAATAAAAATATTTTTTGAAGGTGAAAAGCCTGCTTCACATATTTAACAATACCAATATGACCATTATGAAGTGGATTGAAAGTCCCTCCAAAAAGTCCTGCCATGACTTACTCTTTTTGAAGTTTGGAAGCGAGCAGTTTGACCAATGGTTTTACGCCCTTTCCGGTAACTGCTGAAATGGTAAGAACCTGAAGATTCGGCAGGGCTGTCTTAAAACTGTCCACCCGATTTTCAACGCCGGTAAGATCCATCTTGTTAAGCACAACAATCTGGGCTTTTTGGGCCAGACGTTTGCTGTACATGGTCAGCTCTTTGTTGATCAGGTTAAAGGCTTCAAGGGGATTTTCCGGGTCAATTTCTCCCACATCAATGAGATGAATTAAAATTCCGGTTCGTTCAATATGCTTTAAGAATTTGATGCCAAGGCCGATGCCCTCATGAGCCCCTTCAATGAGCCCGGGGATGTCTGCCACGGCAAAAGGTTCCCCAAAAGGGGGCTCTACCATACCCAGGGTCGGGGTAAGGGTGGTAAACGGATAATTTGCAATTTTGGGTCTAGCAGAGGACATGGAGGAAATCAGGGTGGATTTGCCTGCATTGGGAAGCCCCACAATACCCACATCCGCCAGAAGCTTTAATTCCAGTTTCAATTTTTTTTCGATTCCGGGAATTCCCGGTTGGGAAAATCTGGGCGCCCGGTTTGTGGCGGAAGCAAACCGCTTGTTTCCCTGACCGCCCCGGCCACCTTCGGCGATAATGTATTCCGCATGTTCAAGGGTCAGATCAACAATGGGCTCAAGGGTGTCTGCATCGGAAACCAGGGTACCGGGAGGGAGATCTAAATAGGTGTGATTTCCGTTTCCGCCATGCTTTTGCTTGCCAAGTCCGGGAGCCCCGTTCTTGGCATGGAACAATTTTTGGCGGCGATAATCATAAAGCGTCCGTTGTCCCGGGTCCACTCTAAGAATTACATTGCCGCCATTACCACCATCACCGCCATCAGGGCCACCAAACTCAATGTAGCGTTCCCTTCTAAAACTCATGCATCCGGGTCCACCTTTACCAGAAGTGACGGTAATGATTGCTTCATCTACAAATTTCACGCTACATAAACGCTGACTTTTTTCTTGTCGCGACCTTTTCGTTCAAAGGTCACCACACCGTCCATTTTAGCAAACAGGGTGTAGTCTTTGCCCATACCCACATTGTTGCCCGGATGGATTTTGGTGCCAACCTGTCTTACAATAATCGTTCCGGCTGAAATCATTTGTCCGCCGAATTTTTTAACGCCTCTGCGCTGGGCATTTGAGTCGCGTCCGTTTTTGGTACTACCTGCTGCTTTTTTATGTGACATCTTATCCTCTCTTCCTAGGCTGAAATAGATTCGATTTTAATTTCTGTATAATGCTGTTTATGGCCTTGCATCTTCCGATAGCCTTTCCGGCGTTTATACTTGAAAACCAGTTGTTTCTTACCCCGTCCCTGCTCAACGATGTGTGCCTTTACGATGGCATTTTCAAGTTTGGGGGTTCCAAGGGTAACCATTTCACCGTCTGAATACATGAGGACATCATCGAATTCAATCTGAGAACCTTCAGAACCTTCAAGCTTTTCAACCTTTAGAATCTGTTCTTCATGAACCTTGTATTGCTTTCCTCCGGTTCTGATAACTGCGTACATGTTAAACTCTCCTTATTATTTCAATACTTTTTGCAATTTCAAAAAACTCTTAATTTTATAATCATTTCTTAATTTTGTCAATATCTATTTATTTTTTATGGCAGCCTGACAATTAGTCTGCATATTGGCTTAGGACTATACCTTTTTTTGGACCAGGGGTCCAGTTAAAATCATCCAGGATACTATCTTTGTAAAGATTTGAAATCAGTTAACAACAGTTTAGCGGTTTCTCTTCCTCCCATCATGACCGGGGTATAGCCGCCGCCATGGGACCAGGCACTGGAAAGATACAGGCCCTTGATGGGGGTTTTGGAACTTATGTGCGCAAGGTTTCTGTCATATCCGTATATGGCGCCATTGGTATTGCCGGTATAAAAGATATTGGTGAGGGGTGTGCCGATTTCCATAATTTCAATTTTATTGGAAAGGCCTGGCATAAGTTTTTTTTCAACCCGGCTAATAAAGGCAGTGGCGATACGCTCTTTTTCCTTGTTGTATGCCGCTTTGTTGCCACAAAAATAATGGGTTTCAAATTTTTTCCAGGGCTCATAATCTGCAAGGCACATGATGGACAGTGTGGACTTGCCGGGAGCTGAATATCCGTCAAATAAATTATCATAAAGGGTTATGCCAATCCCGGATTCTGCCAAATCTTTTTTAGAGAACAATTCATTGTTTTGAATCCTGTCTGGTCCTGCCAGATCAATTTCATAGTCTTTGATCTGATCAATGGGGCTGTTGAGTCCCAGCCAGACCACAAAGCTGGACAGGGATGCCTGTCTTTGTGTTGCCTGATCCAAAAAGGATTTGGGCATGATATTTTGCGGTATCATTTTGTTTACCAGGGCTGGAACAGGGCAGTTGGCGATAACAGCCTTTGCAGCATATGTATTGCCCCTGGTATCTTTTACGCCGGTGATGGATTTATCTTTATCAAACAAGATTTTTTCTGCCTGGGTATTGTAACTGATCTTTCCATGATTTTGTTCGATGCCAAGTGCCAGGGTGTCGCTTAAATCCTGGGACCGGGTTTTATAATATTGTCCGCCATGGACAAGATATTCACCCGTGGCAATGGCATAAAACAGAGCATTTATTTTTTCCGGAGGCAGCCCATAGTACCCTGAAAAAATGGCCATGCAGGTTTTGACATCCCTGTCTTTTACATGACGGCTCATCCATTGCGCAAGTGTAAGTGGTTCAAGTTTTGCCATCATGGATGTTTTAAACCGTTTGTTGCCCCAAAGCTCAGCAATGACCTGTTCCATTTCTTTATAGAATGTGTGGATTCCTTTTTTTTCCTGGGGAAAACGTTTTGATAACTCTTTTTTGACACCTTCAGGATTTTTGGCAGGAAGCGTCACATCAAAGGTATCGGTAACGATCCTTCGAAGTTCAGGCGTATACGCGACCTTGAGCTTATCCCAGAGTCCCAGATCGGAAAGGATCATCTGTGGCATGGCATGTTCAGCCACAGTTGCATGCAAAGAGACATCAAAGGTAAAGTCTCCCCGATCAAAGGATGTGGCATACCCGCCGGGAATACTGTGCTGCTCCAGGACCGTAACGTTAAACCCGAATTTTGTGAGATATGCCGCACTGACAAGTCCCCCAAGCCCGGATCCGATGACCACAATGGGAAACGCTTGTTTGTTTTGAATCTGGGCTGCCAATGCACCGAGGCCTGTCCAGTCGATTGCCGCAGCACTGGATGCTAACACCAGGGTTTTTAAAAATTTACGTCTGGACAATGTCTGTGAAAATGACATGGGATCCTCCTTTGTTTTCATTTTAGATGGGGCTATTGAACTTTGATGGATATTTTATGTTCAGCAGAGTCCAGTACAAAGCGTGCATCTTTATACGCTGGCGGGCCAAAGGTTCCCCTGGCATTATTGGAAAATCCATACCGTTCTGCAGGAATACCGAACAGACGGGTATCTAGTTCATCATTGCTGTTTTCATCATGAAATACTTTTACGGCATATTCACCATAGGGCAGGGTGACCGTCTGGAGAACTTCATTGTTGACAATTTTAAAGTTAAAGCCCTTGTAAGGTTTCTCTTTAGACCCATAGTTTTCTTCAGAATTGATAAGCGCTACCTTGGCTGCGCCATTCGTGTTGTCAAATCCCGTGATGTGGATGACAAGCGTAGTGGTTGAGGCTGCTGTTTGACCTGCCAAAGCGGTTTGTCCGGCTGTCATAAGAATAATAGAAAAAATTGAAATAAGTGTTAAAATCTGTTTCATTGGTTTGTCTCCTTTGTTCTCCGGGTATTATTACCCGTTCAATGTTGGTGTCATCATAGAGATTTGGATGATACTATCAACTGAATGGAGATGAATGGAAAATTAAAGCGATGGATGGTAAAATAGGGGGGATGAATGGAGTTGCACAACCAGAAAGCTTTTAGTATCTTGGGGTTAAATTAAAGTTTAACTCTATAAAGAGCGATTTATGAAAAATTCAAAAATACCCACTTCGTCCCTGGCAATTACGGCGGTTTTTAACACAGCCATCGCGTTGGTCTTAAATTTTATGGTTCTCAAGGAGCCTCAATTTTGGGATGTATTCATCATTTCTCAATTAACCGGCCTGTCCATCTGTTTTTTTGTTTGTACCGGTATGTTTATCAGTGAAGAAAAACTCAAAAAATGGATGGGGGGGTGTATTGCCGCTGGCATGATCATTGGCATCATCGTTGGTGGTTTTTTAAGTTGGGGGTATCTATCTTTTTTCCAAGGAGTATCTGCAGGGTATTATTATTATCAGCAGGTTTTTTCAAACATTGCTGTCTTTGGCGTTGTCTTTGGCATACCCATTATTTATTTTTTTACTGCCAGGGAAAAGCTGATCGAGTCTGAAAAACGAATACAAAATGAAAAAATAAAACGCTTGTCCATGGAAAAAGAAGCTGCCATGACAACTTTACGATTGCTGCAGGCCCAGATCGAACCCCATTTTCTATTTAACACGCTTTCGAATGTGATTTCGCTCTTTGATATTGATGTGGCTAAAGCCAAACAGATGCTTATCGATGTGAATGAATTTTTAAGAATTTCCCTTACGAGAACCAGACAGGAGATGGTAACCCTGTCACAGGAACTGGATCTGGTTCGACAATATCTTGATATTTTTAAGATCCGGATGGGAAAGCGACTCGCCTATAAAATCAAGAATAAGACAGGCAGACCCGATTTATTATTTCCTCCCTTAATTGTCCAACCGCTGGTTGAAAATGCCATCAAATATGGTTTGGAACCTAAAGTTGAAGGTGGGAAAATAACCATTGACTGCCGGATTGAAGAAAATGTGCTGAGTATAGAGATTTGTGATACTGGAAACGGCCTGGATGAAAATGCCAGCCAGGCCGGTATTGGTATTAATAATATCAGCCAGCGGCTTGAAAGTATTTATGGGACCAAGGCGGGTCTGACATTGACTCAAAATTATCCTTCAGGAATAAAAGCCATGATCAAGGTGTTTTTATGAAGCAAGTGACGGCCATTATTGCAGATGATGAAGAAAATTTAAGAATCGGTATTAAAAAACACCTTGAACAATTATGGCCTCAGTTAATAGTTTTGGGTCAGGCTGAGAACGGAATTCAGGCCCTGGATTTAATCGAAAAAGAGAAGCCGGATATTGCTTTTATAGACATTCAAATGCCGGGTTTGACGGGTGTTGAAGTGGCCCAAAAAGTATCCGCATTCTGCCATGTTATATTTATTACAGCCTATGACCAGTATGCTGTTCAGGCCTTTGAAAGTGAGGCTGTGGATTATATTTTAAAACCTGTGACAAAAGATCGTTTGCAGATCACCCTTTTGCGATTGAAAAAGAGGTTGGCGGCAAAAGGCAGAACCACTGATGTGGATGAAAAAATACAAAAGGTTATCCAGGTTTTGGGGAACCGACAGGCCCCGGATTATTTAAGACTGGTAAAGGTTAAGACCGGCAGTGATCTGCGGTTTGTTCCGGTTTCTGAAGTGCTTTATTTTAAAGCGGAAGACAAGTACACCATTGTACAGACCGCAATTCATGAATTTTTGATAAAAACGCCAATTAAAGACCTTGAAACCGTCCTTAACCCGAAACAATTCTGGCGGGTACATCGCAGCGCGATTGTAAATATTGATAAAATTCAGGTCATCAAGCGTTCTTTTACCAATCAGATGATGGTGGGATTTGAACGGATAGATCACTCCATTTTAGTGAGCCGTTCTTATGAGCATTTGTTCAAGCAGATGTAGCAGGAATGAACATAAAAATAGGATCAAATCATAATTTTAATGCAGACAAGGCCAAGATTTACAGTGGATCACCCTGCCAAATTTACTCGCTTGGCCTTGACTTCATTTTAAACTTTGAATACAAATAGTGGTATAGTGCAGTGTCAATCTAACCGAAAAGTTAAACAAAGAGGGATGCCATGAGATATGGAGTTGCCAGGTTTGCCAAATGGATTATGATCACCATGATGATAGCCGGTTTCGGATGTTCGGCTGCTGTCTATGAATATGCCAGCAGTCCGGTATCAAAGACGATTGAAACCCAGGTCTTTACGGCCAGTTTTGCGCCTGCCAGGGAAGGTGCCGGTTATTTTTCATCCTTTCTGTTGGAAATTGAAAATAAATCAGATGATCCCATCAAGATTAACTGGAATAAGACCCTGTATATCCATGATGAAAAAAATCGGGGCGGGTTTGTGTTTAAGGGGATTGAACCGGCCCAGGTGCGGGAAAAGCGTATTCCCAATGAGGTTATTCTCCCAAGAACCCGGTTCTCCAGGCAGTTGTTTCCCATCGCAAAAATTGCCATGGCTGAAAGGAAAGACTATTCTGCAGGCAAGGACAAACCAGGGCTTTATGGCGGTAAACTCCCACCCGGGGAAAACAGCATTGTTCTATCCATTCTGGACCAGGGCAAATTGATCCGGAAAAAAATATCGGTTGTGATCATGGAAAAAGTAAAATAATCTAAGGGTGAATAAAAGAGTGACCAGGGGTACAAAAAGATGAAAAAAATAGTGTTTTCAGGATTGGTGGGTGTCTTGTTCTTGTGCCTAAGCGGCTGCTACCAATATGTAGCCGAGCATCCGGAAAAATCAAAGGCTCAATTCTATGCGGACCAGGAGGACTGCGAAAAAAGAGCCAGGGACTATGCAAAGACAAGGATGCAAGATTGGGGCGGACCAGATGATACCTCCTATGGGAGGAGTGTCAGTGACAGTGAAATCAATTCTTCCCGAAGATGTATGCGTGATAAGGGGTGGAATTATCACTTCCGAAAATAAGGTATTTTTTAATGTTTATCATGGTTTTGTTTATCATGGTTTTGTTTATCATAGATAAGCTTTTTGGCAAGGTTCCTTTTCCAGTATATTGGTTCCTATGATATCACCGACTATTTTATTGATTCATCCACCGGCGGTAAGCCCGGTACATCCTTGTTGGGATGCCGCTGTGGTGGCAGGGAGTCTGTCTGGTTGCGGACTTAATCCCTGTCATTATGATGCAAACCTTGATTTTTACCGGGAACATCTTTTAAAAAACAGGATTGAATCGGTTTGTGAACCCTGTGGGGATATAGATAAACTTGCAGGAAAAGAATTTTATGACCTCCCCTTTTTTATAGAGTGTAAACATAAAATTAACACTTGCCTGATCCTGATTTCCCATGCCGATCCTTTGGCTGGTTTGAAAGGGGATAAAGATTGGAACCCCTTTGCCCTGTTGTGTGAACAAGGCCTTGCGAGAAAATTTTCCCAGCATGATCCCGGAACCGTACTCTTTTTCATCTTTTCCCGGGATCAGGCGGCTGCCGCACAGACAATGGCCGCTTATATTAAATCCCGATATCCCGGGGTCGGGGTCCTGGCAATGGCATCCATCAGATTGGAAGGTTTAGATTCCCAATACTTTGATCACCTCATCTGGAATCAGGGCCCCGGTCGCCTTGTCCCACTGATCGATTATTTCAACCGGACCCATGGAGCAAAAATTGATCCCTACACTATTTTGCCGGATTATGACGGGCTTTCCCTGGATTCATATCTGACCCCTGAACGGGTGGTCCTGGTTGATCCTTTTTTTTTCAAAGATCCTGTTTTACTAGCAGATTTTCTGGAAGACCAGGTTCGCTCTCTGGGGGTCCGGGGATTTGTGTTTGCCCAGGTGTCTTTTTCTTCAGATACTCTTGCCGGGGCCGGGGGAAAAGTAAATTCTGAAAACCAGGAAATGAGAGATGCGGTTTTCCGGAAAGGGATGTACCAGCATCTGGCCCACTGGTTTTCAATAAAACAATCCACTGTATTTTTCAGTATGCAGGTCCGGATAGGAGAACCCTTTCCGGAAGATGAAAATAAATT
>Ga0307929_1002479_pt1 | contig 11834 bp, 9 predicted proteins | sample AceLakmetage1330_FD_203160 | JGI IMG/M metagenome (GOLD analysis project Ga0307929, IMG submission 203160) | Saline water microbial communities from Ace Lake, Antarctica - #1330 | ecosystem: Environmental > Aquatic > Non-marine Saline and Alkaline > Saline | place: Antarctica: Ace Lake...
ATATCAGACGGGGAATATGAACCGGCTTGCAGTGCCAATTCATACCTAGTATATACTGGCCTATCACCTAACAGGCTGGACTTTGCTATTGTAATAGTCGAATGGTCGTTAACCGTAGCAGATTCTATCTCTGTCGACCATATGTCCATAGTAAACGACGACCTATATGCTGCCCACATGTATTCTGTCGGCTCGACAGCGCCATGCCCCCATTTGCCACTCATGTCCTCAACGTCTACTAGCCCGGAGTCAAATAGCGCAATAACTGAGTTAGATCCCAATAGTGAGAACATGTAATAGGTATTGCCCATCCATTCAGTCTCAAACGACTCAGCCATTGTATCGGTGCCGTCTCCACGTGTAAAGTCAGCCACATATACGGCTGTGCCAAGGCTGAACTTGTAGCCCGACAACAGCCATGACTCGTACTCGTACACGTCAGCAAACAGAGCTATCAAATAAGCATCGCCTGATAGGGTGTGAGTCCACTTGTCGGCACCTGGTGGGTCCTCCCCATCCGAGACTTCAAATGACCAATTTATGTCTGGGACGTCAGCGGGTGAAACGCCGCCCCATGGGTCATCCCCCCACGGTGCTATTCCCCATCCCTTATTTGCCGACATTTGATACTCCCGTTTATGTGTTGGTTAAATCGCCATCGTGCCTGAGTGACATCTTCACATTAACGGCTCTACTAGCGGTCCTCATCGATGCCCTGCTGCACGACTGCTGTATCAACAGCGTACTACCGGCAGGAAGGTGTATCGGAAGCCCTTTCCTATCCATAGCCGCCGATCCTGCTTGGCCGTTAAGCGCCCTACTGGGGTATACATAAGGAGACAGTGGAGATGGAACCTCTTCTCTCCATAGTATATTGCCCGAGCTGTCCAGAACCTGTACGATAGCTGGTGCCTCTTGCTCCACGAAGTCATCGCCGTAATACGGTGTCAGCATGTGGGAGTAATCGAACCCGCTTGACACCCTCCCAGACGGAACGTATTCGGAGAATGAGTCTATTTCGTCCATTACACACTCTTTATCGTACACCTCATAGGAGTATTCGCAGGAGCACTGGCTATCGATAGCGTTAGCCTCTGTTATTGTGACCCCGGTGTCTGACGACTTGAACGCTCTGCCGCTCTGATAACCGGAGTCCTCATCAAACCCCAGCACATGCATCAGTAGATTGGGGTCAATGTGGGGGCAGGTAATAGCGAATGCATAGGTAGCGTTAGCCTCTATCGTATCGCCGGGATAGTCCATTTGGCTAGAGTCGATAGCCACCGGAGGCTTTCCGAATATGGTGCCGAACGCCACTTTATGCCTGCCAAGATATCCCCCTATTGGACACAGCTCAAACGCGTATTCGCCGCCGCCCATGTCGATACTGGTATTGGCTCCGCAGTTAACCGGAGTCACCTTTGTCCATGGACTCGATAAGTCAGTGCTGTATGGGCCAACGGGAAGCACACCGCCGTGTAATGGGAATGTGCCAGTGTATTTGAACAGCTCCAGGCGTAGCATTGAGCTGATCGGCAGGCTAATAGTAAAGTGCCTTAAGTTGTCCAATCCCACTTCCGAATCCGGTGGCAGGTTGCCAAATGGCACCTCAATCTCAAACAGATCGATACTAGCGCCGCCGGTAAACCCGTCATACTCGGTGTCACTAGCGGAATATGCATCTCTGAGATTGAACACTATTAACTTCCACCCGTTTGAGTCTTCGGGGCCTTCAATGCCGTCTGCCCAAACGTTGTTGCTGCCAACATCTGTCATGTGTAGTCTTATCGGTTGCATTCCGGTAGCCCTTTGATTTGGGCCACCGCTTGACAGAAGGGTGTTTCTATCGGGGCATCTGATTCTTGCTGTAACGACGTCTCCCCCACTGCCTACTCCACTTATACCAGGATAGGTAGCTCCGAAGCTTTCCATTCCAATATAGACGTCTGTAACACTCTCGAACGCCACCTTACAGGACGAGGCACCGCTAAACTTGCTGGCTGTGTCTCTAGTGACTAGCAGTTCAGCATCTACATCGCCAGCGTTCATGGTGGCCGTGTCTATGGGGCCTGTCTGGAAAATGAAGTTAGAGATGAACGCGGTATCGTCAAACGCTTCTATAGTGGACAGGTCGGATCCGTCCGCTGCCTCATCATTTGGCCTTAGATCCACTTCCAGGGACATCTTACCAAAATGAGATGACTTGGGTTTGAACGTTTGTACTATAGCACCGTCAGACATGCCACCCAGGGCTGAATTGTCGTCTATATAGTGTATGTCGCTTAGGGGTCTTAACTTGGAGTCGGCTACAGCCTTTACATCTCTTGCCACTACTCCTATTGGAATGGCTCTCTCGTATGTCCGATACGATGCGCCCAGTATGGCGGATATAGCTCTTCTGTCTACCCTGTTCAGCTCGTCATACCCCAACAGCGGCCTCACGGCCAGAGCACGGGTGTCATTACCGCCAAGCGCACCCTTAAGACCGGTTATAGCGCTTCCTAAAATGCTACCTAGTATGCTTCCCATGTTATTCTCCCTTTTATTTATCTACTTGTTTATTTTAGTAGTAATCGTGACGTCTATGTCCTCCGGTGATCCGTCCTCCACCGACACCACCAATACCTCTATTATACCACCCCTGTTAACTTCCGTCAATACTAAAGAATCGGTGCACTTTGACATCTCATCCGTTTGCAGGGATAGCAGTTCATCACCAGGGCCACCACCAGAACCCGGATAACAGCCGCCATAGTAGTATGGAGCGCCGCCACTAAATACCGAATTACCATCTAGTGTTACATCTATGCATATGCTTCCACTCGAACCAGGCACCCTCCTAGCAATACATATGTTTAGTAGCTCCCCATCTTCGACTACTATGTGCTTTCCGTCCATGCTAAATGGCAAAGACGGTATCGATACATCGCCTTGTACCTCAAAGCTCATGGTGCTCTTCATGTCACCACCGGCACTTATTGATAGCGATGCATGCAGGTCTTCAGCACCTCCAGCCTCGACGCCCTCCAACCTGACTTCCAGGATGTCACCGGCCACCACGGATGCAGAGCTAGGAGGACCAACCAGGGATACATAGTCGTCTCCGTCAAGTGAGGTAGCAGTGGGCTTCGAAGAGCCTTGATATAAGTCTGTTAGCGTCTCGCCGGGGTAACTTCCGCTAGCTGCCTGCACTTTTAGCAGAGTGATTACCGTGCTCCCTGATGTGCCAGCGGTACCCCTCCACAATGACAGCGACCTTATATCGCCGCTATACGGTACTACAAATCTACCGAGTCGTGCCGGTAAATCCAGCGGGTTTATTGCGTCAAATGGCCCTATTAATGGTGCCGAATACCCAAACCTGGCTGGTGGTACGGGCGTTTGTACCAGGAATACAACATATAAGTCTTCAGCACCTCCAGCCTCGACGCCCTCCAACCTGACTTCCAGGATGTCACCCGCTGAACAGTCTTCGTTTATCATACAGTATTTTACAGACTCATCCCCATCGTAATTAACGAACGATATTCTATCATCACCGGATAGCAGTGGCGATCCGTTTAAATACGCGTTTACTAGTGTCTCCCCAGATGCCCCGGCTGTGTTCCTAATGGCATACATCCATCTTACATTTCCAGCCTCGGGAATCGGGTATTTGCCGTCTATGCCAACGTGCAATGGGTATATGTCAAGTGGAGCGCCGTATAGCATAAATCGCGGCCACAGTCCACCATCAGCAACCGGTGGAAATCCGCCGTCTCCGGACGGACCCGGTACCTGCGGATTTACCCACACCACACCATTCACCCCAGATACCAGTACCACAGCCAGCGCAACGCTTCCGGAGTCGGACGGTTCCCCGGAGTCGCCAACATATATTGTGCCCCCTACTGCAAATGAGCTGGTATCCATTAGCGCCGGTCCCATCGACACCAGTATTAGGTTGTCGCCGTCATTAACGCTTTGTAATCCGTCGATGCCGCCCATGCATATCCCATAGATTCCGATTATTTCGCTGCCGTCCGATGCAAGTCTTATAGTCGGAATCGGTGCGCCGCTAGCCGGAATTACTACCGAGTCAACCTCCAATATCTTCTTACTGGCAATGACGGATCCTGTGCCATTTTTACACACTACCGGACTACCAGACGCCAATATTCGATCTATCTTCATTAAGTCAGCGTACCGGGACGCAGCCCACCCCTGCCCACCAAATTCCATGGTTTCCGTGTACGCTGGTATTCTTACATCAGTCCTCTCGCCCAGTGCTGCCGCTATCTCTTGATGTACTGATTCACCGTCGTTTACGTCCAGCTTTATGAGGTATGAGCCTGCTACGTCCGCTATAAACGTAGGAGCACTGGCCGCTGGATTACTTATCGAAGCGGACGATCCCGGTGGAACAGACAGCATAGACCATTCTGGCGTCAGTACACCACTGTTGTCCTCATTGGATAGCTGCACGGTAGATCCCAGTGTAATCCCGACATTGGAACCGGCAGCGCCGTTTATTAGTATCTTGGCAGTAGCCATTATATAACCTCCATCATACGGTAGACCCAGTATCTCCATCTACTATTACCACAGTCCCTAATACCGGGAATTGGTTATTCAGCAGCACAACATCCGCTTGTACGTCGTTTAATGTAAAGTCACCAACATTCGGGCTTATCTTTCTTACACCAATAGTATCCCTTACTATGTTGTAAATATCTGAGAACGCTAATACAGGGTGTAGCCCCTCATCATTCCTCATATTGTACCCGAAGTCAACATTACTATTAGACGTGCCGTCCGCGTTTATTGGACTCATGTACACCCCCAGATTTTCCAGTATGCTATTCCTAACCGTCGTTTTGTCATATCCATCGTTAAAGTGTACGGTAGCCCCCACGTTAACGGCCTTTGTTGGAGCGTCTATTAGCTGCACCGAGAATGTAGTTATTTTCGGATAGTCCACTGTGTACAAAGCCGTTATTGCTAACTTTATGGCAGATGATATGGTATCGCTTGTCGACGACACCATATATAATTGGCCTACATTTTCCGGGACGGATAAATCTTCGTCACTAGTAAGCATCATAGCTCTATCAGCGCCGCCTTGAATCGCCCTTATTGCAAAGTCTTCGGTCGTGACGGTCCTTTCTGTTGCTCTCAGGCTGGCAGGCCCTAGCTGCTTTGCGCTATTCACTGTTTCCCTGTTATCCCCACCAGTAGACCCCGCCGGGTTGGTGACACCAAATGTCACTAGATTCCCGTTGACATCCTTAAACACCCCGTCTATTACGATAAGGGACCCAGCCGATACTCTGCCTGTGGCTCCACCGCCGTACTTATAAGCCAGCGTTATCGGGGAAACCGGCACGGCACCATTAATGCCATCTCCGAAATACAGGGTAGCTCTGTCATATTGGTCTACCCTTATCATTACGTGTCTGTCGTTAGCGCCGGAGTTAAGCAGAGAGTCCTTTATTGCCCAATTGCCCTCAATATTTATGCCTATAACTGAATCATCGCCCTCGTCCAAATACGGGTATTTAGATAGCATGTATGTCTGTTCAGGTGTGCCATCTGGGGTAAACACCTCCTGCTGAACGGATGAATTCTCGACCGACACCATTTTGATGGCGTCTCCTCCAGCAGTGAATACGACGTCAGCCAGGGTCTGATATTCTATCCTATTTGAGGTGTCCTTATTTCTCACTTTTGTGCCAGCCGGTATCCTTACTGATGCCTGTAACAGACCACTAGTAATAGATACCTGCACATCAACGGTGGCGGAAGTCTGCCCAGCCATCTCATAGCCTATAAGCTCCAGTATGCGTATGGCCTCTATCCTTTGTGTGGTTGTGGCTAGTCTGCCCTCCATCGTGGAGAAGTCCAAATACCCACATACGATGTCTAGTACGAACGCATTCATTTCTAACAGTATCGCAGACCAGTCACCAAGGGCTGAGATTTCCCACTCGGGAAATACTGACCCAGTGAGATTAATCAGTCTCCTTCTTATAGAGTCGAAATCCTTGTCCGTATAATCAAGATTGGCTGGCATTTTTGCCGGGTTTAATATCATGTTATCAACCCCCCACTAATACGGTTGTACGTCTCTGCACGCTGCCGGAGTTAACCCCGGTAGGAACCCATAATACACTCATTTGGAAGCACCTACCTTCTCCACCGTTATTTCTAGTTATTTGTATGTCAACCCCCGTCACTATTGCCCTCTTTTCCCAGATGCCGATGGACTCGGTGGCGTCCTGCCTAGCCAGTTCTATAAGTACCTGGTCTGGCAGGCTCTTATGTCTTAACTCCTGCATTCTGCTACCAAATGACGGCCTCCATGGAAGCTCACCGACTGACCCCGGCCTAGTTGATCTGGTGGTTAATATTGTCTCTATCGACTCACTTATAGCATCTTCTCCGGATACTACCTTGAAATCGTCGCTGCCGTCCCTGTACATAGACGGTGAAAGCGTCCTGTATCTATCTTTTATTCCGCTAGCTACTGCCATAATAGCCTCACACTGGCATCATAGTGACCCCGGTCGGAATGACCGCTAGTGCCACCCTTAACGATGCTATAGTAGTGTCCAGTATCTCAATTATCGGGTCCAGCCACGTTGGTTCCAACGACATGCCAGCGTCCAAGCCGAACGAGTGCGCCCCACCAATCTCTATTGGGTCTAACTGCGCCAGCTCCAGGAATATATTCACTACGTCGATAATTACCATTACCATGTCAAACAGACCAGATAGACCGTCCAGCATACCTATCATGGTTGCTTCGCCACATGATATCATTGCCCCCAGATTGGGGTCATTTAGGGTTATGTTCTGCTCCAGCACGAAGCTTAAGTCAAGCACGGAGTCACGTATAGTCTCAAGCCATGTCTTTATGGCTTCGAGTAGCGTTATTAATAAGCACACCATACCAGCTACCATTTTAAATAGCGACACCTGCGGCAGATGCCCCATCACAGCAGCCATTCTCTCAGCCAACTTAGGTATACAATTTATTATCCCGGACGGGTCCAGCTTTATTATTGCATCCGGTATTTCCTGCACGCACTTCACCGCCTGCACTGCCAGCGCCAGCACGTCAAAGAACGGCTTCATTGGTGCTAGTGACCCCATCAGGCTGTTTACAGCATCTAGCGCCTGCCCGAGTGGGTCGAACATATCAACACTAAGGCCCACCAATATTGGGACGCCGGCAAATGACGGCTCACAGGTCGTATGGCTTGTCTTTATCTTTATGCAGTTCGAGTGACTGAGTACCACGGCCATATTAATTACCTCACGATATTGGTTTCGGAGATGGTATTACAACCCTGTCCGATATTTCAGTAGCACAACGACCTTTAATCTTAACTCTTCCATCAGCCAATACCTGTGTGTCCGTTATTCCACTTACAGTCACGGAATTAGTCTCCCCATCCAGTTCTATGTAGTTTCTGGAGTTCCCTGGAACGGTGTATATGATGGCTTTTCCCCTGCCATCTGGGTAGTCGTCGTCTACTACCCCTTTTGACAGTACCAGTCTTAACCCGCCCAGCGACAGCGCTAGCACGTCCGGATTACCGCCGTCGCTATTCTCCGGCAATCCCCCCTTAGGCCAGTCTCCACATAGATATCTAGGGTTATCAGGATCTCCGCCTATGAATATCAAAGTGACTAATGATCCTTCTGCCGGACCGAGGAACCCACCACGGCCAGCCTTCCCACCGCCTATTGTCCCTGTTGGCCTAACCCATCCAGACCCCGGCTCGAACAGACCTGGAACGTATACTGTAACCCTGTATCTGCCATCAGGGTCGTTATTACTAACCACTGTTCCCTCGACCGGGACCCTTATTTTGCCATCAGCGTCTATCATAGTGATATGCCCAGTTCTGTTCTTATTCTCTTCTTGAGTAGCAGACTCGCGTTATGTCCGGCACTCTGCGTGTATTTTATGGTAGTCCCTAATGCTAAACCGCTCCACTGATACGACCACGCTTTTTGCCAACTACCATCCGGCAGCTCCTCCGCAGTGGGAACCACTGTGGGGGCGTTTATATCGGCCACTTCTCCAGTATTAACCTTTGCCATGCTGGGTACCCTGTCAGAGGTGCCAGACAGGTTTATGGTGTCTGCGCTCTCTTCTTCCCCCTCTGGCACGTATGGCATTGCTACTGATACATCCGGTAGTGATATCTCAAGTGGTATCGCGTTGCTGGCGTCCCTGGATAGTTTCAGTGACTGCGTAAACCCGCCATTAGATATGTCGGTGGCCACGTCCACGGTGTAGTATGCACCAGACACATATTTGGATGCACACCAGAATTGAATAACACCCTTCGAGTATGCCCTTGGATCCCCTTCAGCCTTAAACGACAGCTTCATGCGATCGGTTGATCTATGGAAGAACTTAGCATCAGCCTCTTCTTTGGCCTGCTGCTCGTTCTTGGCTGATGAATGTATTACTTCCTCACTTGCCAATCTATCATACGTGGTTCCGGTGCTCACTGCTTCAGGGTCCATTGTTGACTGCGACGACCCGAGGCCATCTCTACTAGTATCGCTATTACTAGCTCTTACCTCAAACGGTACCCCGGTTTCATCGTCTATGCCTACTACCTTTATGACTCCGGGTTTCTTATGTGTATGCTCCGACTCGAACAGTGGATCGCCTATTATCCTGGACGACACCCCGTCTACCTCAATACCCCATGAGTATGTCTTCATTGGTGGCGTTCCAAGCTTCCTACGATGAAAGTGGAATCCGGTGTGATCTACAAAGAATACGAACCCAGCCTTGACAGCCAGCCTAGCCAGGAACTTAGCATTACTGTCGAACTGGCTGATCGATGGAATAACAGTACCCCTAAGAGGCGGCATACTCATTATAGCCATTTCCTCCTCCGATGCTGCCTCTTCTGACGCCGATATTTTATACTCTAGGTCGGCGTTATACATCGTCGTAGTGGCTATTTCGGATTCTTGAGTATGTATCATTAGCGGGTCGAATCCCTCTTCAAGTGCTATCTGTTCAGCTATCTCAGAATGTGTCATGCTGTCAAATCGCCTAAACTTAGCGGACTTGTCCATCTCCACCGACATAGCTATTCCCTCGATCGTGACCTTTCTCCAGCCCTTAACTTTCTTTATTTTCATCTTTCTTGGTATTGTCATTAGGTTATAATATCCCCATGACAATTTCACCACCTGGCCCTCGAACAGCCTAGGATCGTCGAACAGCGTCAAGTCACTGTTGTGTAATTTGATAGTGAATGAGTCAGCCTTATTATCCGGGTCCTTAAATGAGAATGATGTGAACTTGTCAGATAGGTCTAAGTACCCATCGACATTGCCACTGTTGATAACCTCTACAGAGAAATACACACCGCTTCCAACCGTCACCTCGAACGCCCCGTAATCGGTCCACATATCTATTAGTGCGGCGCTAGCGGTCATCACTATCTCCTAACGCTTGGATTCATATACTCTGATACCTTCCTTCTGGAAGGCACATATACCATTTTACCAGCTTTAAACGCCACAGTCGGATCTACTATTGGATCCGGCTGGAACATAGCCAGCATTCTCCAGTATTTCCACCCGTCTTTACCATAGTATAACTCTGCTATCTGCATCAGTGTATCCCCAGACATGGCCTCATGCAGCGTCGTGTCCTCCCTGTCCTCGTATCTCATAGGCTCAAGAGTGGTGAGGTACAATTTGCCGCGTCGGGCTATTGCCAAGCACTGTCCATGAAAGCTGTCTCTTTTAGGTGGCATTATTAATCACCAATGTATTCCGTTTCTTCGTACCTCTTCTGACCATTTTCTACCTATTCTGTACTCCTTGAACTCTATCGATGCCATATAGACCTTGGGCCTAAGGCTTACATCAAATAGCCTGTATGATATGCTCATTCCGAACACCTTGCATTTGCCAGTGAACGTACCAGGCCAGCACAGATTGACTATTGGGGTATCAGCCCCCATTGCACCGTTTAACAGTGATTGTCCATCAGGGACTGTCAAGGACCACAGGAACCTTCTATAGTCATCTATTATTTCCTGTGCCGCCTTTGCCCCGGTCTTCATTCGCCGCATTACATCAGCTCTTGACACAAATAGCACCACCGGCCTGGTCGCTCCGGTCGTGTTATTATATGAGTACACGCTGTGCGACATTGCATGTGGCGTAGCGTCCTCATGGTTTACAGTCACCGACTCGGATGCTGAGTTAGGATTCATAAGGAACTCCTTGCCCTCACCAGTGACCGTGTTTTCGATATACCCTTTAACGGGGTTTATACACATTACATTAGACATATTATGCACCACCCGGAGCAAATGACCGCTCTGCCAATGAGTCATTACTCCTGCTTACAGCATTAGCTAATTCCTCGCCGTCCACTTCCAGCACTATTTTTTTATCGGCTACAGAAGCGTCTTTTACTATGCTAGCTAATGCATAATTAGACTTTGCGGACTCCCTAATAGCATCATTCGACTCGCTAGACATCGTTTCCCTATGTTCCGCCTCGGCTATTGCTGGCGTATTGCTGGCGTCAAATACCCCTGACGAGTCAGCCCCTGTTTTAGGCTCTCCCTCCGACATGTCACCGCGTACATCTCCTATAACCCCATTTATTGACTCTCTAAGTCGCTCTGCGTGTTTACCGATACCAGGTATTTTCGATGCTAGACTTAATAGCCCCCTTATCGGAGCAGTGACCATCTCTAGTACAAATGCAGCGCCACGCCTGAACAGCTTACAAATAAAGTCCCACGCCTTGGAAAATGCACCTGTTAGAGCGTCAGCCACCTTTGGAGCACCATCTACCACAGCCCCTATTAGCCATGCTATCCCGTCGATCATTCCCTTTATTATTGTAGTACCTAACTTTATATTAAATACTATTAGCTGTACCATAAAGCTTAATCCCTTACCTACTACCGTTGCCAGAGCTGTCACTATCGCCCCAAACACGCTAACAGAGTCACCAGTATCATCCAGACCGCCACCCATCAACCCGAGGCCCTCCAGTGCCATTTTCCCGACGTCTATAAGCGGACCGAATACATAGGCCAGGTCTGAAAACGCGCTCTTCAACACTCCCCATGACTCCATTATTGAGTCTTTGAACCCGCCCAGGTTTTCATCCCAAGCCTTCTTAAGCAAGTACCCTATAGCTATGACTGCCGCTATGACTCCTAGTATAATGGCTACTGGTGCCGCTGCTGCTAGTGCTATTGGTGCTAACAATGTCAAAGCCGCTATCAGTCCGTATATGAACATACCACCACCTACAGCCATCACCAGCAGGCCCACCACGGCCACCGTTTTCATGACGGTATCAACTAACTTCGGATTTTCCCCCGCAAATTCTATAACCGCACTTATTACCCTATTCATAGCCTTTGCTACAGGCAGTAGTGCTTTCTCAAGGCCACTGCCTAACTTAACAGCCAGCACCTTAGAACTCTTAGCCATTTTATCAGACTGGAATATCAGCGTGTTGCTCATTTTCTTGAATGATCTATCTGTAACACCAGCGCTATCCCCCATTGCCGCCAAGTCATCCGCTGCCGTTTTAGCGTTAACCCCTGTCATAGCTATAAATGCCGACATAGCCTCACTACTGCCCAGGAGCTTTATCATCTTCTCCTTGCTATTGCCTACCGCATTACCCACATCTACCATCCATTGTTGTAGGCCCTTTGACCTTAGGCTCTGCAGACTGAAGGCGTCAGCTACCTTCTTACCCATCTTAGCCGCTACCTCCTGCTTGCTGGTGGCGGCTGTCAATGCCTGCTTTATTAGTGTGGTAGCGTTAGCAG
>Ga0307929_1002480_pt1 | contig 11834 bp, 7 predicted proteins | sample AceLakmetage1330_FD_203160 | JGI IMG/M metagenome (GOLD analysis project Ga0307929, IMG submission 203160) | Saline water microbial communities from Ace Lake, Antarctica - #1330 | ecosystem: Environmental > Aquatic > Non-marine Saline and Alkaline > Saline | place: Antarctica: Ace Lake...
TGGTTTTTCGTTAATGTTGATCTTAGTTTTCTTGAATTTGTATTTTTGCTAAACTCTACATACTTTTGTGGGGCATTTCTAAATAAAAAAAATATTCACCAAAATTTGATGACTTATGAAAAAGCTTTTTCTTATGGTTTTCCTGATGGGTGCATTTGGCATAATGGCCCAAAATACACACCAGGGTAAATTCGACTCTCCAACAAATTCCAAAGAACTCATTGTTAAAAAACAGGCAGCTACAACTGTAAAAACTTTAGTTCCCAAATCGAAGTTTTTACCTCCCTCCGGATTCAAAAGTACTGATATCGTAAATCCCGTTGCAATTGGCCAGTCGGGAAATGCTTTTGGGTTTGCCTACATGCGCACTACTTTTCTGTGGGCAGTGAACGACATCAATTCTGTCTCATTTATTCACCGTATGCTTAATCCTCCCGGCACCGGATACCTTGCTTATGATATTTCGATGGATAAAGGACAGACATGGACGAACAATATCCAGGTTTACGATCCTACATTGGTAGGTGCTGCTAATGGAAGGTATCCTCAGGGTTTGCTGTATAATCCAATTGGTAATACCGATCCGGATGAGGCCTATTTTTCCTACTTTGCACCAACCCTCGATGGCTCAAATACCGGAGGTGGAACGGCGTGGGGGGGATATTGCTGGGGATCGAAAAAGCTGTCTGAAGGGTCTTTGCCCACGCAACACGATCAGCCATCAGCCGATGATTTCTATCAATACTTACCCTCTGGTTTTACAATTACACAATTGGGCGAAGCCTGGATGGTTGATGAGGAAAATGATGGCTCTTCAGGTGAATTTGTTTATACCAACAATCTCATTGTTGGACATGGTACCTGGAATGATGGCACTGAAGATTTTGATTACACTTTCGATCACCTGCCCCTCGAAATAAATCCAGATAATGGAATTAATGATGCAAAAGTTGCCTTTGCCCCCGATGGGATGACCGGTTGGATTTGCGCTATGTCAAGAAGGGATCCTGACCTGCCATATACTTCTTATCACCCCATCATGTTTAAGACCACAGATGGTGGCCAAACCTGGGACGATGATCCCATTGAAGTACAATTAGGTGGCGAGGATGGCCTGGGGGCAGTGCTGGAATTTATTTCAGATGAAGATTTGGCAGCTTACTTCGATCCCGATCCTGTACCTCCACGTGATGAGATTGATTATTTTATGGGATATCACATTGACCTGGCTGTTGATGCCTGGGGAAACCCGCATATTGTAGGGGTGGTAGCTATCGCTGACCTCGCCGCAGGAACCTGGAACCATTCTGTAGGTATGTTTGCTATGTTTCATATTTATACCGCCGACCAGGGTGAAAACTGGCAGGCTTTCAACCTTGATTATCTTACAACCTTCGACGAACTCTACACCGGGTCAACAGGGAGTACCGTCACCCAATACAACCGCCCGCAGGTGGCAACGACGGAAGACGGGGCAATCGTATTTTTCTCATTTCTTGATACCCGCCTCGAAGGTGTTACCACGAACAGCCAACCCGATATTTATTTCCGTGAATACATCCCGGAAATGACCATGCACGGTGAAGATGTTGTAAATGTAACCGAATGGTCAAATGCTATGTGGCAGGCACGCTTCGGCTGTATGTCGCATTATGTATTTGCTGATGTTAGCGACAATGGAGACTATGAATGCACCATCCCTTTTGCATATGAAGAGCTGACAGATAATGATATCAGTTCCCCTGTACAGTTTTGGTATATTCCAGATTTCAATAGGTCTTACAACGTCGTTGGAATTGAAAATGAGGAAAGTGAACCTATGGTTTCGCTGGCACAGAATTTCCCAAATCCATTCCGGGACATGACCCACTTCAATATCAACCTGATCAGGGAAAGTAATGTTTCGATTAATGTATTCAATATAGCAGGTCAACTGATGAAGAATTTCGATTTTGGCCAAATGCAAAACGGCCCACACCAGCTCACACTAAATTTTGAAAATCTGAATGAGGGTGTTTATTTCTATACGCTTAATGCAGGGAGTTCGAAGTTTAATGGAAAGATGATTGTGCAATAGATACCTGAAAAATATTGTTTATTGATTCTTCAACCCAGCCAGTTCCGCACGTGCGGAACTGGCTGGGTTTTTTTAACATCGATAGGAAACACAATTAACATTCATTCCGGCACCAACCGAAGCCAATAGTATCAGATCGCCTTCCTTCAACTCATGTCCTTCGATTTTGTTTTTTCTAACCAAATCAAATAGGGTGGGGACCGTGGCTACTGAGCTATTTCCAAGTTTATGGATGCTCATCGGCATAACTCCTTCGGGGGCATTCCTTATCTTGTACATTCTGAACAGTCGTTTCACAATCTCGAAATCCATCTTTTCGTTGGCTTGATGGATAAAAACTTTTTTAATATCATGGATGTCAATTTCAGCTCTCTCCATACATAGCTTCATGGCATTGGGGACATTATTTAATGCAAACTCATATATTTTATGACCAAACATTTTAATGTACCGTACTTTTGGGTCAGATTCTTCAATATTACTTTTCCCAAGATAAAGCAGGTAAGCTTCATCGGCAGTATATGATGCCATGCTTGACGATAAAACACCTTTTTTGCATTCACCTTCCAATGCTTCAATAATACATGCCCCGGCACCATCGGAGTAAATCATCGAATCGCGGTCGTGTATGTCAATTACCCTCGACAGCGTTTCAGTACCTATCACGAGGCACTTTTTTGCCATCCCGGATTTAATGTACGATTCGGCCTGGATAATACCCTGCACCCATCCGGGGCAACCGAAAATTACATCGTAGGCTACACAGTATGGGTTCTTAATTTCGAGCCGGTATTTTATCCTTGAGGCAATGCTTGGGACCATATCCGTTTGAATAGTTCCTTTTTGAACATCACCAAAATTACTTGCAACGATGATTTGATCAATTTCCTCGGGGTCGATTCCTGCATCTTCGATAGCAAGTCTTGCAGCTTCAAAACCCATATCAGAGGCCATACAATCATCTTTTGCATATCTTCTTTCTTCAATGCCAGTTATGGCTTTAAATTTTTCAGCAATATCTTCGTGGCTGGCCTCAAATTGAACGCCACCTGTGTCGTAAAATTTATTTTTTGCAAAATCTTCGTTTGTGACCACTATAGGCGGTATGTAACTGCCAGTACCCGTGATTACTATATTTTTATTCATCATTATTTTAGAGTTTTTAATATCACTTTTAATAAAGATATCCCCTACCTTTGTAAAGTTGCAAAGAAACAAATTATAATTCACTACATTTTTGTAACTGTTTAGTTGGTTAAGAGATTTGTTAAAACTAAAATCTTTTTCCAATTGGAAGTCATCCATACGGACAAGTTTTGTTGTCATTGATGGTCATTTATAGCCATTTTTTTTTAAAATAAATGACGCGCGAAGCGCAAATAACAATTAATGACAGCGAAGCTAAATGACATAATTGAAACTATTTACATAAATGATTTGCTTCAATTCTATGGCAACTAAATAGATACATATTTTTATTTAAACAAAAGCATTTGAGCAATGGCATTTAAAAATCTTCAGGAATTTATTGATATCCTTGAAAAAGAGGGCGAGCTAAAACGGATTTCGGCACCGGTTGATACTCATCTCGAAATATCGGAAATCACAGACAGGATTTCAAAACACAGGGGGCCAGCTTTACTTTTCGAAAACACAGATTTCAACTTTCCGGTGCTTATCAATGCTTTTGGCTCGGAAAGAAGGATGTGCCTGTCCTTGGGTGTTGACAGTTTAGATGAGATTAGTGGGCAAATAAGCAAACTCTTAAAAGGACTTACCGGGCCAAAATCCGGTCTGATGGATAAATTGAAAATGTTGCCCCTGCTGAGCGAGGTTTCTTCGTGGATGCCTAAGCAGATTGGTGGTAAAGGCGCTTGCCAGGATGTAATTAACCGTGACCCTGACCTTGCCAAATTGCCTGTTATCACTTGCTGGCCTCATGATGGCGGTCCATACATTACGCTTCCGGTGGTGCATACCATCGATCCCGAAACAAAAATCAGGAATGTGGGCATGTACCGCATGCAGGTTTTAGATAAAAATACATCGGGCATGCACTGGCAGTTGCATAAAAATTCGGCAAGGCATTATCATGCATACAAAAAGCTTGGTAAAAAGATGCCGGTTTCGGTTACGCTTGGTGGTGACCCGGTTTATACTTACGCTGCCACTGCTCCTATGCCCGACAATATGGACGAATACATGCTTGCCGGTTTTTTGAGAAAGAAAAAAGTAGAACTTGTAAAGTGCATTACCAACGACATTTATGTTCCTGCCGATGCTGATTTTGTTTTGGAGGGCTACGTTGATCCTGAAGAAGAATTAATCCTGGAAGGGCCTTTTGGCGATCATACTGGTTTTTATTCCCTGGCCGATTTTTATCCAAAATTCCATGTCACGTGTATCACCCACCGAAAAAATGCTGTCTATCCTACCACTATTGTTGGCGTTCCGCCGCAGGAGGACGAATGGTTGGGCAAGGCCACCGAAAGGATTTTCCTCAGCCCGATTCAAATGACGATGCTGCCCGAAGTGCTGGATATGGTGATGCCCGTGGAGGGTGTTTTTCATAACATTGCCATTGTTAGAATTAATAAAAGCTACGCCGGGCAGGGAAGGAAAGTAGCGCATTCGCTGTGGGGCGCCGGGCAGATGATGTTTAATAAAGTGATGATTGTACTGGATCGGGATATTGATATTTCCGATTATAAAGCCGTGTTGAGGGTTATAAACCAAGCCGTTGATCCTGGTGCTGACATTTTTATGGCCAAAGGGCCGGTTGATGTGTTGGACCATGCCAGTAGAAAATTCGCCTATGGTGGTAAGTTAGGTATTGATGCTACAGATAAGTTTCCTGAGGAAGTTGAAACGCAAATCACCTCTGATGTATTTGTGCAGGCTGACATTGATAGGATAAAAAAATCTTTTCCTGAAATCCTGCATGTCAATGATACTTTGATAAAGAGTGGTGTTTTGATTTTGGCTGTTAAAAAGTCAAAGCCGGGACATGTTAAATGGCTCCACAATACTTTGTTAGCGAAGGGACTTGTAAAAAATGTAAAGTTCATTGTTTATACCGAACATGTAATCGATCTTCAACACTTTGGCGATATTGCCTGGCGTGTTGCCAACAATATCGATCCAGCCCGGGATTGTTATTATGTTTACGATACACAAGGAAATCCAATGTATGGCCTGGCCATCGATGGTACACGGAAGTATCCTGAACTTGACGGCTTCGAAAGGGAGTGGCCGAATACGGTTGTACACAATGCTGAGACCATAAAAAAGGTGGATGAAATGTGGGATAGCCTTGGCTTGGGTGAATTCATTACATCGCCATCGCTGAAGTACTGCAAGCAACTTTATCCAGGAGAGGCTGTGGCTGGGGAGAAGGGGGAAATGCATGAATGCATGAATGCTTGAATGATAGAATGATTGAATGCTTGAATGATGAAATGTTGAGCGAAGCGCCTGTCCCTTTCGTACGGGGAAATCCCACCTTTGCGGGGTGGCAAGGATTCAATGAGGAAATGATATAATGAGACGAAGGGTGCATACAAACGCGATAGGACAAATTAAACTTTGACCTTCAAATTCTGAGCCCACTCCCAGAGTGAAAGGGATGCCCGCCTTGCTCGCCTTGCTGAAGCTACGGCGAAGCCCGGTGAGGCAGGCAAGCCATTCCCATAGGGATGCCTATGGCAGAGGTACGAGGGGATGGCGGCCCTGGGAAACCTCAAGCTCTCAACTTCACTTCTACTGATTGATGTTTGTAGATCACAAAAACCTCGATTGAACATCCGGGCCTGGCACCACACAACTGTTCTTCTTGCCAAACCATGAATACCTGTTTCGGGCAACAAAATCATACACCTTATCACGAATCCACAATGGCAAAAACTTTGAGTAGGCCAGGTATTTTACCGGCCCTTTCAACTTTGAGAAAATTCTTACTGCTGCTTCTGATTTGAAATAGACCTCTTGGTTTTCAATCAGGATAACGCTATCCGGCAGGTTATTATGATTTGGATGTAATTTAGAAAGCAAAGACTTGCCAGCTTCCGATTGGAGGGCTGCGAACTTGAAATATCCCTGTCTGTCGTTTTTAATCACAAATTGCACAAAGCCATTGCACAGATTGCAAACCCCGTCGAAAAGTATAATTGCATATTGGGTATTTTGCGCAGGCATAAAAAAAGCTTTGAGGTAATAACACGCTCAAAGCTGGTTTGTTTTATTTGAAATATGATTTCTTACTATTTGTCACCTTCAGGTTTTTTGTCACTTCCCTTGTTGTCCTGTCCGGGATTTTTGCCCCTGCGTGGATTATTGTCCCTTCTTTGGCTGTTGCCCCTGTTCTGGTTGCCATCGCGTCGTTGATTATTATCCCGCCGTTGGTTATTGTCCCTGCGTTGAGTGTTATCTCTTTTTTGCTTGTTTCCCCCGCCCTGATTTCCTTCACGTGGCTTATTGTTGTCACTTCTTTGGGTAGCATCACCTTTTTGGGTGGCATCGTCTTTTTGTTTATTATCAACTCTCTGATTGGCTTTTTTGTCAGGGTTGCTTTGTCTTCCCTGGTTGCCTTGCCTGTTTTGGCTATTGCTCCTACCTTGATTTGGATTTTTCCGGCCACGTCCACCTTTTTTCTTTTTGGACCTTTCCTCCATTTTATCAAACCTGCTAATGTCCTCTTCTACTATTGCTGAAGTACCAAATTCGCTTTTGGGCTCGTGGATAACCGAAAAATCTTCAAGTTGATCTGGTAAAACTCCCTGCTTGTTTTGCTCAATGATTTTTAAGACTTTTTCGGTTGGGAGCGCCAATAATTTAAATTGATCTTCCTGGTACGAATACCACATGATTTTTTTAAACACATCGGATTTTTGGTAATATGCATCCCCTTTTTTGGTTTTCAGGACAGTATCGAATTTTGGAAACTCCTTTAAGGCATCAATGTAAACATCGTTTTCGTAGTTCAGGCAACATTTCAGTTTTCCGCACTGTCCTGCAAGTTTTTGTGGGTTAAGCGATAATTGCTGGGTTCGCGCAGTGCTGGTTGATACAGAATTGAAGTTAGTTAACCAGGTAGAGCAGCAAAGCTCGCGTCCACACGAACCAATTCCGCCCAGCCTGGCAGCTTCCTGCCGGGCGCCAATCTGGCGCATTTCAATCCTCACCTTAAATTCTTCGGCAAGTACTTTTATCAGTTCCCTAAAGTCAACCCTGTCTTCGGCGGTGTAATAAAAAATCGCTTTAGTTTCGTCGCCCTGGTACTCCACATCATTTACCTTCATCGAAAGGTTGAGGTTGCGGGTAATTTTGCGCGCCCTGATTTTTACACGTTCTTCAAGGTCAACTACATTCAGCCATTTTTCGATGTCGGTGAGCCGCGCCCTGCGGTAAACTTTCTTTATGGTCTCCGATTTTGGGTTGACCTTTTTTTTCCGCATTTGAAGCCTTACAATCTCACCTGTCAGTGTAACAATCCCAATGTCATGTCCGGGGCTTGCTTCAACAGCAACGATGTCCCCTGCAATGAGTTTCATATCGGGGTAAACCCTGAAAAATTCCTTCCGGCTATTTTTAAACCGGATTTCTACACAGTCAAATACCTCCTGATCTTCAGGAAGTGAAAGGTCTTTCAGCCAATCGTAACTGTCAAGTTTGCAGCACCTGTGCTCGGCTATATTTGCATTGTCGTTGTAGAGCTGTGGCGGATGGCAACACCCACGGCTAAGAAAGCGATTATGATTATGCTCGTTATATTCAAGTTCTTTATCGTCCATATTATTTCAATTTTCCCACAAAACTTTGCAGTGGGTGAACTCGCAAAAGTAGTAATTGTTTGGTTTTAATTGGCGGGAAAATTTGAATTCCGCTATATGGCAAATTTTGAATAGAACGCAGATGACACGGATTGCACTGATTTGGGTAGATTCTGTTAGTCAGGTTCGGAATAAATATTTTTCAAGAAAAGATCATGCAGGTTTTATCTTCAGCAATTTAGCAACCGTAAGGGAAAGGTCGAGCAAAACCAGTCCGGCACTGGCATTTCGTTCGATATGAAAAATGGCCTGATTAAACTCCTCCGAAAATTGTACAATATTGGCACCGTTAACAAAAGGCGAAAACTTTTTCATGAAATCCATTTCAGCTTCTCTTATTTTCATCAATTCAGGACTGGTATAATTCATAGCAAGGCAAGAGCGCAAAACCTCCATGCCCGATTGCAAGAATTCCTTTAAGCTCTCCCGGCTTTCGCGACCCATGCTGTCGCAAAAAGATATTATTTTCGGTACATCTGCTGCATAGCACATTCGCATCCATGTTACAAATTTTTCAAAGCCTTCGTAATTGTCATCGCCCCGGTTGGCAAGCCTCATTGCCTCCCTGAAATTTCCATTGGCAATCCTTGCCGTATTAATCGCCTGATTATGGTCGAGGCCCAAAAATGCTTCTGAAGCATTTATCAGCGCAGTATCATCAATTTTTGGGAATTTTACCAATTGTGTCCTCGAAAGAATGGTTGGTATGATTTTGTCGAGATTTTCAGAAATAAGCAGGAACAGGGTTTTGTCGGGTGGTTCTTCAATAATTTTCAGCAATTTTGGTGCTGCCTGGTAATTCAGCTTTTCAACCATCCAAATTACCATCACCTTGTATTCCGATTCGTAACTGGTATAGTTGAGCGTTCTGATGACCTGATTACTTTCGTGCACATTGATGCCAGCCTGTTTGCGTTCGATATCAATCTTATCGTACCAATCGTTTAGCGTGACAAAGTAGCGGTTTTGGATGAGCAACTCCCGCCAATGGACCATGAAATTCTGGCTCAGGGGTTTTTCTTTTACCTCTTTGTTGGTGGCCACCGGAAATACAAAATGAAGATCGGGATGTACAAGTTTGTTATATTTGATACATGAAGGACATTTCCCACACGAGTCTTTACTGGCAAAGCGCTCGCTGTCGCGGCAATTCACAAATTGAGCATAGGCAATAGCCATTGATAATTTGCCCCTGCCTTCGCCTCCAAAAAACAACTGTGCATGGCTTATACGGTTCTCAATTACGGTTTGAACCAGTCTTTCCTTTATCTTTTCCTGTCCGATGATATCGCTAAACAACATGATAAATTCGCTTTTTGCAAATGTAGGTTTTATTTGGAAGGATGGAATGTGAGAATGATAGAATGCGAGAATGAATGAATGGTTGAATTGTTAAATTGTTGAATCTTTGAATCCTTGAATGAGTGAATACGAGAATGACTGAATGCTTGAATGAAGCAAGGTCAACATGTCAACAATCGTTAATCATCAATCGCCAATTGCTTCTTTGTCTTGCCAGTTTTCCATTCCCTACTTCAAAATTCATCATTCAAAATTTCTCTATCCTACCACAAACTTACACTTGCCCACAGCCCCGCCATTGCTGTAAATAACGGCGATGTAAACACCTTTGCCCCACCCCGTAACATTTACATCCGTATCTTGCTGGCCTTTGTAAATTCTTTGGCTGTGGATTTCTAAGCCCGTGTTGTTGTAAATGTGTAGCTCCATGTTGTAATGGTGCTCCGTGTTTTCAAACTCGAAAGTTACCTTGCCGCCCTTTACCGGATTGGGATATGCTTTAACAGGTATCCAGCGGATGCTTTCGTAGTATTGGCCGGGGCCGGGGGCCTCACCTACATCTGTCCATACCCAGCAATCATCTAAACTGGTAGTGCCCGATTGAATACCACCGGGGCATAAACTGTCGTAGGTATGCGGCGTAGGGTCAAAGGGAACATCGTTGAGGTTTTCGTCTAATTTGTAAACGTAGATATCTTTATCGCCCTTGTTTTCCTTAATAGACGTGGCAAATACATAATTACCATCATATGTTTTCGTTATGCTTGGTTCAGATACCGTATTGGGATGTGACTGATACTTGTATAAGTTAGCAGAAGTATCAATAACAAACTCACCAACAGGATTATCAGAGTTCTCAGAGCCATAATAAACACCAACAATGAAATATGATTCATTTATTCTTTCAATATCCCTAATATGATTCCTTTTGATATCAAGGCCAATTTGTTCATTAAAAATTTGATTATATCCTAACTCATCTCCATTAATCGTATAGAACATTAGTAATGAGTTGACTTCATTATCCGGCAACCTTCTTTTTCCAACCCCCATGATAATAGAGTCATTTAGTTTTATACTGCAATATGCGTTACCAAATACAGAATCCAAAGCATAAAAGGGCAAAATCCATTTTTCCTGGAACAAACTGTCAATGCCTATGAATAATGGACGAAGAAAGAAATGAGTGGTGTCATTGGGATAAGGCCAGTAGCAATAGCCTGAAATGTAATATTCGTTGTTGACCTCAGTTAAAGAGTATGCATTTTGTTCCCGTATCCAGGGATAATTATTTTTGGAGGCATATGGTTTTACCCACAAAACATCACCTTGTTCATTTAAAGCAACCAAATGTAGTTTATCTATTTCTTCTTCTGAGTCGAAATTTACCAAAACGATGATTTTGTTGTCTTTAGTAACTAAAATATCAATATTAAATCCATCTTCAAATTCACCTTCGTATTGAAGTATTTTGCACCAGACTTTGTTCCCACATGAATCTATTTTGGCAACAAATGGCCAGCCACCTGATATAGTGGCATAACCAGACACATAAATATTTCCAGTTTCATCACTAACTGACGCAAAGTTGCCAACAGTACACAAAGAATGTTCGAAAACTTTGTCGTAAAGTAGTTCAAGGTTTTTGTCAGTTTTAATATTCCACCCAAAGTGATGGTCTCCGCTTCCTTCAAATCCTCCTGAAATATAATAACCTTTATCGTACATCTCAAGTATATCTTTGCTCACATCAGTTCGGCCCGACAGGCCAAAATATGCTTCAGTTCTTATCTGCGCAAACAAAATTGAGTTTAAAAATAAAAAGATAATAATTGAAATAAACCGTTTGTTTTTATAAAATATTGTTGTTTTCATACTTGCAAATTACAAATAAAGTTGCACCAAAAAATGAAGATATAAGCAATTTAGAAATTAATCAATTACTGTAAACTTTACACTTTCAACCAACCTGCCGTTGAGTGTTAATGTTGCAATATAAAACCCGGCCTTCCAGTTGCGTGTATCAATGGTAAACTGATCCTGTTGGTTTGTGGCACTCTTCGAATACCTTACAAGGCCTGCCAAATTCCTTACCTCAATCAACGCATCAATTTCCTTTTCAAGCTCGTATTCAACAATAATATAGTCCCTTGCCGGGTTGGGCTGCGCTTTTAATCGTGCCGGGGCATCGTTGGCCTTGCTTAATATGTTCCTGTATTCATTCATTGCTTCCGCCGATTTTAACAAGTCGGGCAAAAGGATGGGCTCATCGTAGCTAATAAGGTTTAAGGCCAGCAGTATATTCCTGGCATACACGCCTGCCATACTACTTTGGTAAGCTTGCATTTGTGCAAGTGAACTAATTTGTGTGCTATCAATATTTGAAACATTATTGCCCTGCTGTGCCAATTCATGCAGCAAGGAATAGTATGATGTGATTTGTGAATGTGCTAAAATTTCTTCGCTGGATAGTTCAAACTGTTCAGGGATACTGTTCAGCACGGCAAGCCCTTCGGCCCATTCCCCCATCTCCATCTCCAGAAATGCTAGTTGATATTTAGCTTTAAGGTTATTCTCATTATGGAGCAAAAGGGTAAGGCTGTCAACGGAGGCCTCGGGGTCAATTG
>Ga0307929_1002481_pt1 | contig 11828 bp, 19 predicted proteins | sample AceLakmetage1330_FD_203160 | JGI IMG/M metagenome (GOLD analysis project Ga0307929, IMG submission 203160) | Saline water microbial communities from Ace Lake, Antarctica - #1330 | ecosystem: Environmental > Aquatic > Non-marine Saline and Alkaline > Saline | place: Antarctica: Ace Lake...
GGCACAATAATTTTTGATGGGACATGATAATCGTAACTTCAGGAATACAGTCTGATACAAGAAAAATTAGCTTATCACTATAAGTACAAAAAAAAGCTATCTCAAGGATTGAAATCATAAAAAAATAAACGCCTCTGGGTCTCAGCTAAACACATCTTATAAACACAGAGTGCTTTGTGTTAACCCGCAGAATCTGCGGTATCATCTGCAGCATTCTATTCGTTAGATTTTTAGATCGTTTATTTGTCAACAATTTGTCTTAAACTTTGCTGCATGGCTGCCATAGCCGTTTTGGGTGAGGGAAGGATTCCGCCGGGAAACCCTACCGGGTCCGTGAGCAACCCCTCGTCATACTGCTGGAGCCACAGAAAGGTTGCGGTATACCGGCCCATGATATCCACAAGCCCCCGCCCCATGTCCGTGGCAAGTGCTGGCGATTGGGCCACCTTTTGAATCAGGGCAAGGGCCTGTTTTAATTCTGCTGCATTTTCTTCAAAGCGCTTCTGGTTGAAGGTATAGCCCTGGACCAGATACTCGTGCAGCCGTTGCGTGGCCCAGATACGGAACTGCACCCCCCGTTTGGAGTTCACGCGATACCCCACCGAAATTACGGCATCCATGTTGTAATGCTTGAGCTGCCGTTTGACCTGTCTTTTGCCTTCTGTTCGAACCACTAAGAAATCCTTAGCAGTTGAATCCTTTTTCAATTCCCCCGTTTTATAGATGTTTTTCAGATGCATCAGCACATTCTCCGGGGTGGTATCAAATACCTCCCCCAACCGAGAACAGCTCAACCAGGTCCGGCCGTCCCGGGTAAAGATCTGTTTTGTCCTTTGAAAGATACCGTCTTTTTCGGCCATGCTTGCGGGATATAAATCTGCCAAACAGAGCCTTATCTTCTTCAAACATTAATTGAAAAGTTTGCTCATGAGTTCAACAGCAGAACCGGCATGAATTTTTTCTCCTTTGAATACCAGGATAAATTTGTGGTTACTGCTTTTATTCAAGTTGCTCAATGGACACCAGAAAGGTAAAAACTCCATTCCTGGCCGTCCGTCAAAATAGCCATGGGAACACCAAGGTGAAAGGCATATTCAAACAACTGCCGATCAGCCCCGGCGGTGAACCCGATTTTTTTGACCTCCACAAACACAGAAGGCTTGTTTGCCGAATGACAAAGGGCATAATCTACTCTGCGGCCTTCAATGGAAAACTCCGGGATCACAACGGAAATATCAAATACCGCCCATCCAAGCAGTTGCAGGGTTGGCAGAACAATTCCCTGGGAAACGCGCTGTAAGTTGCAATGAAGAGATTCGCTTGAGAAAAATAATATTTGAGTCTGGTCAGGTATTATTTTTATATATCGGTATAAACACAAATAATGACTTTGCCATACATATCAGGTTTATTTCATGCTTGAAATTTCTTAGCGCAAAGGGGATGTTTTAAGCCATATATGCTAGAAGGTTGCCTCCTACCAAATTTAGTGTGCAAAAAAAGGTCAGACTGGCCTGCGGAGATACCATTGCCACGTGGTCTTCTAAAGATTCATTGGTTATAAAAGTACTGACTGGTATTCTCCAGGACAAGCTCAAGCCATATTTTTCTAAATCCTGTTATCACCTGAAAAGGCATGGCTGTTTAAAAGGTGCTGTCAGAGATATCGTGGACACTTTGCCAGAATACAAATTCTTCTGCAAAACAGATGTAAAATCATATTTTGACAGTATCAACCATGTCATCCTGATGATGAAACTGCATGGGTAAACGGCCAAAAACGATTCATCGTCGGCGGAGAAGGGGCTGATTATTTTCTGGTCTATGCCAGGACCGATCCTGCTGCCAAGCCCCATGAGGGTATTTCCTGCTTTATTGTGGACAAGACCCAGGGCGTCAAAAGCGAATACCTGTACGGTCTTATGGGCTGCCGGGGCGGCGGGGCTGCCCGGATGGTATTCGAGGATGTACGGGTCCCCAGGGAAAACCTTCTGGGAGAACTGAACCAGGGGGTGAAAATTTTTAAAACCATGACGATCCCCGAACGTCTGGGGACAGCGGCCATGACCATTGGGGCCGCCGCCCCGGCAATTGATGTGGCCACGGGCTACACCTCAAAAAGAAAGGCATTCGGACAGCCCGTGGCCCAGTTCCAGGGCGTCTCCTTCCAGGTGGCCGAAGCTGTCACCCTCCTGGATGCTTCCCGTGCCATGATCTATACGACGGCCAGGGCTGTGGATGAACAAATCAATGACAAACAAATCCGGCGCCTGGTCTCCCAAAGCAAAAAATTTGTAACCGAATCCTGCCAAAAAGCCGCAAACAATGCCATGCAGGTCATGGGCGGCATTGGATACACCAATATTTATCCTGTGGAACGAATCGTAAGAGACTTAAGACTTGCCTCCATCTGGACCGGCACCAACGAGGTCATGTCCGTAATCATTGCCAACGAATGGTACAAACAATACTGGCAGGATAAAAGCCAGGGTAAGATCCGAGATATGGAAACAGATGCTACCGAAGCCGAGGCAATTGACGAAAAGATTTTTGAATAACCAAGATCGGAGCATGGTAAGAACAAAACCCACCCACCCCTTAAACTTCAGGGCGGGTGGGTTAACATCCCAGGCTCAGGCGCATCCTATCATTTCTTCGGCTAGTTTTTTTAAATTTCGGGTGGCAAGACAGATATCGGGTCTGTCCAAAATTGCGGATACGACTGCGACACCATCAATGTGACTTCCCTTTAATTTTAAGATATTTGTTTCATTAATACCCCCAATTGCCACAACAGGGATCCTCACACGTTTTGTGATCTCTTTTAAGGTGTCAAAGGAGACGCTTTGGGCATCAAGCTTGGTATCCGTGTTGAATACCGCACCTACGCCCAGATAATCTGCCCCGCAATCTTCAGCGGTCAGGGCTTGTTCCACCGTTTCAGCGGACACCCCAAGAATTTTATGTTTACCAATTATTTTTCTCACATCCCGGGCATTCATATCATTTTGTCCAACATGAACACCATCAGCATCAATCTCCATGGCAACATCAATATTATCATTAATGACAAAGGGGATATGGTATGCATCGGCAATAAGCTTAATTTTTTTTGCCTCTCGTATAAATTCAGTCAGGGCTAATTTTTTTTCTCTTAACTGAATAAAGGTCGCCCCGGATTTAACCGCTTGTTCAACTTGATCAGCCAGAGATTCTTCTTTCAGCCATGCCCTATCTGTTACAAGATATAAGCACAGGGATTTTTTATTTATCTTCAATTTAAACTCCTCATAAAATATGCCACAGCCATTTTACAGCAAGCAAGATTGTCACAAAAAAAGCCAGACCGCCTCCGGCATTGAGCAAAAATGTATTCTTATTCTCCTTTGCCCAGTCTCGATCGTTGAGTAATTTCAGGAAAATCCCCACAAAGAGTATGGTACCGATAAATTGCCGTGCAATATAATCCAAACGCCCCGAGAAGCGATACGGTTGTGTCGGTTAAGGCCAATTTTAAATCGGTCTTTTTCCATCCCTTTTCATGGACAGTATAGGTCTGCATGGACAGGATGGTGACATGGATGGAGCCTCCCATTATGGCGGTCATCATCAGTATCTCAGGCTTGCCAAAGGTCGTAAAATTTGGGACCAGACCCCCCAGCTTTTGCAACACTTAAAGTTGTGCCGGGGCCTGCTGCCACCGCACTGATTATCCATGCAGGCCCAAAGGCTGAAATAGCTGTTTTAAGACGAGATTTTTTTCTTTTCTCAATATGTTCCATGACAGATTCTCTCAATCTTCCACAATAATATTTGGTTTATATGCATATTTTAAATTGTCTTCACTTTGTCCAGAATTTTTGGGACAGACTACTACTATGTGTTTTGGCGTGCCTATTACCTCAAAGGGAAATAACTCTACTGCCCCAGTACCTGGATCAATCTCAGCTTGCAGGCCCTGTGAATATCTCATATTCGTTGGGCCTGCAAGGATGTGTTTATCAGCGCTTACGAATGCACCGCTTATTTCCGTACAATCTTGCTACTGTTTATATTTATCAGCCACGCAATCCCAAGGCAAGTGCATATTACGAATGTGTTAAAAGTCACTTTGAAGAACTGGAAAAGACATGGGATGATATGTATGCATCCCGCTATGGCTTCTGGCGGACATATGTCATGACTGTGATTTATAAATACCTGGATTGTGGAGATCTTCATTTTAGGTTTGCCAGGGTCAGCTGCGAAGAATGTGGCCATGAATATTTTTTGGCATTTTCTTGTAAGCGTAGGCAATTTTGTCCATCTTGCCATCAGAAAAGGGTTGTAGAATATGGCGAATGGCTTCTTACAAATGTTTTGAAGGATGTTTCCCATCGGCAATAAGCCCGTTTTATATATGGCAGTATTCCCAAACGATTGCGGATCTATTTTCTTTATGACCGCAAATTACTGGCAAAGCTCAGTATCTGTGGATGGAAGGTACTCAGCACATATTTAAAATCTGCTGTACCATATGATGGTGCTGTTCCCGGCGCCAGCATTGCGGTGCAGACTTAGGGGGATTTTCAAAATTTTAATCCACATCTCCATACTATCGTTTCTGATGGATGCTTTCTGGATGATGGCAACTTTAGCACGGCACCCGGCTTCATGCTAGAAGATTTGGAAAAAGCCTTCCAGTATATTAAACCTGACCAGATTAAATTTTTGAACAAAAATGTCAACTATTATCCAAAACCATTTGTTGCATGGGAAATGGTACAAAAATGCGGTTTGAATATGCATATTGCCGTTAAGGACGATTTTATATATTTTCAACCCGTAATCGGAGATATCAATTTCCTGGTAAAAACAGCCATTTTTACTCGTAAAAATGTGACTCCCATAAAAGCCTGGAAATCTGCAATCACTACACCGTTCACGATTAATTTTATGCACATGCAGGACTTGCAAAAAGGGTTTAAAGAGTATGCCCTTAGGTTTTTAAAAATTAGAGAATAGGCACCCCATGATAGGTTATCACCCCGATTCATGCGGAAATGCACGCTAAGGATTTTTCAAGCTCAGTAAATCTTAACTTTGTGCAAAAAATTAAGATTCGGGATGGATAATGATTATATATTGGTACCTTTAATTTGGAAGGATGGTCAGGGATGCTACCGAGAGCTCAGTTGAGTTGAAATTATTATCATTATCGAGTATGTTCCTGTTTAGTCATATATTTATCATGGCAACAGAGAGAGACAATTGAATCTTACAGCAACACTCAGTATCAGCAATACAAATTTGGAAAAAGATATTGTTATCCATTCAATTGATTATTTTAGTTCCAACGGAAAGCTGTTAAAAAGTTACTTGGAAACACCAATTGTCTTAAAAAAATTCACCTCAATTCGCCATGTCATTAAAGCCAAGGATATTAGCGGAGGGTCTGGAGCAAAATTTATTGTTATATGGAAATCTAAAGAGCTTGTAAACGCACCCTTAATTGAAGCAATTATGATAAGCACACAAAACCAACAAGGCGTTTCTTTTGTTTCCAGAGGCCCGGCTATCCAAGAATAAAGGTTGCGACTTTAACTATTTCATATCATGGTTAAAAAAACATAATAATATTTTTCAATTATTCGGGAAATAAATGATTACAAAACTCATTCTGCTAAAGATCAAAAGTGCTTTCACAGATCTGTTGCCCATTATTCTGGTCATCGCTTTTTTTCAGATTGTTGTATTAAAGCAGCCATTACCACAAATGGGAGAAGTCCTTTTTGGAGTTTTTCTTGTGGTGTTAGGCCTTACCCTGTTTGTCCAGGGACTTGAAATGGGCCTGTTCCCCATTGGAGAATCAATGGCCCATGCCCTGGCCAAGAAGGGCAGTCTCTTCTGGCTGCTTTGTTTTGCTTTTGCCCTGGGGTTTTCCACCACAGTGGCAGAACCCGCCCTCATAGCAGTGGCCTGGAAAGCCTCAGAAATTGCCGGCCAGGGAGGCCTTATTGACCCAAGCCTGGAATCTTTGCAACAATATGCCTTTGGGCTCCGCATATCCGTCGCTTTTTCCGTGGGACTTGCTATCCTTATCGGTGTCATGCGTATCCTGCGTGGCTGGCCTATTCATTACCTGATGATCAGCGGCTATGTTATTGTTATGCTGATGACCATCATTGCTCCCAAAGAGATTATCGGCATCGCCTATGATGCCGGTGGCGTCACGACATCCACCATCACGGTACCCCTGGTAGCAGCGCTGGGAGTTGGATTGGCCTCTTCCATCAAAGGACGAAGCCCCCTTGTGGATGGTTTTGGCCTTATTGCTTTTGCGTCCCTTCTTCCCATGATATTTGTCATGGGTTATGGCCTTATAATTTTTTAGATAAAAAGGGCATACCAGTGGAATTTATATATGAGTTCAGTAAAATATTGCTTGCTACCGGAAGGGATGTGTTACCGATCATTATTCTTATTGTCGGTTTTCAGCTTCTGGTTCTGCGACAGCCAATTCCTCATCTACGTCGTCTAATTGTCGGTGGCGTCTATGTCGTCATTGGTCTTGCCCTGTTTTTAGCAGGACTTGAAAAAGCGCTTTTTCCGTTGGGGAATATTATGGCTACCCAGTTGTCAGATCCTGCCTTTATTTATGGTCCGGGAGAAATTGTGAGCCAGGTGGACTGGAAGGCATATGGCTGGGTCTATCTTTTTGCAGCCATGATCGGTTTTGCAACCACAATTGCCGAGCCATCTCTTATTGCGGTGGCTTTTAAAGCCGACGAGGTATCTGCCGGAACCATCAAGCAATGGGGGTTAAGAATCACAGTCGCTGTAGGTGTTGCTTTTGGAATCAGCCTTGGAACCTTTCGGATTGTCACGGGCACACCACTTTATATATACATTCTTGCGGGCTATATGATTGTTATTGTACAGACCATATTTGCTCCGAAGAATATCATTGCCCTGGCCTATGATTCAGGCGGGGTAACAACTTCAACAGTTACAGTGCCCCTGGTAGCAGCGCTTGGCCTTGGGTTGTCCTCCACCGTGCCCGGACGAAATCCGGCTTTGGACGGTTTTGGACTTATCGCTTTTGCCAGCCTGTTTCCGATCATAGCCGTCATGGGGTATGCACAGATAATGCAATGGTCAACTCAACGCAAAATTAAATACATGGAGAAAAAAAATGCGATTTAAACTCATACTCGCCTCGGTAAAATCGGATATCACCGACAATGTGGTTGATGCGGCTAAAGAGGCAGGAGCCACCGGAGCAACCATCATACCTGCCAGAGGAACCGGTATTCATGAGGCAAAAACTTTTTTCGGTCTCACTCTGGAGGCACAAACCGACATTATCCTGTTCCTCGTTGAAGAGCATATTTTTGCTAAAGTTTTGGAATCAATAAAACAAGCCGGAGAATTCCATAAGCCTGGCACAGGCATTGCTTTTGTGCTTCCGGTTGAACATGTTGTGGGCCTGGAAAGTCAGATGGAAAAATTCAAACAAGAGGTTCAGAAAAATTATTTTTAAACAATGTTTTTATAAAAGGGAATGGTTATGGAAACTAAAATAGTTTGCACAAGGGACGTGATGCACAAACAGATTTTGACTGTTGACGGTATGGCTACAGCCAGAGAAGCTGCTGCCATAATGCGTTCTGAAAAAGTATTTTCTCTTCTTGTCAAAAAAAGGCATAAAAATGATGCCTGGGGTATACTGGTTGTTCAAGATTTTGTCAAAGGGGTGGTCATACCGGGTCGCTCCCCGGACGATGTGAATGTCTATGAAATCATGACAAAACCTATTATCACCGTTCCGGCGGATATGGATATCCGCTATGCCGCCCGTTTGATTTATCGTGCCGACATCCGAAGGGCACCGGTTGAGGATAAAGGGGAAATTATCGGGATGATTTCTCTCTCTTCTTTGATCCTGGAGAATGATCTTTTTTAGGGGTTTTAAAGCGACCCATTCTCAATCCCTAAAAAAAGGGAATTAATTGGGAGGGGAGAAATACAGGTTTTAGTCTATAATTGCAGTGGCTTTGATTTCCACAAGGAGATCGGGCAATACCAGTTCGGTTACTCCAACGGCGGTCCAGGCTGGGTAGTTTTCCGGGATGAATTTTGCTTTTACTTTTGAGAATCCGCCTATATCCTTCATTGAAGTATGGTAGGTTACAAGCTCAACAATATCTTTCAATCCGCTCCCAGCTTCTTTTAATACTTTTTCAAGATTTTGAAATGCCATTTTGGCCTGCTCTTCAATGCCTTCCCCAACTTTAAAATTTTCATCAACACCAACTTGGCCTGATACCCAAATAGTATTTTTGTATTTTATTGCTTGGGAAAACTGCATTGATTGATAGATATGTTCACTTCCCTTAGGATTAATCAATTGTTTTTTTTCCATTTTTCCCTTTGTATCTGCTTATTATTATAACTGCTATTTAAAACGATTATTGATGTAAAATTTTTAAAATCACAACAGATTGTGGTTGACACGAAATATTAACAGGAACGACCAGAAATACGAATAGTATCCGGATTAAATCTGGCTATCACCTAAGGTTTATACCCGCATCAGGCTTTCAAGCTGTTTAATGCTCTTGGCACTTCCCATGACTATAATAGTATCCCCAATGACAAATTTTGTATCTGCTTTAGGGTTAAACATCATTTTTCCGTTTTTATCCTGTATGGCAATAACAATCAGATTCATCTCCTGCCGAATACCGGAATCCACCAGACTGACATTGGTGAGTTTTGCTCCCTGCCTGACACGGATTTCCTCGAATTGAAATTCGGTTGACTCGTCATTAAATGCGGTTTCAAGGAATTTAATGACCGTAGGGCGTAAAATCGCATGGGCCATGCGCCGGGCACCGATATCATAGGGTGATATCACCTTGTGGGCACCTGCTTCCTCCAGAGTTTTCTTGGATGAATCCGTGGATGCACGGGCCACAACAAAAATATCAGGATTCAACTGCCTGGCTAACTGAACAAGCAAAACATTTTCATCATCTGTTCCTACGCCTGCAATTATGCCGGAAGCCCGCTTTATACCGGCCCGGATCAGTACATTTTCATCAGCCGCCTCTCCGATCAGGTAAAGGACCCCATCTCCATCCAGGTGGTTTTCATGCTTACTGTCCTTTTCTATGACCACCACATTGATGTACTTCTGGACCAGGTACTGTGTCAGCAGCTGGCCTATCCTGCCATAGCCACAGACAATATAATGGTCGTCGAGTTTTTTAATTTGATTGTCCAATTTTTGCCTCCCGAGAACGGATCGGATCCATCCTTCTACAAGAAATTTAATGATACCATTTATCAGGTACAGAAAAAACTGCCGCCAAACACGATTAAAACCATGGTAAAAACACATCCAAGCTCAGCGACTTTTTCAAGCCGTATATTATGAATATTTGAGTGATATACGACTGGAAATAATTGTGATATTGAATCAAGAGCTTATTATCACGTAAGCTGAGCTAATCATCCCCGGCAAGAAAAAGCAACAGGAAAAGCAAATACAGAGTTTGGCTGTCCAGTAGTCAAGGATTCTTGCATGAATATTGACATTTCCAATGTTCAATAATGCAAATGGTATCATTAACTTTATGAATAAATCAAAACACTTTAATAAAATAGGCTAAATAAATTATTGATGGCGGATTCTATCTCTCCTAAAAATTTCTTAATTTTATTTTTTCAAAACCGTTTTCGATTTCAAAACTGTATTTTTAGAAAAATCCGCAACTCGCGGTAGCTCATACTCGTTTACCGTACCATATAATGCGAAAAACGAATCCCCAACTTTACATCTCAAAAACAAACCAAGTCACTTCTTCTACAACCACCTCATAAATAAACCACAAACCAATTCCTTGACAATATCCCCTTAAAATCATAGATAAAAACCTTAAAAAAATCAGATCCCATACAAATCAAGGAGCAACTACCCAAATTGACTTGTACCACAAACACAATCATTGAAAAAATCTTAGAAGAAATTGAGCTGTCCCCTCCAGAAGCAAAAGATACAATTGAACATCTTCTTGAAATCATGAAATCAACATTGGCATCAGGAGAAGATGTCATGATATCAGGATTCGATAAATTCCAGGTCAATGAAAAGGCACAACGGAAGGGAAGGAATCCAGCTACTGGGATGGATGGGAGGCGGGTTGTGGTGTTTAAGTGTGCTGGTGGGTTGTGGGATCGGGTTAATGGGGATGAAGAATTGAACAATGACAGCCATTAAAATTCCATACGCCCAATTATCACCAGAAGCACTCCAGGGTGTTATCGAAGAATTTGTAACCCGTGATGGCACTGACTATGGAGAAGTTGAAATTTCTCTGGAAACAAAAATATCCCAGGTGCTTGCTCAGCTTAAATCCGGAAAAGCTGTTATTGTTTTTGACCAGAAATCTGAAACCTGTACTATTTTGACGAGTGATAACCCTGTTTTGAAAGAGTTGAATGATTTTGTCTGATAAAAAAACACACGCAATGAGAATAAAGATTAAACAATGAAAGAAATATATCATCCATATTTCCCAGTACCGACTACCTTGATAGTGATTATATCATGTTTTTTTAGTTTAAAACTTTATTTCAGTTGGGAAAACTCCGGTTCATTGCTGTGCCTATTCTCTGCAATTTTTTTCCTGTTAGTGTTTATGCTTTGTTCCATTCATTAATTGAATGGAAAAGAATTGAAATCGAAAATGGTTATATCATCATATACAAAAGGTTTTATAAACCATTGAAAATTAATATTTGTGAATCGTTTTATCAAGCCACCATGACAGATAAAATTATTCGCTCATTTCATTTTAGGGGCGGTAAATATGAAGTTCCAGTTTCTCCGGTAATTTATAAAAATGGATACCAAATGGCTAAAACAGTAACAGATTATATAAAAAAACATAAAATAATCGTGAATATTGTCACCTGAGCAATCTTCATGAGCAAAACTTGGCAGCAAATCGATAAGCTTTGATATATTTATCCTGAGACCAGTTATTATTCATGGTTTTTCCTATCAACTCAAATAATGCCCCACCGTAAACCGCATATCCTCATCCAGATCATCAGTACCAGACAGCAATTTTAAATAATCTTTTGGAACATCCCTGAACATCTGTCCTTTATGTTTCCCAAAATACATCCGACCTAACAAAACCGGTTTACTTGAAATCTCCATCATTTTGTTATCAACAGCAGCGGGATCGATATCCTTGCTCATTTTTATGAATAATCTCTCAAACAACCAGTTTGAGTGAGATGATTCACATGGCGCAGTTGTTGGTGGGGAAGGTCTTGTCCAATTGGGAAATGGCCCCCACGATACCCGAACTTTTTTCCACAAGACAAACATAAAATCCAGAATCCGCCATATCTAATGCTGTTTGGATACCGGAGATCCCGCCTCCAGACATTAAAACCGAACCAACTGGTTTTCCTGCCATAATTATTTTTTATAAATCGCATCTCCGTTTATCAAGTATTTTTGGGTATGTCAGTGGGGCACTTGCAAAAAAAAGGTAAGGGGTTTTTAATATTACAAATCAAAGAAAAAATTATAATCATCTAAATTGCTTGACACCCTGAAATAGAAATGATAAATACCGCTTTGTTTTGTACGGGGCGTAGCGCAGTCTGGTAGCGCACTTGTCTGGGGGACAAGTGGTCGCAAGTTCAAATCTTGCCGTCCCGACCAAACAATTTCAATGGGTTACGATTAAATCGTGGCCCTTTTTTACTGCCCAAAATTCAACTGAGGTACAAATTGGGGTACATAATGGATTGCCCTTGATTGA
>Ga0307929_1002482_pt1 | contig 11828 bp, 6 predicted proteins | sample AceLakmetage1330_FD_203160 | JGI IMG/M metagenome (GOLD analysis project Ga0307929, IMG submission 203160) | Saline water microbial communities from Ace Lake, Antarctica - #1330 | ecosystem: Environmental > Aquatic > Non-marine Saline and Alkaline > Saline | place: Antarctica: Ace Lake...
ACAATTGATTGTTCATGTGACAACCCACCAAGTTTAGTAATTTCACCAACTAGTGGTGTTGCTTGTAATAACGAAGATTATGTCTTAAGTGGCAGTACATTTGGTGGTAGTGTAACTGAGATTACTGTAACACATAATGGAAATGGAACTTTAGAGCAATCAGTATTTACAACATCTCCATTTGAGATTGTATATATTCAAGATGCTACAGATCTAAATACTGACATTACCTTTATAATTACTACTGACGATCCTGCTGGTGATTTATGTGATGCACTTACAGATCAATTCATTGTTACAGTTCATGAAGCACCTGTTGTTAATTTACCTGAAATTGAAATTGCTTGTGTAGGTGAAGACTATACTTATACCTTGTCTGAAACCTATGATTATGTATTATGGATGAATGCAATTGAAGAACAGGACTTTACAGCGAACTACACATTCCAAGGAGCTTATGAAGTTTGGGTCTATGTTGAAAATGAGTTCTGTTCAGATGTCGATACAATGATTGTGGATGTTCAAATCTGTGACTTTATTGACATGACTAACGACAAGCGCATCAACCTCTATCCAAATCCAACCAAAGACGTGGTGCATATGGAAATCCTTGAATATCACGGAACATTTGCTGTAAGCCTTGTTAATATGCAAGGTCAGGTAATTCAGAATGCTGAATATACAACGGACGGTGAATTTAATACAAGTTTTGATATGAAAAATCTCACTCCCGGATTGTATCTTTATCGCATTGAAATGAATGACAAATTGCATCATTTCAAAATTGTGAAACAATAAATCATCTTGTAAGCTTAAAAAAGCGAATCAGTGTTACTGGTTCGCTTTTTTCTTTTTATTCCGAAATATAGAATTATATTGGTATAAGACTACGCTTCAATTATTTAATACGATTGTACGATAAAAAGGCTTAATAGACAAATTGGTTGCTCCAAAGCGCTGCAGCCCTTTAATAGCTTGCCTTTGCAGCAAGTCAAAGCTCATGAATAGAAAAAGGCTTTTATTGCGGCAGTACAATTATGCCACTTTAAAATCAAAAACTCCGGTATCCCCGATTTTCGGGAGTAAATAATGCCGATGTAGAATCAAAGCTGATACAAGAAATAGAATGAATTGTATCGGCAATTTTGATTCACAATCGGTATTAACATCTGACTATTTGCGGTGAATTTTTCGGGTTAATCATTTACGTTATTAATATCAAAGACATATTTTTTAGCTGAATTGAAACTTGGGTCCTGCACCATCGGGAAACCGGAGCTTCAAAGAATTTGGCGGCGACTTGTCTGCTGCTTTTATATCACCCTCAAATACAAAGCAGACCCAATAATTCCCAGGTCTGCTTTGAATTCTAAATCCGGAATTTCCTCCCGTGTAATCTATCTATCCTTGTGAATTATTTCTTTTCTTTTCCAAGATTTTTAATATCATTAATTAGCTTGTCTTTAATCTCGGATAACTTATCAATCTCTGATTTAAAATGGCTTTCAACATCCGAAAGTTTGTCATTAAAGGATTTGTTATTTTTGCTGAGTTTTTCATCGCTGCTTTTTTTCAAAGCCTCTACTGCTTTTTCCCGGGCAGCATTGACACCTTCAATGCCTGATTCTAGTTTTTCGCTGATTGTTTTCATGTTTTCAGCAGATTTTTCTTGTAATGATTTTGCCGATAAGTCAGTTGAAGTTCGAATCGCAGAAGTTTGTTTCTCAATTTCTTTTTTAAGCTGCTCGCTGTCTGCTTTGTGAATGCTTTCCAGCTTTGTTAAACTGTTTTTCATTTCAGCCATGCCAGTTTCCATCGCCGTTTTATTTTCTTCCTGCAGTGCCAGCAGTTCCTTCTTCAGTTTTTTGACTTTCTGTCCGGATAGGATAAAGAAAAGAATGAGCAGAATTAGTAATAAACCAATGCCTCCTGCAAGTCCGTAAATAAAAAGCATGCTGACTTCTTCCTGCTTTTTGAGTTTTTTATCGATTTCGTCATAAATCGGATCGAGGTCTTCTGTTGTAAGAAAATTTGCAACCGCATCTTCCTGTATGCCCTGACTATTTTGTGACTTGAGTTCAATGACAGAATCGAGATACATTTCCTGCTCATACATCATAGAATCCAAACGCACAAACGCATTATCAATTTCGGCATTAATTCCGTTCATGCGCGATGTTACATTGTTTAAATTACGTTCGTAAACCTGAATTTTAGATTTTACCTGCTCAAACTCACTGCGAGTGGGTGGTTCGTTAAAATCACTTTGTGCAAGTGATGGCAGTACTAAGAGTGTTATTAGTAAAAGACTGTAAAAATACTTCATATGCTTAGGTTTTAAAGTTAATTTCCTTGTTAGGATATCTTAATCAAAACCAATTATTCTAAAACTCTACCCCCAAAACCTTGATTTTTAAAAGATACTAATTAATTTTACGAGAAATCTTTGTGAATGTTATCATTTAGATCGTTTTTTTTGATTTATTTAATCGTTTAATTTTAACCGATACTCACTATGAAACAAATTGCTCAGTTTTTAAGCTTCAGAATGCAGTTTTTTATTGTCTTTATTGCATTTTCTCAGCTCGCATTTTCTTATCCCGGCGAAATCATTAAATCATTTCCTACGCCTGGAGATTTTCCTTCCGGGTTATGTTTTGTTGAGGATGAATTGGTGCTAGCCGACCGCAAAACCGATAAATTGTATTTTATTAATCCGGAAACCGGTTTGGTTCAGCGCAGTATTCCTAGCCCTGCTTATTGGCCGATGGGACTTGCATATGATGGGGATTATATTTGGTGTGTTGATATCAAAGGTGGCATACCGCTCGCTGAAAATTATCGGGGAGTGGCGTTTAAAATTGATAAAAACAGCGGAGAAATTCTGCAGCGCATTGATTTGCCCTGTAAAATGCCGATTGGGTTAACCTATGACGGAAAATATTTGTGGGTTGTGGATGATGCTTCTGACAAAATTATTCAACTAAGTACAACTGACGGTACAACAATTCAGTCGTTTCCTGCACCATCGGGAAAACCGCAGGGAATTACCTTTGACGGAACTTATCTTTGGGTGAGCGACCGTGGAACAGATGAAATTTATATGATTAGTCCTGAAACCGGAAAAGTACTGTTGATTACAGATACTCCCGGTAAATATGCAAGGGGCATGGCGTGGGATGGAAGCCATTTGTGGAATGTCGATTGGCTCGATAAAAAAATCCATCAGCTTGTCCGAAGCGACGAGGATTTATTCCGTCGCACAAATGATAAAACTGCAGAAATATCGTACAGCCATCAGGCAACAAATTTCGGCCCCGGCAAAGTCACTCAGCTTAATGTGCATTGCGCAATAGCAGAAAACCGCGATAATCAGGAATTGCTTTCTGAGATTCAATTTAGTGAAAAACCTACGGATTTTCCGATCGACCAATGGGGACAAAAAACCGCCCATTTTCATGTGGAAAATTTGAAAGCGGGTGAAATTTATGAAATTGAGATGTCTGCAAAAGTGAAAGTCTGGGATGTTCGCTATTTTATTTTTCCTGATAAAGTCGGTAAAATAAATGAAATCCCTGAAGATGTGAAAGCCCGATTTTTAGCCAATAATGATAAATATCAAATCACGCATCCAGTAATTCAGAATGCTGTGAAAGAGGCTGTTGGAGATGAGAAAAATCCGTACTGGATTGCACGAAATATTTATAATTACTTGATGCCTCGATTGTATTATGAAATGACAGGTGGCTGGAATACTGCACCGACAGTTTTAGACAGAGGGAATGGCTCCTGTTCAGAATACAGCTTCGTGTATATTTCCATGTGCCGTGCTGCAGGACTACCAGCACGTTATGTTGGTTCTGTCGTCCTGCGGGGTGATGATGTTAGCAATGATGATGTATTCCATCGCTGGGTGGAAGTGTATTTGCCAAATTATGGGTGGATTCCAGTGGACCCCAGCGGCGGCGACCAGAATTCCCCGAGAAATCAGGCTGATTATTTCGGACATCTTGCCAATCGCTTTTTTATTACAACTCAGGGCGGAGGTGGCTCTGAAAGTATGGCCTGGACCTATAATTCTAACTTCTATTATCAATCTGAACCAAAAACGCAGCTTGTTGTTGAGTATTTTGCTGATTGGCGTGTGATTGATTAAGTAATGAATAACTCGCGTAAAATATGGTGGGCTGCTTTTATCCTGACAATAACGGCTTTTTTTATCTGGCTTTTTTTGCCGATGAATTTTGCCGATACTCCAAAGGCGTATGTATTGTATGATGCAGAAGCTGTATTGTTAGATGCATCTATTGCTGAGGATGGACAATGGCGTTTGCCAATGCCTGATACAATGGAATTGCCGGAAAAATATCTCCAATGCCTGCTATATTTTGAAGATAAGCGATTTTACAAACACCGTGGTGTCGATTGGATCTCAATGAGCCGGGCAGCCTTGCAAAATGTTAAAGCAAAGTCGGTTGTGAGTGGTGGATCTACAATTACTATGCAGGTAATTCGATTAACCGGACAGCCGGGAAATCGTACTTTTATCATGAAAGTAAAGGAAATCTGTATGGCTCAAAAACTGGAAATACAAAAATCAAAATCTGAAATTCTAAATTTATATGCTCAATATGCACCTTATGGTGGAAATGTTGTTGGTATTCAAGCTGCTTCTCATCGTTATTTCGGACGTTCACCCGACAACCTGACATGGGCAGAATCTGCGTTGCTTGCCATTTTGCCAAATGCTCCGTCTTCTATACATTTGAATAAAAATCGAATCATGTTGTTTGGAAAAAGAAACAGGTTGTTGAAAAGAATGTATGTGGATGGAATCATTCCTGAGCAGGCTTATTTCTTGGCAATTGAAGAAGAAATCCCGGAAGAATTGAGAGCATTCCCGCATGAAACAACCCACTTGCTAATGCGATTGAAAAGGAATCATCCTGAACAGTATATTTTTTACTCCCACATTGATGCGCATATCCAAAAAAATGCAAAGGATATTACGGAACGACATTGGCGTGAATTACGGGAAAACGGAATTCATAATGCAGCCTGTATTATTGCTGATACCAGAACTGGTGCTGTGATCGCTTATGTTGGAAATACAGGCCTTTTTACGGATTATGGAAAAGATGCTTATGTAGATATTGCTACAGCTAAACGCAGTACAGGAAGTGTTTTGAAGCCATTTTTGTATGCACACATGCTGAGCAAAGGAGAAATTTTGCCTCACACGTTGCTTGCCGATTATCCAACCCGATACGGAAATTTTTCTCCTCAGAATTTTAGCATGGATTACGACGGTGCTGTTCCCGCTTCCCAAGCTTTAATTCGTTCGCTTAATGTTCCTTCTGTCAATATGTTACAAAAGCATGGCGTTCCGGTTTTCCTGAGCGATTTGCAGTCAATGGGAATTCGTAGCATCAATAAGCCGGCTTCGCATTATGGATTATCTCTCATACTTGGAGGTGCTGAGGCTTCTCTCGATGAGCTGTGTGCTGCTTATGCCGATATGGGGCGACGTCTAATACATTATACTGAGTACAATGCGCTGTATTTCGAAAGTGATATCCATCCTTTATTGTATTTGAAAAATGAGTGCATTGCGCCAATCTTGCCAAAAACAGAAAGTCGTTTGTCTGCTTCCTCAATTTGGTTTACTCTGGAAGCCCTTAAGGAGCTTAGTCGTCCAAATATAGAAGGGGAATGGGAGTTTTTTAGTTCATCCCAAAACATAGCCTGGAAAACCGGTACAAGCTATGGTTTTAGGGATGCCTGGGCAATTGGGCTGACACCCGATTATACGGTTGCGGTTTGGGTCGGAAATGCTGATGGCGAAGGACGACCTGGTTTGGTTGGTGTTCAAGCTGCTGCTCCCATATTATTTGATTTATTTGATGCTTTACCGGCCTATGATAAATGGTTCGATTGTCCCTGGGATGATATGATTCAAATGCCGGTTTGTTCGCGGTCAGGATATTTGAGTGCAGATTTTTGTGAAGATTCTGACTCTGTATGGATTCCGGCTTCTGCATATTATTTCCCTCAATGTCCTTATCATCAACTGGTGCATCTTGATAAGGAAAGGAAGTATCGGGTCAATTTGTCTTGTTATCCCAAAGCTGATATGCAGGAAGCTAGTGCATTTGTTCTGCCACCGACAATGGAGTGGTATTACAGACAGAAAAACCCCTGGTATAAAGGCGTTCCTCCTTTTCATCCTGATTGTGTTTCAATGCCCGAAAAAACAATGCAAATAATTTATCCTGATGACATGATGCGAATATTTTTGCCAACGGATTTGGACGGGAAGCAAAAGAAAATTGTATTTGAAGCTGTGCATCAAATGCAAGATGCAAAAATATACTGGCATTTAGATGATGAATATCTTGCAACAACAGTATCTCATCATCAGATTGCCTTGCGGCCTGAAATCGGAAAACACGTGATTAGCCTTGTTGATGACGAAGGAAACAAAATAGCAAGTCGTTTTGAGATTATAAATAAACGCAAATAATAGAAGGCCCCTATAGCTTTTTCAAAACTTTGGAAAAGCTATACGATTTATTTCAGCGGTGAATCCGGTTCCTTTTTCATTGCCCGATAAAAACTCCAATCAAGCAAAGCAGGCCAGAATTTTTTTACAATATTTGTTGCATGTCCGATAAAGGTAATGGTTATAAAGCGGCGTTTCCGTTTTATCGCCAGTCGGATGCGTCTTGCGACATGCGCGGCAGACATCATTTTTTCTTCTTTCCTCGGAGTGTGTCCCTGTGGAGTGCCATCAGATGTTAATGCTGCAACGCGAACGTTTGAGGCCGTAAAACCGGGGGCAAAAACTAAGACATGCAATTGATGTCGATGCTCAATACGAATGGTGTCTAAAAATCCAAGCATGGCATATTTGGATGCTGAATATCCGCTTCGTGCCGGCAGTGAATGTATTCCAGCAACAGAAGAAATTCCTACAAGGGAACCATGGGTTTTTAGAAGTTCTGGTAAGGCGTATTTTGTGCAATATACTGTCCCCCAAAAATTAACATCCATGAGTTTTCGCATCACAACCAAATCCATTTCTAGGAAAATTGCCCGCATGGAGATTCCTGCGTTATTGATAAGAATATCAATGCGTCCGAAACGCGATATAGATTTTTCTGTGAGATGCTTACAATCAGCCTCTTTTGTCACATCTGTAGGTACCGATAGAACTTCGGTATATTGCGACAATTCCGCTTCTATTTGTTCCAGTTTATCCGTGCTGCGAGCTGCAATCACAACATTAAATCCATGTTGTGCGTACTCAACAGCAAGTGCCTTTCCAATTCCGGAAGACGCTCCGGTTATGATAACAACTTTTTTTCCCATTTGACCTTGCATGTTTAAACAAATGTAATGAAAATTAACCGATTTGTCTTATGTTTTAACAAAATTCTTGGAAATTTTATTTTTCCTGTTATTTTTGTATATCATATGCAGACAAGTTTTTATCAACAACTGATCCAAGTATTTGCGATTGTTACAGCTTATGACCCTGACAATTTAGGCAAAGCGGCTGAAAACTATCTTAATCGATTTTTGCAGCCACTGGTTGAGAAATCAAAACTATTACTCATTAATCAGGATTATCGTGAGGCTTTGCAAAAGTACAATCAGAGTTTGAATCTAAAAAAACTATCGGCGAATTCCGTTAAATTAATGCGAATTTCGCAGGAGATTCGTACTGAGCTATCTTTGCATGAGCGTCATGTGTTAATTATTCGTTTGTCTGAGTTTGTTTCCGGTCTTCACGGTGATATTCGACAAGCTCAGGAGTTTCTCGATTTAATTGCTGAAATGCTTGATGTTACTGAAGTAAATTTGCGGAAAATCAAACAGTTTTGTTTCAATCTTGATTCAGAAAAGTTTTCGTGCTTTGCTTTAAATTCGTCCGAAATTTATTATTACCTGCCAGATTTGAATTTGCTTGATAATCCGATAGGTTTTGTCGATAAACAGGTGCAGCCATTTTTTTGGTATCAAATTATACGTTTTAAAAACGGAGCGTTTTATGATTATCAGGTGCTTAGGGGCGTTTATGCAAATCAACAAGCGAAATTCGCTTTATCTGCACAAAATCTTTCGGTAGATATTGGGGCTGCTCAGTCGTTATTTCATGAAATGGATATCTGCTTTGAAGCGCCAGCAATGATTGCTGTATTAGGCCCGAGTGGTGCAGGGAAATCCAGCTTTTTACGATTAATTGCCGATGTGCAAGGGGGAAGTTCTGCAGTTTTTTTATCAGATGTGGATAGTTTGCATATCAGTATGGTTCCCCAAGAAGACCATATTTCTGCTGATATTCCTTTGCTGGAGCAGTTGCTGGCAATTCAATTACAATATGGGTTAAGTCATGATTCAGCGCGTTTTGCAGATTCAGTATTGCGCAATTTGAATTTAAATAGATATGCCGATGTTAAACCGATGGAGGCTCATCAATCTCGTTTGTCCGGTGGCGAACGGAAACGTTTTGGAATTGCATGTGCTCTCATGACAAATCCGGATGTTTTGCTCTGTGATGAACCGAGCAGTGGTTTGTCTGCACAGGATTCTGAAACTTTGATACAGCAAATTAGAGAAATTGCCGATTCAGGTCGTTTGATTATTGCAAGTTTACATCAGCCGGAAATGCAGCTTCTTCGATATTTTGAGCGCATGTTATATCTTGATGAAGGTGGAACCCCAGTGTTTTACGGCAGCCCGGCGGAGTTTTTTCAATACATTTCCAAAACGAGTGGAAGAAGGAATGCAGGAGCTGGTTTGTTAATTGACGAGCGTACTGAAATCTCTGAAGCTGAAGCGATGATTCGACAAAAGAAAAACCCCGGAAAATCAGATTCAGAGCGTTTATATCCACCGGAGTTTTGGTTAAATGCTTTTTCATCGGAAAAAGGGAAAAAACTTAATAATCCCTTGCGGCGAAAGCATTTAAAACTGAAAATTGCTACGGCTTTTAAGCAGGATTTGAAAAAACTGTTTCATCGCAAATTTTATGCGGCATTTTGTCTCCTTTATGCTCCCCTTATGGCTGCTGCGCTAGCTTTTGTAAGTCGATTTTCTCCCGGAAACGGCTATTCTCCGGATGCGAATATTCACTTGCCGGTATTTTTTATGATGAGCATTGTGGTGGCAATTTTTGGCGGCTTGGTTTTTTCTATTTCTGAAATCAGCAGGGAAAAGGCTGTTCGAAAACGGGAATTTGTCATTGAAGGAAATAACCGACGCTTCTTTTTTGTAAAATTTTTGCGCCTGACTTTGCTTTCAGGTTTACAATCCATTTTATTTTCAGCAATTGCTTTATCGATACTTGATATGTTGTGGCTTTTTGAAAGTTTGAGCCTGATGTATTTCTTGTTGATGGTGAGTTCCGCGATTGTAGGAATGCTGATTTCTGTGCTGGCAAAGGGTGAAAGTTGGGGATATATAATGATTCCGTTGATTATTATTCCACAATTACTTTTCAGCGGAGCGCTGATTCCATGGACAAAGTTTCCCGGAATGCAATATTACGATAAAGCACCGATAATATCACGTGCAATGCCCTCTGCTTTGGCTTTTGAGGCCTTAATGACTGAGGCCGTTTTGCAGCATCCGAAAACAGAGTTTGCGCAGGAAAAACGACATTATCTGTCATTATTGTATTTGCACACAATTTTACCGGAAATTGAGCATAGGATGGAGACTGCTGATGAAAAGACAAAGGCTGATTTAGATGCTTCCTTACGCAATACATTGCCTTCGGAAATCAGCGAGTATATTAATGATAGCATAGATATTACTTTTTTGAAATCTGTATTTGTCTCCAATTTGCACAACGACAGTGAGTTTTCGAGACAGCGCAGTTTGCCTTTGGTTTGGCAGTTTTTACAAAACATGGATGCGCATGCAGAAGTGAAAATTCAAAATGAAAACCTGAGTGTGAATCGCTTTTTGTTTTATCAAACCGGCAATTGGCGCAGCGATAAATCTGCTTTCCTGTCGTGCTGTGGATTGCACTTCCGCCATCTCTATTTTTCGGCAATTATGCTTTTGCTTTTTAGTTTGATTTTCTGGGGATTGCTTAAAATTACCAAAAAACGATGGCCGTATTAATCCTTAAAGTCTTTTAGCTCATCATCCGTAAAGGATTCTCCAAAATCAATAATATCGCTGGCTTTGTCAAAATCAAAGGTGCCGAATTTTTTTCTCGGGATATTAAAGAGCAAGTCGGGAGGCGTTTCTTTTAAACTGTGTTCACTGATAGTTTGCAGCATGAGGCTAGTTGATTTGTTAACCAGATTAAAATATCCAATCCGACTTTGATTTGTTGAGGACATCATTTTTGAAAGTTGATCTTTGACCCGTGTAAAAAATTGTTTGTCTTGTTCTTCAATCTCCATGTCAACCGGACCAGGGGGATTGTCCCCAATTTGTTCTTTATACGTTTCAACGGGTGTTTCCACCGGATTTCTCCCATTTACATTGGATACAAATAATAAATCACCATCATGTCGTTTTATGCGGTTTGAAGGAATCGGATTAACAACTCCTCCGTCAATTAGTTGAATGTCTCCGATTTTAAATGGTTTCAAAACCGTCGGAATTGCAATGGATGCCCGAATTGCATTGTATAGATTTCCGGATTTAAAAATAATTTCTTTTTCATTGAGAATATCAGTGGCAACTGCACAATACGGAATCTCTAAATCTTCAATATTCTGCTCGGGGATAAGATTTTCCAGTTCATTAATCAGCTTTTCGCCTTTTACAAGTCCGGTGGAACTCAACGTAATGTCAACAAGTTTCAACACTGTACGTTTGTCAAGATTTCTAGACCATTCTTCAAATTTTTTCAGTTGACCGGTGGCATACAGTCCGCCTACGAGCGCTCCCATGCTTGCTCCGGCTATTGAGGTGATATTATAACCGTGTTTCTCTAAGCTGTTAATGACTCCAATATGTGAAAATCCGCGCGCTCCTCCGCTGGATAAAACCAGTGCAATGTCTTTTTTCTTTGTCATGGCATAAATATCGAAATTTTATTTGATTTAACCCGGGAAATTCATGCCATGAAAAAAAAACGTATCTTAACGCAAAATTAAAATCTGTACTTATGAATCGCATGAAATTATTTTTGCTAATTATGATTTTTTCTTGTCCGGTAATTGGGTTTTCACAAGCAGCCGGTAATTTCTTTTATAATCAAAAAGCATCGGGTTCTGCCCGCCTTGAAAGTGACTATACCGGAGGAATTTATCAAACTGAAGCTTATTATAACAATAATGCCGGTTATTATACTGATAAATCAGCGATTGATTCTGTTATGGAACTCAGCGTTTCGGTAATGATGAATCAAAGACCGGACGCCTGGGTGATGATTCTTGGCTTAACGCAGGTTGGAGAAAGCATGGAAGATACGCATGAAAAAATAAATGATAGAATTTCTAAACTTCAAACTAATCTAGGCAGTGATTTTTCATCGGATGATTATTACATCGATTTTATTTCCCAGTCTCCAATTTTCGGGATGGAAGTTGAGAAAAAATTGTTTTCAAAGAATTATGTCGAGGTACCAATCGGATTTGAAGTAAAAAAAAATGTACACATCCTGTTTAAATCTCTTGAAATTGCTGATGAAATTATTATGAAAGCGGCAGGAAATGAAATTTATGACATTATTAAAGTACAACCAATTGTGGAAGATAAAACCGCAATTTACGATAGGTTGCGGGAGGAGTGTATTGATTTGCTAAATAAGAAAAAAGGCAATTTAGAGGCATTGGGAATGGTGCTTTCACCACTTTTTA
>Ga0307929_1002483_pt1 | contig 11822 bp, 12 predicted proteins | sample AceLakmetage1330_FD_203160 | JGI IMG/M metagenome (GOLD analysis project Ga0307929, IMG submission 203160) | Saline water microbial communities from Ace Lake, Antarctica - #1330 | ecosystem: Environmental > Aquatic > Non-marine Saline and Alkaline > Saline | place: Antarctica: Ace Lake...
TGGGATCGGCCAGCATCCGGCACAAATTTGGCGCCTGGGTCTGATCCTGGCTGATCTGCACCAGATGCGCATTGCCATCGCCCGAGGACATCTGAATCAGGCACAAACGGTCGCGATGCGGCTTTAGCCCCATCGTTTCACAGTCAATCGCCACAATCGGACCCAAGTCCAGGCCATCCGGCAGGTCGTTCTGGTAAAGATGATTTGCCACGGTTCTCTCTTTTTCATGCCAAGCAGGTTTGCGCCAAGGGCATAGAACACCTGCACCGCTTAGGCAAGATCGGCCGAGGTTTGGCTAAAGCTCACGCCTGGCTTGGCGTTCGCCCCAACGCAAGGTGGCATTGGCCCCCAGCCAGGCAATTGGATTGGGCGGCAGTTTTGAAGGCGCGGCTTGGGCTTGCAGATCGGTCAGGATGTCCGACCTCATGCCCAGCGCCAGGTCAACAGTCATCATCCCGGCCAAGGTGCCTTTGGCGGTGCCAAGCCCGTTCTGGCAGCAGGCCGAAAACAACCCCGGCGCCACCTCGCCAAAAGCGGCAACATTGTTGCGGCTAAGACACAGCCGCCCGCCCCAGCGGTATTGCATGGCAACCCCCTTCAGCATCGGAAACCGGGCCGCAAAAGCCTGGTCGTGATCTTGGCCAACCCGTGCAATCCGCCTGTCGCTGACCACCATGCTTGGGTCAAAGGTGAAGCGGTTGCGAATGATCAAACGGTCCCCGCCAATGCCGGAAACCCGCCTAACCGTTGTGCCCATCGGGTCCGCCGGTGTCGCCCCCCAGACCGGCGCGCCGCCAAGGCGAGCAACCTCGACCTCTGTCAGGGCGCGGGTCATCGACGCGTAGGTGAACACATGCATCAACCGACGCTTGAAGAACCCGAAACTGTTGGCGTGACCATTGACCGCCAAAACCACCCTTGGGGCGGTGACGCAGCCCATAGGCGTGCGCGCTTGCCAATCACCGGGCCGATCAAGGGCCACTACCGGGCTGTTTTCAAAGATCGAAACGCCGGACTTGGCGAGGCCTTCAGCCACCCCACACACAAACAGCGCTGGCTGGATCATCGCCGCGCCCGGCGTGAACAACCCGCTTTGGTAGTACCCCGTGCCGGTCAGGGCATGCATTCGGGCCGCGTCATAAACCTCATGCGCTTCACCCATCGCGCTTAGATGTGCGGCGTAATCCAGATTGTGCCGATGGCCCTTATCTGTTGCCGCCGCATTGATCTTGCCGGTTTGGCTGAAGGCTTCGCCCCCCAGATCATAATCCGCCGCCATATCGCGGGCAAAAGCGATTGCCGCACGATTGGCGCGGGTCTGCGCCCGGTCTGCATCAAGCGCTCCGCCATACCCAGCTGAGGCCAGATCATGCGGTAAATCAATCATAAAGCCAGAGTTGCGCCCGGCCGGCCCCTCAGCCACTTCGCGCGCCTCAAGCACGACCACGCGCGCTTTCGGCTGATGCTGCAAAATCCGCCGCGCCGCTGCCAGCCCGGCAAACCCGGCCCCGATCACCAGCCAATCGGCTGAGGTATCACGGAAAAGCGCAGCCCCCGCCTTGCGCTTTGGCAACAGACAGTTCCAGGCCGCAGGCCCCGGATCAACCGGCAGATTGCGCACCCGCCTGACCCCGAACGCCGTCCCGCGCATCATTGTTCCCAAAATACTCATTCCGCGCCCGTCGACTGTCCTAATAACTCTGGTTTAATGCATCGGCGGCCGGGATCTCCCGTTCGCGCCGGGCAATGTAGTCGCGCAATGCCTCGTCTTTTGCCGGGTCAAGCCGAGGCTCCTCATAATCGCGCAACAGCTTTTTCGCTTGCACCAACCCACGCGCCGGGGTTTCGACCGCGCCCTCGGCCATGCGGTAGGCCATCGCGCATTGCTCGGCATCGACCAAGAATTTCGCCATTGAACAGTGCATCCCGGCCTCGTTCCACCCGGCAGACTGCCAAATGTAATTCGCCCCGGCCATCATCACCGCCATCAGCGTGGTCGCGCTTTCATACCCGGCCTGGGCGTCAAAAACCTTGGACCCGCCCAAAGTGTTCGAGGTTCGCCAGGGCACATCGTAGTACCGCGCCATCTGGCCGATCATCATGTTCATCAGGCTGATTTCCGGCGTCCCAGCCATCGGCGCGCCGGATTTCATACTGACGGTTGCCAGATAATGGCCATGGATTGCGGGCGTGCCTTTGCGGATAACTTGCGTGTAGGCCAGTGCCGACAAAGCCTCGGCGTTCAGTTGTGCCACGGTCGGGGCGAGGCTGGCGGGGGTCATGGCGCTTCCATTCGTTTGCCGATTGCCGCCAGCGTGGCCCTTAAGGTGGCAATCGCACCGCCCTGCTCCAACCCTTGCACCATCTGCAAATTCAGGGTGCCTTCGGTGGCCAGCCCGTGCTTGAATTCCGCCAACCGGCCCTGACCGTCTTGCGGCATGTCCGACAACAACCCGGCCAGCAGTGTATGGACGTAAACCTCGGCTGAGGTCCGGTCGCCGGTTTCTTGGCCCAGCCAGTTGGCACCTTCTTCCAGGATGCCCAGAACGGCCGACATCAGGGAAGAGGCGGCGAAATGCTGGTTCAGTGCGCGTTCCGAGGTGCAAGTTAACACCGGGTTATCCGCCGCGAACAGCGATTGAAGCGGCTCAGCTTGCGGGAAAACTGGCAAGGGGCAGCCGCCGCGTTCAACAAAGGCCATCGGGATGGTGATGGAGATATCGCTGACCGGGGTGCAGGCCTGCGCCAGGTCAGCCAAGGTCGCCCCGGCGATCACGGAAATGATCTGCTGACCGGAGCGAAAAGTCAGCGCATCGACGGCATCGCGCCAAATATGCGGGCGCAGGCTGATGATGATGATATCGGCGGCATCGACCACGCCCTGATTGTCAGCGACGGTGATGTTTTCATGCGTTGCGGCAAGCCGGGCGGAGTATTCCGCGTTGCGCTTTGACACCGAAACCTTGTGGCCGCGTTGCGCCAGATATGTCGCCATCGGTGCGCCGACATGACCGGTGCCAAGGATGCCAATCGTCTTCATGTCAGGGCATCCGAATCGCTGGGATCGGTCAGGTCGATCCAGATCGTTTTGACCTCAGAATACTGGTCATGGGCGTGAAGGCCATTGTCCCGCCCGCCAAAGCCCGACTGTTTGTAGCCGCCGAACGGCGTTGCGATATCGCCTTCGCCATAACAATTGACGGTGACGGTTCCGGCGCGGATATCGCGTGCGGCCCGCAAGGCAACGCGGCCATTGGCGGTGAAAACGCTGGCGGTCAGGCCGTAATCGGTGTCATTGGCCAGCGCAATCGCCTCGTCATAAGACCCGACTGTCAACACCGACAGGATCGGGCCGAAAATCTCGTCCCTTGCTTTGGGGTCTTGCGGGTCAACCTCGTAAATCGTCGGCGCAACAAAGGGGCCTTCGGCCTTGCCGCCTGCCAGCGCTTTGCCGGTCAGAAAGCCTGAGACCTTGCTGCAATGATCCGCGTCGATCAAAGCGCCCAAGTGGTTGGCGGGGTCCAGCGGATCGCCGGTTTTCCAGTCGCGCAGACGGGCCAGGATCTTGTCCAGCAGCGGCTGTTTCACCGCCTGATGCACGATCAGCCTGGAATTGGCGCTGCAATTTTCGCCCATGTTCCAGAAGGCGGCGTTGACGATATGACCGGCGACATGATCCAGGTTTTCGGCGTCTTCCAGCACAACGGCGGGGTTTTTGCCGCCGCATTCCAGCACCACTTTTTTAAGGTTGCTATCCGCGGCATAGTGCAAAAACCGCTGCCCGGTTTCGGTGGAGCCGGTGAAGCTGACCATATCAACATCGGGATGCCGCCCCAAAGGTTCGCCCACCGATGGGCCGTCGCCTGGTAGCACCTGCAAAACACCGCGCGGCAGGCCTGCCTCGGACGCAAGCTCGGCGATGCGCAGGGCCGTCAGGCTGGTCTGTTCAGCAGGTTTGACGATGACCGAACATCCGGTGGCCAAAGCCGGGCCGATCTTCCAGGCCATCATCAACAGCGGAAAATTCCACGGCAGCACGGCGGCGACCACGCCAATCGGTTCACGCACGATCATCGAGATCGCGTCGTCGCCCGATGGCCCGGTCTGGTCATAGATCTTGTCTATCGCCTCGGCGTGCCATTTGATCGTGTGGATGGTTTCGGGGATGTCGATCAGCTCGCAATCGCGGATCGGTTTGCCGCTATCAAGGCTTTCCATCACCGCCAGTTCGCGCCGGTTGCGGGTGATCAGTTTGCACAGGCGGATCAGTACGTCTTTGCGGTCAGAGGGGTGTTTTTTGGCCCAATGTCCCTGATCAAACGCCGCGCGCGCTTTGGCAACCGCCAGATCGACATCGTCGCTGTTACAGGCGGATATTTCGCAGATCACAGACCCTGTTGCCGGGTTCAGGCTTGGCATTTTTGCACCACGACCGGGCTGATATTTGCCGTCGATGAAAGCGGTGCGCGGTGGGTCCAGACTGTCGGCGATGGCCTGGTATTCGTCGCGGGTCAGAAGATCGGACATGGGTTAGCCGCCTTTCACGATGCGGGTGATGGTGGTGTTCATGGTGTCGATAACTTCAGCCAGTTGGCGCTTGTCGTCCTTGTTCAAAGGCTGAAGCGGGCGGCGCGGCGGGCCGCAGTCGATGCCGCGCAGGGTCAGGCCGTGCTTGATGCATTGGACGAACTTGCCGCCTTGTTCCAGCACCCGCATCAAGGGCAGCATTGCTGACATGATGCGGCGGCCATTGGTGAAATCGCCGTCAATCGCGCAGGCCTGATAAAGGGCGATGTGCGCTTCGGCGGCGAAATTTGATCCGGCACAGACCCAGCTGCGTGCGCCCCAGGCAAAGAACTCCAACGCTTGATCGTCCATGCCGCAGGACAGCTGGATTTGCGGATAATCCCGAGCCAGCATGTGCAACCGGTTAGGATCGCCCGAGCTTTCCTTGATCGCGCAAAAGTTGGCAGAGCGGCCAAGCCTGTCTAACGTCTCTTCATCCATGCTGACGGACATCCGGCCAGGGTAGTTGTAAAGCATCACCGGCATGTTGGCGGCGCGATCAATCGCCAGCGCATGCAGGGCAATTTCGCGACCCGTCGGGGAGGCATAGGGCGGCGTGGCGATCAAGAGGGCGTCGGCACCGATTTCCTTGGCGGCCTTGGCATATTCGACGCTGTCTTCGGTGCGGATCGCGCCGGTGCCGACGATCAAAGGCAGCCGGTCTTTCAGGATGTCTTTGGCCAGGCGCATCAGTTCAAACCGTTCTTCGCTGGTTTGGGCGTAGTATTCGCCGGTGGTGCCGGCAACGATGATCCCATGCACCCCGGCGGCGACCAGATGGTCAATCGCGGCAGCAAAGCCATCGCGGTTCAGCGAGAAATCGGCGTGATAAGGGGTGACGACGGGCGTATAGATGCCTTCAAAGCGCATGGCGTTTTTCCTTGGCCAAGGGGATTTCAAGCGGCAGCGGATCGGGTTTTACGAAGCGTTCAAGACGGTCGCGCGACAAATCCCAGTGCTGCAATGTCAGCTCAACCGCCAGTGCGGGTTCGCGGGCTTCTATCGCGGCGATCAGGCGATCGTGTTGCTGGCAAGCGGTTGTTACCAAAATCTTTTCCGCGTCCAAGGCCGGGCGATAGAAGGTCTGGCCAAGGCGGGTGTGATCAATCAGCATCCGGTTCAGGCTGGGCGTCAGGTATTCGTTATGCGCCATCTCGCCGATCAGTTCGTGAAATCGGTGGTTCAGCAAGGCGACCTGATCGCCGCTTTCGGCAGTGGTTGCGTGGGCAAACTGCGCCTGCGTGTCCTTTAGCGCGCTTAGTTGCGCGGCGGTGCGGTTTTCTGCTGCCAGCCGGGAAACCGTGGCATAGATCAGCGGTGCGGTCTGAAAAAACGTCCGCATCCGGTCCAACGACATCGACGCGACCTTGGCGCCGCGGTTCTGCTCCAGCGTCAGATAGCCGTCGCCCGCCAGGCGTTGAAACACCTCGCGCAGAGGGGTGCGCGACAGGCCGTAGTCGCCTGACAGCACGGTTTCATCCAGCACGGCACCGGGTTTGATATCCAGCGTCAGAATGCGCAGGCGCAGGTTTTCAAGGCAGTTGTTTTTAGCGGATTTCGACATGATTCGCATAAGGTTCGTTGTTTATGCAATTTATATACATAGAAAATACACAATTACCTAGCGTTTCTGATCGCTGCTTTTGAAGGGCCGCAGGCCATTTCAGAATGCGACCTTTTTCAACCGGGGCTTTTGCATTAGGTTGCCGGAAAATCTGGCATTTGGGGGTGTTCGTGCAGGCCGTTGTCCTTTTTGGTGTGCGCTCACCAATTTCTGTTGAGTTTGAGGAAAGCTGCTTCCGGCAAAACATCCCGGTTTCGGCCGCGGTGTCGCTTGGAAAAGGGCCGCGCGTGCTCCAGACCGGTAAGATTGTCGATCTGGCAGCGTTTGACCCGGCCAGCAGTGACCCGTTTTACGCCTGCGCCTTCGCCCCGCATCGCCGAAAAGCGCTGTTTGATCAGGCCACCGCGCTGGGCTTGCACCCGGCCCCGGCCCTTATTGATCCTAATGCTACTTTGGCGCGCAGCGTGCGGATCGGCCTTGGAAGCTTTGTCAATGCAGGCGTGATTATCGGCGCGGTTGCGCATATTGGCGACGGGGTTTTGATCAACCGCGCGGCCTCGGTCGGGCATCACACGATGATCGGTGATTTCGTGTCCATAGGCCCGGCAGCGACGCTTGCGGGCAATGTGCGGGTTGGCAGCGGCAGTATCATTGGTGCCGGGGCGATTGTGTTGCCGGATGTGCGGATCGGCGAAAACTGCGTCATTGCCGGCGGCGCGCTGGTGCGCAAACATGTCAAAGACAACACCTGCGTTGCCGGCAATCCGTCCAGGCCGATCCCGTTCAACATCAAGAAATCATCGCTGTGGATCGAGGATGCGGAATGATCGCGACGACCCTGCGCACGGTTTGGTCCCAAGCGTTGTCCCAGCCCAAGGCCGACTTCCTGGTTCTGCCAAACCGACGCTACAGATACGCCGATCTGACGGCGGCGATCGGGCATTTTGCGCATGGGTATGACGCGCGCGGGGTGGTGACTGGTGACAGGGTTTTGATCGCCTCAACCGACGAATTCGCCTCCATCGTGGCATTTGTGGCGGCGCTGTTGCAGGGAATCGTGCCGGTTCTTGTGGCCGCTGACACCAAATCGGCGCGGGCCAATGGGATCAGGGCGCAGACCGACCCGGCGCTGGTTGTGGCGGACATGGATCTGGCGCAGGCTTGGGGGATTACCGCGCCTGTGATGTCGCTGGACCTGCCGCAAACGCCCGGGGTCTTCGGGCGGTTGCGAGCCGGTGGCAAGGGTGCGCCCTATGGCGGGCTGCACTTGCCGCAAACCGATGACGGTTTGGCCTATTTGATGTTCACCTCCGGCACGACGGACGCGCCGACCGGGGTTGCGATCAGCCGACGCAATCTGTTTGCCAATATAGCGACCGTCGCGCGGATGTTGCAGATCGGCCCTGACAGCCGGGTGTTCAACGACATGGTGCTGGCGCATGCCGATGGCCTGATCCAGGGCCCGGTACTAGCGCTGTTTCAAGGGGCATCGGTGATCCGGGGCTGCGGGTTTTCTCTGGCCGGGCTTGAGGATTGGCTGAACCTGATCCGGCGGCATTCGGCCACGCATTTCATCACCGTGCCGACGGTTTGGGCGATGATCGACAGGTATGCGCGGCACGACGACTATTTCGACGCGCCCGAGATGAAGGCGCTGATTTCCTGCGCTGCCAAGCTTGAAGACCCGCTTTGGCTGAGGCTGCAAACGCGGTTCAAGCGGGCGATCTGCAATGAATATGGCCTGACCGAAACCGTGATGTCAGCGCTTTATGCGGGACCGTTCGCAGGCATGGGGCCAAGCGGGACAATCGGGATGCCGGTCGATTGTGAAGCAAAGGTGGCGGCGCGTGATCCTGCCCAGCCTGACATCGGCGAATTGCTGCTGCGGGGCGACAGTATTTTCACCGGCTATTGGCGCGCGCCGGGGCGTACTGCGCAGGCTTTTACCCATGATGGCTGGCTGAAAACCGGTGATATCGCTCAGAAAAACCTTGATGGGTCATACAGTTATCAAGGCCGGATGAAGTCGATCATCAACAGCGGTGGTTTGCTGATCCGCCCTGAGGAGATTGACGAGGTTTTGTTGCAATGCCCGAGGGTTATCGCGGCGGTGACACTTGGCCTGCCGGATGCGGATTTCGGGGAGATCGCGGTTTCGGCGGTGGAGCTTTCTGGCGATATCACCGAAGCGGCGCTGACTGAGTTTGCGGCCGCTCGGCTTGAGGCGTTGAAAATCCCCAAACGCATCGTCCCGCTTGCCAGCATCCCGCGTGGCCAGTCGGGAAAGCCGAAATTGCAGGATTTGCGGCAAGTTTTAGGTGATATCATCAGCGCCGCCCAGCGCCAGCAGGATGGCGGCACCGGGGATCTGGATGACCAGGTGTTTCAGATCGCAGCCTCGGTTTTCCGGTGTGATGCGGCGGGGCTTGACGCACGCTCGGATGCTGACACCGTCAAGGGTTGGGACAGTTTTTCGTTTCTGGGGCTGATCCTGGCGCTTGAGGATCAGTTGGGCCTGCATCTGCCCGCGCGGCATGTTGCCGGGATGAAAAATCTGGGCGATGTCATTGAAGTAGTGCAGGGCTTGAAACCGTGACAGGGCGTCGTCTTTTGCTGGTTTGGGTGGTTTCGCTGGTGCTTGCCGTTGCCGGATTTCAAGCGATGCTGCGACTGGATGGTCCCAGATTGGCATTGCTTGTGGATGCGATTTCCAAGGCTTACGAAAAGCAAGGTCGGCCGGATGTGGTCTTCATCGGCTCCTCGCTTGTGGGGGCCGCCATTCCGCCGGGGGATGTGCAATCTGTGGCCCTGACCGGAATGGTCGGCAGCGGGCGGTTGCGCCTGGACGGGGCGACGCAAAGCGAATTACTGACGGCGCTTTCGGCCACGCTAACGCTTCAGCCCAAGGTCGTTATCCTTGATGCCAGTCCGCTGATTTTCGGCTTTTCGCGCACCCCGATCAGACAAGTGGCATTGCTGTTGCGGGCGACCGATTATGCAAGGCGGAACTTTGATGGGCTGCTGGGCATTGGCGGGGCGAAGTTTGGCAACCTCGCGACCGAAAGCGAATGGCTTGCGCGGCGTTTGCCCGACATTGCGACACATCAGCCGGAATATCGACTGATCTTGGTGCCGCTTGATGATCTGGCTTGGATGCGGCAACTGGTTGCGCGCGCCAAGGATCAGGGCATCCGCATCATACTGTTTGACCCGCCAAGATCTGAAAGTGCCGCCGCGCATTTGCGGGCCGGGCCGCAAGGTCAGGCCGAACACGCAGCGCGTGAGCTTGGAACCCTTCTGGAGGTTGAGATCTTTCAGACAGCAAATGCCTGGCCGAACGCTTTCTTTGCCGACAGCGCGCATCTTAATCAGGCCGGACGGCAGCGCATTCTGACCGAGCTGTCCATCTGGTGGGACGGCAGAAAATGACCGACACCTGGGCCTCCATCCTGATCGCGAGTTTGTTGCTCGTGCCGCTAAGTTTCCTGGTGCCACGGGATCATGCGGCCAATGTCACCGCTGGTTTTACCGGACTTGTGCTGGTCGTGATGTCGCCAATGTCAATGCTGTGGCTGATGCTGGTGATCGTGCTGACATATGCTGCCGGAGTTATTGGCGACAAAACCGGGCGCAAGGATTTGTGCGCTGGGCTGGCCGTTGCGACCGTTACGGCGATGCTGCTGATCGGGCGGGAACAATCGGGGGTGTTCTGGATTGGTGGCGCTTATTTCACCCTGCGCAACCTGCATGTGGTGCTGGAGTGGTGGTCGGGCCGCTTGAAGATGCCGAGCCTTGCTGAATTGCTGCGGTATAACCTGTTTCTGCCGGTGATGATCGCCGGGCCGATACATCGCTATCAGGGGTTTGCGCGTGCCTGGCAACGGCAGAGGTTTTCGCCCGGTGATCTGGCGACCGGGGCTGAACGGGCGCTGTTTGGGCTTGGTATGGCGGTTGTTCTGGGCAACTGGATGTTGCCGAAACTTATCATGCCGCCGGTGCAGGCGATCCTGGCGGATGAGGCCGCGTTCTTGCAGCAATGGGTGCTGTCGGCCTTTGGGTGGGTCAAACTTTACTTCATATTCGCCGGTCTTAGTGGGGTGGCCGTCGGGTTGTCACGGATGATGGGCCTGCCGATTGAAGAGAACTTCAACCATCCCTACCGCGCCCGCAATCTGGTTGATTTTTGGACCCGTTGGCACATGACGCTGTCCCTGTGGTGCCGCGATTACGTGTTTCAGCCGGTCGCGACCCTGACCAGATCGCCGGTGATCGGCATCATCGCTGCGATGATCGTGCTGGGGCTGTGGCATGAAACATCGGTTTATTATGTCCTGTGGGCGATCTGGCAGGCGGGGGGTATCATCGGCTCACGCGTATTGGCGCAGTTTTATCCGCCAATGCCCGAAGTCCTGCGCGCCTTGGTCAGCCCGGCGCTGATCCTTGGCTGGCTGTCATTGGCAAAACCGGTGATTTCCCTGGTGATCGAGGGGGTATCATGACGCCGCTTGCGAAATGGCTAACCAAAACCTGCCCCGCAATGTTGTGCGTCCCGGCGCTGATCACCGTTTACACCCTGATCCTGCTGGCGGTTTTCCTGCTGCTAGGCGTAGACACAGGCCCGGCCCCTTACGTGGATATTGGCGGTAGATGACTGGGAGGAGTGAGGCATAGCAAACAAAATCAACCGCTTAGAGACGAGATGTCGTTTGATATGGGTCATAGGGTTCAACCTTGGAGAGTTTTAATCTCCGGTGAACCCGGTGCGGTTCAAGGTGACCTTGCGCAACTGGGAGAGTTTCGATCTCAGCCAGATCAACCGCGACCCCGATAACCTGCAGGAGAACCTTTCTGAGACCGAATACGCCATTGAAATTCCCGGAATTAACCATAGGCGCAGGCGAAATCAGGTTGAAGACGGCCTGAACCTGAGGGCGAATGTGCGCAACCAGCTGTCCACTTTCATCTTCACAGATGCCCTCTCGTATGGATGCCACGACCTAGCCGACAGGCCACCTGCAACGCGTAGTTATACTATTCTATGCAGCGGGGATGGACGCAAAACGAGTTCAAGAAAAGCGCCATCAATGGCTTAGACCTAATACGCTTCAACAATTATTCATTCATTTTTCGAAGGAAGTTCAGCCTTCCTGTTGGTTGGCCTATGTCAAACATCGTTTTTCAACCCTCCAGCGATCCGTAGCGCATTGGCCTCAACCAGTTTTGCCACATGCTCAACCATCTCGGCTGACGCCCCAGATTGAAGTATCACGTCGTCAATTGCTGTAACCTTAGCTACGACCATCGCATCAACAAGCTCCTGCACCCGCAACCTGATGCCTCTCGGACTGAAGCCTGCCGCATCAGCGATCCTTTCCCAATGCCGCCGCGCCATGTCTCCAGGCTTACGTTTTCGCCCTGCTAGTTTCTGGGCGTGATACTGGTTCACGTGATCCCAGTGTAGCACGGTCGTTACGTCATAAAGCGGTGCCATCGTTGCACCGCCACTGAGCAGCATCGAGTAGTTCTTGGCATGTGCATCGGTGTTCGCCACAAGAATGTTGAAGATTACCCGATCTTGCAGCGTGAGGGCGTCTTGAGCGGGCAGATGCTTTGCCGTCAACAGCAGTCGATTGAGGTCCAATCCCGCCAAGGTGCCCTGTTCATACTTTTGACCTGGGAAGATACTGTTTGC
>Ga0307929_1002485_pt1 | contig 11820 bp, 11 predicted proteins | sample AceLakmetage1330_FD_203160 | JGI IMG/M metagenome (GOLD analysis project Ga0307929, IMG submission 203160) | Saline water microbial communities from Ace Lake, Antarctica - #1330 | ecosystem: Environmental > Aquatic > Non-marine Saline and Alkaline > Saline | place: Antarctica: Ace Lake...
CCTATTGGGGTGCTCCGCTAACAATAACAAATTCAATATTCAGATATAACCAAACCGGTTTATACATGTACGATAAAGGCTTGACGCTCACAAATTGTGAGTTTAACAATAACACAGGCAATGCAGTCCATTGTGAAAATATGAGTATGCTTTCAGAATATATTGATTGTTCAATTACTCAAAATAATTATGGAGTTGTGCATCAGGGCAGTTCGACAGCTGATTTAAGCATTGATAATTCAAATATTTCATATAATACACAAACAGGAGTCAAAGTAAATGGAGCTTTTGATTTGGACTTGACATGCAATACCATCAATAATAATCGGTATGGTGTTTATACCCAAAACGGAACGTTTCTCCGGATGGAAAACTATGCACGAAATGATGTGTCTGATAACCAAAAAAGCTTATATCTGAATTATGGCCGTTTGTTTCTTCAGGACGGTTATAATCAGTTGCAATCTATTAATGATGATTATGCTGTTTACGGATATGCTGTTGAAAGAGCCAATTGTGGCACATCCGTAAATGTTTCTGCAACACATAACAGATGGGAAGATAATACAGTTGCAACGCCGCTGATGAATGGTAATTATGCTTTATGGGTTTATGGCTGTTGGCCTAATACTACAGATATAATTTTGGAAGATAATTATCCGAATTCTCAGGTGTGTATTCAGTTTGTCCCACTAGGCTCTAGTCAAATTGAATCTGACCAAACATCTTCAGAACTAAGCATTGAAAGTTCTGAAAATGATATTGGTGCTCAATTAACAAATATGTCATTAGAATCTGCTGAATTGACATCTGAAAGTGAAATTGATGCGATGATTAGTCAGTATATTTCGTTTATTTCAGGCAATATAGATAATTATGCAATTCTATCATCGTCAGTGGTAAATAAAGCTTGGGCAGATATGCATGATCTTGTGGATAAATACTATAAAGTAGTTGATTTAGACTCTGAAAATTTTGGTTTCAATAAGAGCATAGATCAAGTAATGCAGCTTAACGAACAACTCATGCTGGATGCTGATGCCATTTCGTATTACGAATATGCTTTGGATAATGCCCTGCTTGAGCGTTTACGTGGGAATTTTGATGAATCGCTGCTATTGCTTGATAATTTAGTTCCTGATTTGCAAGATATGAACAAACAAACCGCCTATGTAAATCGTTGGATTTGTCATATTGAAGCTGAACGCGAAGCCGCATTACGCAACATCACACCGGAGGAGTTTATGGATGCCGTTGCAATATGCAATGCCGACTATGAAAACACGCTGGAAAGCCTTTCTGATAATTTGGAAGCAGATGAAAGTGCAGAGGAAACATCCACAGCACCCGAAATTCATATTGTGCCAAATCCCAATAATGGTAATTTCACCCTTGAAATTTCTGATTGCACGGCAGGTAGTAGTGTGCGCATTAGTAATGTATATGCACAGCCGGTGTTTACACAAACGTTTACCGAATCCGGCACACAAACATTGCAGGTTACTGGCCTTTCACAAGGACATTATACCCTTTATTATCTCGAAAATGGTACTGTTATTTCCAGCGAAAATATTGTCGTTGAGTAAAATTTGATGTTAAAAAACTTACCCAAAACCGCTGTTTCCCGCAGCGGTTTTTCGATTTCTTCTCTATTCCTCAAAAAAGTAGAAAGCAAAATGGGTAATTAGTTGATCAAAGACGGGAATAGTAAAAGCCCACTAAACCACCTCAATTTGATACGTATCCAACAAACCCAATAATCCCGGATATGCAAAGCGGGCGCCTCGAATTTTGTTTCTCTCAGGATGAATGCTGTAATTTGTTGCTGTTGAAAAATCTGCCTTGCGGATGTCTGTCTGTTGAAACAGACTGCGTGTGAGGTCTGAATGCTCGAAGTTTGCTTTTGAGCAATTTGCCATACTGAAATCACATTCAAAAATTTTGCATGATTTGAATTGTATTGCTTTACAGCTTTTTTCTTGAAAACTGCAAAATTCAAGAATGCAATCAGAAAAATGGACTTCAAACAAAAAATCTGAAGCCTCACTAAAATTAAGTCCTATCAATTTACATTGTTCAAATTTCAGATTTTTCAAGCCTGAAGATTGAAGTTTTGTATTGGAGAAATTGCAATTATTAAAATTACACTCAATGAATTCACATTCGATCAGAGATGCTGCGGAAAAGTCGCAATTTCCAAAATCGCATTGTTCAAATTCCTCCTTGTGCCAAGTTTCGTTCGTGAATATTTGATCCTTTATTTGTTTTTTACTTGTGTATGTCATTTTCAATTTTTTTTGCGTTATCGAGGTCGTCGCTCAAAGCGACGCTCGCTACAAAACTCAATTTCCAACTGGCTGTCTGTTAATCGGAAACTCATTCTGTGATAAGGGCTTGGTCCATATGCTTCGATCGCTGCACGATGTACTTTTGTCGGATAGCCTTTGTTTTTACTCCATATATAATGTGGAAATTCCTCGTGAATTTTAAGCATATATTCATCTCTGTGCGTTTTTGCCAATACGCTGGCTGCTGCAATGTTAGTAAAGCGTGCATCTCCTTTTATCATACACTCATATTGTAAATCTTGATAGGGTTTAAAGCGATTTCCATCCACCAAAATGGCTTCCGGTCTAATTTTTAGTTTGTCAAGGGCTTTGTGCATCGCCAAAATTGATGCATTGAGGATGTTGATTTCATCGATTTCTTGTGGCCATACAAACGCAACTCCCCAAGCAATGGCTTGATTTTCAATTTCCGGACGTAAAATATCTCGCTTTTTCTCAGAAATCTGTTTTGAATCATTTAGCAATGGATGATAATAATCGTTCGGTAAAATAACTGCCGCCGCAACAACCGGACCTGCAAGACATCCGCGTCCGGCTTCATCGCATCCGGCATGAATTTTTCCGGGGAAAATATGTTCATTGCTTAATGCCATCCAAACAGGTTTCAATGGATTTCCAGAATTTTTCTGCGGTTTTATCCCATGAAAATTTTTGTCGTTGTTGTTTCCCTTTTTCAATAAGTTTCCGGCAGATAGCTTCATCTTCAGCCAGCGTTTTCATTGCTCCTGCAATTGCTTCATCATCTTTGGGATCAACGAGTATTGCAGCATCTCCTGCAACTTCAGGCATTGAGCTTTTGTTGCTGCAAATAATGGGGATTTCTGTATGCATGGCTTCAACCAGGGGAATCCCAAATCCTTCAAAAAATGGAACAAAGCAGAGCGCATGAGCAGCTGCAAGCACTCCGCTTAAATCTTGCACATTTAGCCTTCCTGTAAAAATGACATCTGTTTCGTGCTTCATTTCGTTTAGGCTTTGCCTTATAGCATTGGTTTTATGCATGGCATCTCCGACAATAACCAACTTGAATCCGGATTTGTCTTCGGTTTTGAATGTGTCGAACGCACGGATTAATCCGAGAATGTTTTTTCTTGGATTTAAAGCCCCAACGAAAATAAAATATGGTTTTCCGTTTGTATAAGTTTTCCTTATTGACAGTTTTTTGCCTTCACTTGCCGGTTGATACATTGCATTTGAACCGTTGTAATACACATCAATTTTACTGGTGTCGATATCATAGGCTCTTGCGATATCTTGTTTGGAAAACTCCGATACGGTTCCGATTCGCATTGCTTTTTTTGCCCATTTCGGGAAAAAATATTGATAATATTTTCGAACAAGCTTCGGGAGTTGTTCCGGATAATGTTCAAAATTAATATCATGGATGACTGGCAATGCAGGAGTTTTTGAACGCAAACTCATAAATCCGTCAGGGGAAACAAATAAATCTGCTTTATACTTTTTTAATATGTGAGGAATTTTAAACTCTAACCATATCCACCACAATATTGGATGTCTTGTCGGAGGATTGACGACAACAGGGTTAACATTTGGAGCAAACACAAAATCCTGATGGTATTTTCTGTCAAAAATGAAAATAAATTGATGTTCAGGATGCTTTTTTACTATACGATTCAAGCTTTCATAACTGAACCATCCAATGCCTTCTAGCTTGTCTTTTATTAATAATCTGGTGTTTATAGCAATCTGCATAATTATATAAGTCCTATATGTTGAATTTTCAGCAAATCTTTTTTTGTATCAATTGACAAGGTCTCATGTTCAGTAAATTCGACCTTTATTTTGTATCCGTTCTCTATCCAGCGCAGTTGCTCCAGCGATTCTGCAATTTCCAGCGGTGTTTGGTTCAGCGCTGCAATTTCTTTTAGAATATCATAACGATATGCATATAGCCCAATGTGTTTGAAGTATAGGTGGTTATGTATCCATTTTTTCTCTTTTTTTCCACGGTAAAACGGAATCGGTGAACGAGAAAAATAAATGGCTTCTGATTTTTTATTCAGTACAACTTTTGGCTTATTGATATTAAAAATATCATCCATATTGTTGATGGGTTTTACCAAAGTTGCAATTTGCGTTCTTTTCAACCTGAATGGTCGTTTGATTTGTTCAAATTGCTCCGGTTGGACAAACGGTTCGTCCCCTTGCACATTGACAATGACATTAAAATCCATTTTTTCTTGCTCCCTGATGATATCGATGGCTTCGGCGCAACGGTCTGTTCCACTTTTGTGTCGTTTGGAAGTCACGACGTATTTTCCTCCGAAACTTTTAACATTTTCTACAATACGTTTATCATCCGTCGCTACATAAACATACTGAAAGGATTTTGAGGCCTGTTCGAAAACCCGTTGTATCATCGTCTTTCCATCAATGATTACCAGTGGTTTCCCGGGAAACCTTGTGGATGAATAACGTGCCGGTATGATTGCAATAAAATTCATATTTTGATTTTGGCACTAAATTAATCAAAATTCCTTATTTTCATGCCATGAAATCAGAAAGGCATTATTGTTCGGATGATTTCTTTTATAAACGCATTAATGATTTGAAAATATGGAAATTAAAACAATTGCAATGGCGGCTGACCATGCCGGTTACAAAATGAAAGAAGCCGTAAAAAAATGGTTGAAATCCGAAGGTTATGACGTTAAAGATTTTGGAACCGATTCTGAAGAAAGTACTGATTATGCGGATTATGCACATCCTATGGCTGAGTTTGTAGCGTCAGGACAAGCTCAATTGGCTTATACGTTTTGTGGAAGTGGAAACGGAATCAGTATGACAGCTAATAAACACCAGGGAATTCGCTCTGCATTGTGTTGGGAGGAAGAACTTGCCGCATTGGCACGCCAACATAATGATGCCAATGTCTGTTCCATTCCGGCGCGTTTTGTTTCTGAAGAAAAAGGCTTAAGTATTGCTGAAACGTTCCTGGAAAGTGAATTTGAAGGTGGGCGTCATCAGCGCCGGGTTGAAAAAATTGCTATCAAATAGCTCGTTTGATTTTGGTATTGAAAACTCCACAAGTGTCAAAAGTGTGATGCTTCGCCATTTATTCATATGTATAATGTGAAAAAAGTCACATTATTGGCATGTAAATTTGTATTGTATTGTTTTTTGGTGTATATTTGCTTATAATCATTTTAAAGGATACTTATGCAAATACAACGAAGCCTTATCGAAAAACTTGTAAAGTGGAAGCAAAGTCGTTTGCGAAATCCATTAATTCTGCAAGGCGCTAGACAGGTTGGTAAAACGTATTTATTGAAATCATTTGGAGATGCTTATTATGAATCCACTGCATATTTTAATTTTGAAAAAACACCTGAACTTGCACAGTTTTTCGAGCATACTAAGGATCCAATGCGAATACTGGAAAACTTATCTGTTTTACATGGTCAAAAAATCAATCCAGAAACTACTTTAATAATATTTGATGAGATACAAGAGTGTAATAATGCTTTAAACTCATTAAAATATTTTTGCGAAGAAGCTTCTGAATATCATGTTGTTTGTGCCGGTTCATTGCTTGGTGTTGCGCTTAGTAAAGGGAGTTCATTTCCTGTTGGGAAAGTTGATTTTCAAACGCTCTACCCCATAAGTTTCCGTGAGTTTTTGAATTATTCAGATAAGCAATTATATTCATATTTAAATGATTTGGATTCATTTACTGCGATTCCGGATTTGTTCTTCAACAAATTGCTTGAAAAATTTAAGCTTTATACGATTTCTGGAGGAATGCCAAAGTCTATTATCGCATTGCACAGTATAAATGGAGTAGAAATGTGCGAAGATGTTTTGCGAAATATTATTTTGGCTTATCGATTTGATTTTTCCAAACATGTTGATAATAAAGACATCCAAAAAATTAGCTATATATGGGATTCTATTCCCTCTCAATTGTCTAAGGAAAACAAAAAGTTTGTTTATCGAGTGGTGAAGTCGGGAGCTAGAGCGCGCGAATATGAAGATGCGCTTTCATGGCTTGTAAATGCTGGTTTGATTTATAAAATTTATCGGAATGAGAAAGCAAATTTGCCTTTAAAAGCTTATGATGATTTGTCCGCCTTTAAAATTTACACTCATGATGTTGGTATTCTGAGGCGTTTATCAGATTTAAAACCTAGTGTTTTGGCAGATGGGAATCGTATTTTCACGGAGTTTAAAGGGGCTTTAAGTGAAAATTCTGTATTACAAAGTTTGATTAACCAATTTGATGAAATCCCTCGCTATTGGACTTCAGGGAATCTTGCAGAAATTGATTTTTTAATTCAATTTGAGAATAATATTATTCCTGTTGAGGTTAAATCCAATACGAATGTAAAAAGTAAAAGTCTCTTTTATTATCGGGAAAAGTATAATCCTCCGCTTAGTATTCGTTATTCGCTGAATAATCTGCAGTATGCGAATGGAATTTTGAATCTACCATTATTTATGGCAGATTTTACAAAACAATTTCTTGCGATTATTTAAATAAGTGAAGTGTGTTTTGGAAAGTGAATTTGAAGGTGGGCGTCATCAGCGCAGGGTTGAAAAAATTGCTATCAAATAGCTCGTTTGATTTTGGTATTGAAAACTCCACAAGTGTCAAAAGTGTGATGCCTCGCCATTTATTCATATGTATAATGTGAAGTTAATCACATAATTGATGGATAAGATTTTGGAATTGCCTTGTTGCAGTTCCGAAAAGGTTTGCAGAAAGCCTAACTTTCAAAACGAAAAATGAAATTTTGGTTTAAATTTCGAAAAGTTGATTATCTTGTAATCTGCAAGTCCCCTTAACCCGAAAATTAAAACCCATGAAAAAACTCATTTTCTTTTGGAATGAATTAAAAACCACTTTTTGGTTTGTTCCCGTGCTTATTATTTTGTTTTCCATCGTATTGTCAATAGGCTTGGTTTATTTAGACAGTCAGATTTCCTATGCGAAGGATGGTTGGATGCGTTTCTTTTTGGTAAGCAGTTCGGATTCTGCCAGAAGTATTTTGTCCACTATTTCCGGAGCAATGATTGGTGTCGCAGGTACGGTTTTTTCAGTGACTCTGGTTGCTTTTACACTTGCATCATCACAGTTTGGACCGAGATTGATTAAAAACTTCATGTATGTTAGACTCAATCAAATTGTTTTAGGTTCTTAACCCGGAAAATTCATGCTATTCCCTTTGTGCAGATTTGAATCATCTAAACCCGCAGTCATATTTTTATATTTCAAGGGTTTAGATGGTTTGAAGATGTGCAAAGAGAATTTCAAGCATACCTAAAATTAGGTGTAAACTATTAATTGTTTTTAGGCTTTAAAATGTTAGTATATTGACATATGCAAATACGCTTAATTTTGCGATGAATAATGCAGGTTAGTTCAAATTAGTATAAAATGAATTGTATCGGCAATTTTGATTCACAATCGGTATTAACATCTAGCTATTTGCGGTGAATTTTTCGGGTTAATGAGCAACTCATGCTGGATGCTGATGCCATTTCGTATTACGAATATGCTTTGGATAATGCCCTGCTTGAGCGTTTACGGGGGAATTTTGACGAATCGCTGCTATTGCTTGATAATTTAATTCCTGATTTGGAGGGTATGAACAAACAAACCGCCTATGTAAATCGTTGGATTTGTCATATTGAAGCTGAACGCGAAGCCGCATTACGCAACATCACACCAGAGGAGTTTATGGATGTCGTTGCAATATGCAATGCCGACTATGAAAACACGATGGAAAGCCTTTCTGATAATTTGGAAACAGATGAAAGTGACGAGGAATCATCCACAGTACCCGAAATTCACATAGTTCCAAATCCCAACAATGGTAATTTTACCCTTGAAATTTCTGATTGCACGGCAGGTAGTAGTGTGCGTATTAGTAATATATATGCACAGCCGGTGTTTACACAAACGTTTACAGAATCCGGCACACAAACATTGCAGGTTACTGGCCTTTCACAAGGACATTATACCCTTTACTATCTTGAAAACGAAACTGTCATTTCTAGCGAAAATATTGTGGTTGAGTAAACTTTATTTCTATATAAAAAACGAGGTTGTCAGTTGTGCAGCTTCGTTCGTTTATTCATTATTAATCCATTTTAAACTAAAAACTGAGGAACCTTATTCGGAGCAATTTCGCGATTGATGTCTTCATCAAGTTACTCTTATAATATTTGCTAAAGCAAAAAAGACAGGTAAAACTATTCACCAACAAATGTTACGAAAGAAGCCTCTGAATCAAACTGTCAATAAGGCTTCAAGTACACTAAAGTCTTCAGGATGAGTAAGTTTGATGTTCCAGGGATTATCATTGACAAATAGAATCTCTTGTTCGGGTATGTATGCCTTAATAATGCTGACATCATCAGTAAAAATTCGGTTTTTATCCTGGTTTTTGAGTTGATATGCTTTTTCAATCAGCGATAATCGAAACGCTTGGGGTGTTTGGGCTTTAACTAACAAATCCCGATTTTTAATTTCCGAAAACTTTCCGTTGGTATCAGTTTCATAAATGGTATCATTCATCTTGCTTACAGCTACGGCAACACTATGCTTAGATAAAGCTGTGTGAAGATTTCGAATTGTTTTTTCAGAAATATTTGGTCGTGCCGCATCGTGAAACAATAACTTAGCATCCGCATCTTTCATGAATTTTCGGATGTAATGAATCGCTTTTTCAGTGGATTCATTTCGGCTTGCACCACCTGAAATAATATGCTGTTTGCACAATGTTTTAGGAGTGTCGGGAATGAGTTTGAAATAATCGGGATGGCAGACAATAATAATGTGACGAAAAAGGCCGCTGTTCTCAAAGGCCTCAATTGAGTATTGGATAACCGGTTTTCCGGCAAGCAACGTAAACTGTTTTGGTAAATCCGAATTCATACGTAACCCGGAGCCACCTGCAAGAATAATAGCGATGGAAGTCATAAGAAACAAACAGCATCACCGAAGCGATGCGTTCTATATGTTTTATAAAGACGCTTTGTAAGCTTCTGCATCCATCAGCTCCTCAATTTCTGATGCATCAGAAATTTTGATTTTCACAATCCAGCCGTCTCCGTAAGGATCTTTGTTAATAAGGTCAGGAGCATCTTCTAATTTTTCATTGAATTCCAAAACTTTACCACCAATCGGCATGTAAATGTCTGAAACGGTTTTTACTGCTTCAATGCTACCAAAAGTTTCCTCTTTATCAAGCGTTTCGCCTTCGGTTTCAACCTCAACAAAAACAACATCGCCAAGTTGTTCCTGTGCGTGAGCTGATACACCTACATATGCTTCATCACCTTCAATACGAATCCATTCATGCGATTTTGCGTACTTGTAATTTGCTTTAATTTCCATTATCGTAAAATTATTTGTTGATTAATATCTTCAGAGCAAATGTAAGAAAAAAGATTGAATTGACATATTGTTTAAGAGCATAGAAATTCAAAATGCAAAAAAAATCTGATTATTGGTTAAAAAACAATTGCTTGCTGGTTTTTTTGATTCTTCCAGTAGAATGGTTGAAATGTTTTGAGATGATGTTTGTACAAGTTTGTTATCTTTACATAAATTGCGGCAAGCTTTTTGTTAAATGATAGTTTTAAAAACGGAATCTTATGAAACGAATTGTTTTTTTATTGCCTTTGTTGGCAACTTTATTTTTTCTCCCTTCTTGTGGTGAAGATCCGGTTGATGAGACAGCAATCATCGAAGTGTTGAATAATATTACTGAACCGACAACCTGGTCGGGAGATAATATTTACGTGATTAAAAAATACGATTTTTATGTCGATGCTGACCTGACAATTATGCCGGGAGCAATCATCAAATTTACTGAAAGCGGTGCGAATATGACAATTGGCATTGGTGCTAGCATTACTGCGAATGGAGAAGCAGGTAATCCGGTTGTGTTTACTGCTTACGCTGATGATTCAAAAGGTGGCGATACCAATGATGATGAAGGCAGTTCGGCAAGTGCTGAGGCATGGGGACAAATTGATGTGAACGGAGAAACTGCAAACTTTAACTTTTGTGAGTTTTATTTTGGAGGTTTGGGAAATAATGTAAGTCTTAATTATTCTGCTGGAGCCAAAGGTTCTGTTACCAATAGTGTATTTAAGCATAATCTCGGTGGTCCTGATGGTAATTATTTTTACGGAGTGTTACATGCCGATGGTGCTGATTCAAATTTTGAAGTAAGTAATACCCGTTTTGAAAGTAATGTTTTACCTCTGACAATTACTGCTGATATTAGCATGGATGACTCAAATAGTTTTATTGACAATACCTATCAGGGAATTTTTGTGAGTGGATCTGTCAATGGGATAACTACCTGGGAAGAAACTGAAATTGCATTTGTGTATACCGGGCTTAATTTTCAAATTAATACCGGGCAAAAATTAAATATGACAACGGGTGTGGTCATTAAATTCATTCGATCCGATTCGGAAATGTACCTTTACAACGGAACCGATAATTTGTCATCAAATTACTCAAATCCGAATGATGTAAATTACACTTCGTATATGGATGATAGTATAGGCGGAGATTCCAACGGTGACGGTAGTGCATCCTCTCCCTCATCAGGAGATTGGAAGGGAATTTATATGGACAATCAAAAATCCTACGTGGATTGGGAAAATGTTCATTACGATTCCGGACCAGTAGTATAATTCATAATCCGAAATAAATTAGAAAAGGGACAAATTTGTCCCTTTTCTCAATTTGCGTTTTCGTCAATTAATTATTTCCGTTTTCCATCCCATTTTGATTTTGGCTCAGCATCATTAGAGCTCCACTTTCCTGTAAATGCTGAAAAATCCTCATTAAACACAAACACCATTCGTCCTTTTCCATTTGACTGATACCACCAACCGGTTAATACATTTCCATTTAATGTTGCATCAATACGTCCATTCATGTGTTTATAGGTGCCGGTCACTTTATTGCCGTTTTGACTAAGTGTCATTTCTTTAAAATCCGTATCATAAGTTCCGTCAGGTGTTCCACTTGTTTGAATGGGTTTATATTTCTTTTCCCCGTTCCATTTTGATTTTGGTTCAGCATCATTATAGCTCCATTTTCCTGTAAATGCAGAAAAATCCTCATCAAACACAAACACCATTCGTCCTTTTCCATTTGACTGATACCACCAACCTGTTAATACATTTCCATTTAAAGTGGCATCAATACGCCCGTCCATGTGTTTGTAGGTGCCGGTCACTTTGCTGCCGTTTTGGCTGAGTGTCATGTCATTGAAATCAGAGGTATAAACGCCTTCAATCCCTGTTTTTACGGGAGTCGGCACATCTTTTTTAATTCCGTTCCATTTCGACTTTGGTTCGGCATCGTTGTAGCTCCATTTTCCGGTAAATACGGTAAAATCCTCATCAAAAACAAACACCATTCGGCCTTTTCCATTTGACTGATACCACCAACCTGTTAATACATTTCCATTTAAAGTGG
>Ga0307929_1002486_pt1 | contig 11819 bp, 9 predicted proteins | sample AceLakmetage1330_FD_203160 | JGI IMG/M metagenome (GOLD analysis project Ga0307929, IMG submission 203160) | Saline water microbial communities from Ace Lake, Antarctica - #1330 | ecosystem: Environmental > Aquatic > Non-marine Saline and Alkaline > Saline | place: Antarctica: Ace Lake...
AACCGGATCGGGTTTGTCTTTCAGGCGTTCAACCTGATCCCGGTGCTGTCGGCGCGCGAAAACATCGAGTTCGTGCTGGAACTGCAAGGCTGCCCCGCGAAAGAGCGCCACGAACGCGCGATGGTTGCCCTGGCGGACGTTGGCTTGAACGGCATGGAAAACCGCCGCCCATCCGCAATGTCAGGCGGGCAGCAACAGCGCGTGGCGGTGGCGCGTGCGCTGGTCTCGCGCCCCGGCATCGTGCTGGCGGATGAACCGACGGCGAACCTTGATTCCAAAAGCGCGCTGGAACTGGTTAACCTGATGTACAAACTCAACCAGGATCTGGGTACGACATTCGTGATTGGCACTCATGACCCGCGGGTGATGGAACACAGCAAACGCCATATCGAAATGCTTGACGGAAGGATCGCCAGTGATACGCACAGCTAGTTTTATCATCGCCCTGTGCCTTGCCGCCCCGGCCGAGGCCGAGGGGTTCAAGATCCGCCTGCAAGCCGGGTTAAACGGCGGCTGGTCGGATGCGTCTAGCCTTGCAACCTCGCTTGGGTATCCGGCGCGGTTCAGCCAGACCGGCAGCGCGCGCCTGATGTGGGACAAATCCTTTGGCGATTTACGCGTTGAGGTCCATTCACAACTGAATTTCGCCCACGGTGATGATGTGGCACTGGCAACCGCGCTTGCACCGTTTCTGCCAACCCCGGTGCCTGCGACCCTGTTCAACCTGACCAGCACTTTGTCCAGCACCGCGACCGGCAGCGTCACCAATACAATCGACCGGCTGTCCATCAGCTATACCACCAACAATCTGGTGCTGCGGGTTGGCCGTCAGGCGATCACATGGGGCAGCGGCATGGTGTTTCACCCCGGCGATATCGTCGCGCCGTTTTCCCCGAACGCGGTTGATACCAGTTATAAGGCCGGTGCAGATATGGTTTACGGCCAGTATCTGTTTGACAATGGCGCGGATATTCAGGTCATCGCGGTGCCGCGTGCCGCCACCCTTGGCGGGCCGATTGCCTTTAATTCCAGCACCTATGCTGTGCGCGCGCGCAGCAATTTCGGCGTTCTTGACGGCAGCCTGATGTATGCGCGTGACCGGGGTGACAATGTCGCCGCCGCCAGTTTAAGCGGCCCCCTGGGCGAGGCCAGTTGGAACGCCGAGTATGTCCACTGGACGCTGGCCAGTGGCGCTGTGCATCCCAGTTGGCTGTTCAATATTTCCAATTACGGCACGCTTGGGGACTGGAATATCTCATACTTCGCTGAGTACTTTCACAACGGCTTTGGCGTTGGTTCCGGTGTGACCCTGGCCGCCCTGCCCGCCAGCCTGACCAAGCGCATGGCCACCGGGCAGGTGTTTTATGCCGGGCAGGATTTCCTGTCGCTGGGGGGCAACATCGCAATGACCGCCGATCTTAGCCTTGCGCCTAACGCGATCATCAGCCTGATGGATGGCAGCACATTGGCCGGGCTAACGATCAATTACACGTTGGGCGACAACACCAATCTGGTCTTCAACTATGTCCATCCGTTTGGCGGTGATGGGACAGAGTTTGGGGGCCGCGAAACCACGGTCGGGTCGGGCATATTTTCCGGACCATCGCAATCGGCCCTGTTGCAGATCGTGCACTACTTTTGATTTGGCAAATCGAAAAGGAAAACCCCGGCACACAGCCGGGGTTTCGGTTTTTCTGGCGATGCCGCGCCGACTTAATCGGCCCAGCTTACCCCGGTCAGGTCATTGGCCTGCGTGGGTGAGTTTTCCCACATGCCCTTGATATTGGCATTGATCACGCTGGTCCGTGCCAGTTGGAACAGGTAGCCGTTGACGTACTCCTCGGAAATCATCGTCTGCGCCTGTTTCAGAATGGCCGACCGTGCTGCCGGATCGGTGGCAGCGTTGAGGTCTTCCATCAGCTTCTGAAACGCCGGGTTGTCATACTGGAAATAGTAATCCGGCCGGGCATAGATGCCGATATCCATCGGCTCGGTATGGCTAACGATGGTCAGGCCGTAATCCTTGCCTTTGAACACCTGCTCCAGCCATTGTGCCCATTCCAGATTGCTGATCTCGGCATCAATCCCAACAGCGCGCAACTGTGCCGCAATGATTTCACCGCCCCGACGTGCATAGGATGGCGGCGGCAGTTTCAGCGTGGTTTTGAACCCGTCGGGATAGCCAGCCTCGGCCAGCAGCTTTTTCGACAGTTCCGGGTCATAGTTGGAATTGGCGGTCAGATCGACGTAATCCGGATGGTGCGGCGCAAAATGCGTGCCAATCGGTGTGCCATAGCCGAACATGGCACCGTCGATGATTTCCTGGCGATTGATCGCATGGGCCAGCGCCTCGCGCACTTTGACATTATCAAAAGGCGGCATCTTGTTGTTGGTGCTGAGGATGGTCTCGCCCTCGGTATTGCCACCGATCACGGTGAACCGCGGATCGGACTCGAACTGCGGCAGGGTTTCGGGGGCTGGATAGCCCGGGAAGGCGTCGATATCGCCGGCCATCATCGCCGCAAAGGCCGCTGTCGGGTCGGAAATGAACTTGAACGTCGCTTTGTCCAGCGCCACCGGTGCGCCCCAGTAATCGGGGTTTTTGACGATCTCGATCCGGTCGCCCTGCACCCAGTTTGAAAACTTGAACGGGCCGGTCCCGACCGGGCTGGTCGCGGCATTGGCGATGCTTTCAGGGGCCACGATCACCGCATCGCCCCAGGCCATGTTGGTGATGAAACCGCCATTTGGCCCGGACAGGGTGATTTTCACCGTCAGCGGATCAACCACCTCAACACTGGCGATCCCGGCAAACAGCGCTTTCTGAGCGTTCGTGCTGTCTTCCGCCCGCGCGCGGTCAAGTGAGAATTTCACGTCGTCAGCGTTCATATCGGTGCCGTCGTGGAACTTGACGCCGGAATGCAGATGGAAGGTGTAAACCAGCCCATCGTCCGAAATATCCCAGCTTTCCGCCAGCGCCGGGGCAATCGCGCCATCGGCCTGATAGCGCGTCAGCCCCTCAAAAACATTGGCATAAACCACCTCGTCAATCGCCGCTGCGGCACCGCCGGTCGGGTCAAGATTGGGCGGCTCAAGCTGCATACCGATGGTGATATCGGTCTGCGCCGCATGGGCCGCCAGCACCGCGCCAAGCGCAATCGCACCTGACAGCATCGTGGTTCTGAGCCAGTGTTGCATGTTCTTCCTCCTGTTGTGGCGCTGAGTCGCCGTGTTCGCTTGGCACCAGCTTAGCGCGGTCCCGGCGACCACGCCAAGGGTTTACGCGAAATCAATGCAGGGTGTTGAGGTCGGGGAAATGCCCGGCGATGCCGTCCATGATGAATTCAAAGGCGATTGCCGCCACCAAAAGCCCCATCACCTTGTTGAAAACCAGCGCCATGTTTGGCGTGATCAGCTTGTCAGCGGCAATCGCCAGGCGCAACTGCACCCACACCGTTAGGGCAACGGCCAGCAACACCAATGCTGTGACAATCCGGTGGCTGATGCCGTCGTGATTGGTAGCAAACAGAACAACCGCGCTGATGGCACCGGGGCCGGCAAGGATCGGAATGGTCAGCGGCACGATACCGAGGGCCAGCGCCGTTCCGCCGCGCTCGACATGATGCGGTCTGACCCGACAATCGAAAGCGCGATCAGCAACAGCAAAAACCCGCCGGCAAGTCGGAACGCCGGCAGCGAGATGCCAAACACCGCCAGGATCGAACCGCCGATAAAGGTGAATGCGGTCATCGCAATCATAAAGCCAAACGCACCGACGATCGCGGCTGTCTTTTTCTCTTCAAGGGTGATGGCCCGTGACCTGCTCCCCGAGGCTCCCTCATTCATAACGAGAGCTTGCGGGTTTGGATTTCATATTCTTCAACGCCAGTTTGGGCAAGCGCCCTCTCGTTGTTTGCTTCACAAACAACTGTCTGGCAGTGGTCGTGCGCGGAGCCCTCAAATTGCTCAAGCGCACGACGCGCTTTTTCGGGTGTTTGGTTTCCGAGCGACGAGTGCGGCCTGACATTGTTGTAGTCGTATCGCCAGAGGGCCACTTTGCGGCGGGCATCGTCTAAAGTGTCGAACAGCTCTTCGTTCAGCAACTCGTCCCGCAGGCTGCCGTTGAAAGACTCGATGAAGCCATTTTGCTGGGGTTCCCCGGGATCAATGTAATGCCAATCTACGTCGTTATCACCAGCCCATTGACCGCGCCCGGGCAAAGAAAACACGGGCGTGTATTGCCTTAGTGGCAATCTGTGTGGGTTATTGGGATAGGTTGGTTGATTGGCTCCCAGTCGCCGCCATATTGGTGCACGCGGTAATCTAGGACCAATTGCCCTTCCTTTGCTTGGTAACCTATCCGTCCGACTTCCTCGCCATTGCGAGACCAAACCCAGCTTCCGCTCTGACCGGGATGCAAACAGCCTTCGCGGTGCAGGCGGTTCACGTCCAGCGAGCGACAATCTTCGGCCTTTTGCTTGTAGCTTGGTCTTCCTGAGCCGTAGACTGGAAACATCTCATCTGCGAACTCCCACGCCACCCAGTTATCCCCAGAAAACCTAGCCCGGCCAGGCCTCCATGATCCGTGTTGCTTCCCTTTGCAGTATCTCAGCCAGGACGTCGCTGCCGGGGCGGGGTTCTGGTAGCAGCGGTTGGATCAGGGCGATGTCGCGGTTGGCGGTGGGGTGTTCTAATACGCGCAGGCTGACGTCGGTGCCGCGGCGCGCTTCGGTGGCCGCATAGATGCTGGGCAGCACGGCAATTCCGGCGCCGCTGGCAGCCATCAGGCGGATGGCGTCAAGGCTTGTACCTTCGTATTCGTCCGACACGCGCCCGCCTGCGCGACTGGCGAGTCCCGCGACGATATGTGAAAGCCGGTGCCGGGTTCCAAGCGTCAGGAAGGTCTGATCTTTCAGCGCCCGAAGCTGCACCGGCCCCGTGTTTCGGGCAAGTGGTTGATCCAACGCCATCGCCGCCCAAAGCCGTTCCGTGAAAAGATGCGAATGCCGCGCGCCGGGGTGATCCCCGGGGGTTGAGATTATCATGTCGAGCCGCCCGCTGCGCAGACCTTCGCCAAGGTCACGGGTGTTTTCTTCGCGCACCACCAGACGAAAGCTCGGGTGTTCTGCATGCAGACGCTGGACGACGCCGGGCAGCAGATAAGGTCCGATTGACGGCAAAACACCGAGGCGCAGCCTGCCGAGGAAAATCCCGCTTCCTTGGGAGGCACTGCGTAAATCCTGGTGATCATGCAGGATCAAGCGCGCGCGGCGGACGACTTCTTCCCCGATAGGTGTGATTTTGGCGCCAATGCGCCCGCGTTGAAATAGGGTCACACCAAGATCTGCCTCGACCTCGGAAAGCTGGGCTGAAAGGCTTGGCTGGCTGACATTAAGCTGCGCGGCAGCAAGGCCGATCCGGCCGGTTTCGGCCACAGCAACGATGTATTCCAATTGGCGGAGGGTCGGTCGCATTATATAGTCCAGACCTATGTAAAGTTTAGTTTATATATATTTGAAAGTATGCGCTGCGCAAGAGATACCGGCGGGACCCAAATGAACCGGACGGAGCCCCCCCTTGGAACGAACACTTTCACGCATACAAGACTTTATGAAACTCGAAGCCAGTGCCGGGCTGGTGCTTATGGGTGTTGCGTTGCTGGCGATGCTGGCCGCGAACACCCCTTTGTCGGTGTTCTATGACACGTTTCTGAACACCAATATCCGCTTTGGTGTCAGCAGTTTTGAAATCTCCAAACCGGCGCTTTTGTGGATCAATGACGGGTTGATGGCGATCTTCTTTTTCCTCGTCGGCCTTGAGATCAAGCGCGAGGTTTTGATGGGGGAGCTGTCGAGCTTTGATAAGGCGGCTCTGCCAATTCTTGCTGCGGTCGGTGGCATGGCCGTGCCTGGATTGGTCTTTGTCGCGTTCAATTGGGGCACGCCGGAAAACCTGTCCGGCTGGGCGATCCCTACGGCGACCGACATCGCTTTTGCGCTTGGCATCCTTGCGCTGCTGGGAAAGCGGGTGCCGATGGCGCTTAAGGTTTTCCTGCTGGCTGTTGCGATCATCGACGACCTTGCAGCGATCGTTATCATCGCGGTTTTTTACACGTCGGAGCTGTCCGCCAACGCGCTAACCCTGTCGATGCTCGGCTTTGCCCTGGCCGTGGCCTTGAACCGGATGGGCGTCCAGCGAAGTGCGCCCTACATTATCATTGGTGTGTTCATGTGGGTCTTTGTGCTGAAATCCGGCGTCCATGCGACACTTGCGGGCGTGCTTGTCGCGCTTACGATTCCGCTTAAGGAAAAGCACGGTGACAAAGCGCTGCTCTATAAGTTGGAGCACGCGTTGCACCCTTGGGTGGCCTTCCTGATCCTGCCGATGTTTGCGTTTGCCAATGCCGGGGTCAGCCTTGCCGGGCTGTCGCTGGCCGATCTGACCCAGCCGCTGACAATTGGCATCGCCGCGGGCCTTTTCCTTGGCAAGCAGGCCGGCGTGCTGGCGGCCACCTGGATTGGCGTGAAAAGCGGCGTGGCGCGCCTGCCTGTTGGGGTGACCTGGCAACATATCTACGGCGTCGCCTGTTTGACCGGTGTTGGCTTCACGATGAGCCTTTTTATCGGCTCTCTCGCCTTTGGGGCGGATGAAACGATGAACGCTGTGCGGTTGGGCGTGATCGCCGGGTCTGTCTTGTCCGGATTGCTGGGCTTCACAGTGCTTCGCGCGGCAACGCAGCGATCTGCTGTCGCGCAATCATCGACCACCTAATCACACCGGACAGCCAGATATGGACCTTTCGCTTACAGCCCTTACAAGCAACCTGCTTGCACCCACCATCCTTTTCTTCGTGCTGGGCTTGGTGGCCGCCCTGGCCCGCAGCGACCTGTCGATCCCTGATGGGGCGGCGAAGGTGATGTCGATCTATCTGTTGCTTGCGATCGGGTTTAAAGGCGGCGCGGCGGTGGCTGAAAGTGGGATCAGCGGGCAGTTGATCGGCTCGCTCGTGGCAGGCGTTGTGCTGTCCTTCGTGTTGCCGTTTTTGGCTTTTGGTTTGCTGCGGGGGATGACCCGGCTTGACCCGCTCAACGCCGCGGCGGTTGCCGGGCATTACGGCTCAATCTCGATCGTGACCTTTGTGACGGCGGTCAATCTGCTTGAGGCAAGGGGGATTTCGTCCGAAGGGTATATGGTGGCCGTCGCTGCGGTGATGGAAGTTCCCGCGATCATGTCGGCACTTTGGTTGGTGGCCCGTACGGGCGGGCGGTCGGCGGTCAGCGGCAACCTCTACCGGCATATCCTTGGCAACGGATCCATCGTCCTGTTGCTTGGATCATTTACCATCGGCACCATCACCGGGCAGGAGGGCCTGACCCAGCTTGAACCTTTCATCGTCGTGCCGTTTACAGGTGTTCTGGCCGTGTTCCTGTTGGATATGGGTCTGTCGGCAGGCCGAAGTCTGATAGAGAACCGTAAGGACATATCGGGCGGCCTTGTCGCCTTTGGCTGCGTGATGCCCTTGCTTGGCAGCCTGCTGGGGTTGGGTACCGGCCACATCATTGGCCTTTCATCAGGGGGGACATTCCTGCTGATGGTGCTAAGCGCTTCGGCTTCCTATATCGCCGTCCCGGCGGCCATGCGACTGGCCTTGCCACAGGCAAAATCGGGCATCTATCTGTCGCTTTCTCTGGGGGTGACGTTTCCGTTCAATCTGACGCTTGGCCTGCCGATCTATTTCCTGCTGGCAAATCTTTGGTGACGGTTGAAGCCCGCAGGAACCAATGCCTGATTGTGTCGCAGACCAGAATGCGCTGAAGATTTACCCGGCACCAGTTGGCGTCAACTGGCGTCGTCTCCTTCCGTGTGGTCGGCGAACCCGGTGCCGATTTCCCTATAGATGTTGAACACGCTCGTTGCACCGTTTTGGCGCAGGGCGTCTTCTTCTTCCGGGTATTTCGCGGTCGCTGCAATGCGACCGCCAAAGTCGATGCCGCGAAGTTGTTCCAAGGCGTCCAGGTTGGCAACCAGGTTCGGCAAGGCCAGCATCACCAGTTCGATCTGATGGTTGCGGTCGACCTTTTCCCAGAAATCGGCGTCACTTGGATCGCCGTGGATCACCTTCCGCCCTTGGGTCTGATGCGCCCGCACCTGCGCGATGTCAAAGTCGATCCCAAGCACGGTGTCACCATGCAGCGCGCGCATCTTATCATATGCGCCGGCCCCAACCCGGCCCATGCCAAACACGGCAATCGTCGCACTTCTGGTATCGTGATAGTCGTCGTCGGCAAGCCGATCAGGCCGCTGAAACCGGGTCCAGAAGCTGCGGAACCGCGCGAATATCCGGTCATCATTGGCGACCAAAGGTGCTGTGACGACAAAGGACACCGCCAGCATCACGGCAACAACCACAAGCCAATCGCTTTCAAGCCAGCCATTGGCCACCCCGATGGCGGTGACGATCAGCCCAAACTCGCTGAAATTTGTCAGGTTCAGCGTGGCCAGAAGCGAGGTGCGTGACCGCAGCTTGAACCGGGTCATCAGCGCCAGGAAAAGTGCGGATTTTGCAAACATGATCGGGGTAAGGGCGAGGCCGACCAGAACCGCTGTCCAGGACAGTTGCCCGGTCAGCCCAATAGACAGGAAAAACCCGACAAGGAACAGATCCTTGAACCCGAACATGGATTTTGCCAACTCGTTGGATTTTGCGTGACCGGCGACCAACACGCCGAGGGCCAGCGCTCCCAGGTCACCCTTCACGCCGACAAACTCAAACAGCTCTGCGCCGCCAAGGGCCAGCACCAGCCCGTATAGGATCAACAGTTCCCCGTGCCCCACGCGCGTCAACAAGCGGATCAGGGCCGGTCGCATGAACACCAGCAACAAAAGCGATATGGCCCAAGGCGAAGGCAGTTTGCCGGTCGATGCGACCAGAAAAATCACCGCCGCCAAATCTTGCATCACCAGGACACCAATCGCGAGGCTGCCGTGCAGCGCATTCATTTCGCCTGCTTTTTCCAGTGAGCTGACGGCAAAGACGGTGCTGGAAAAACTTAGCGCGAAGGCCAGGGTCAGTGCGGCCCCGAAATCAAGCCTGGTAAACAAGGGAAGCCCCAGCAGTGCCAGCCAGAAGATCAAAACACCGATCACGAGGGTCACGATGCCGGAATGTAAGGTCGTAACCGCCCAGACCTGGGGCTTTAGCAGCATCCGCAGGTTCAGCTTCAAACCAACCGTGAACAACAAAATGGTGATCCCCAGATCGGCCAGCTTGTTAAGTACTTCCCCGCTTGAAAATCCAAGGAAGTGCAGCGCAAATCCGGTTGCCAGGAACCCGACCAGCGGCGGCAATCCGATCTGGCTTGCGAAGAAGCCGAGGAAAAAGGCCAGCGAAATCCAGACGACATCCCCAAACGCGATCGCGATCAATTCGAATTCCATAATTCCCCCGGAAAAGGCACGCTGGAATAATGGCCAGTTCCGGTCTGGGACGCAAACGATTGTGGCGCGGATTAGCCCTCCTTAAAGCCGCACGCGTCGCAAGCGCAAGGCGTTTGTGATGACGGACACTGACGACAGGCTCATCGCGGCGGCGGCGATCATGGGGGACAGTAAAAGCCCGAAAACGGGGTAAAGAATGCCCGCAGCAATTGGCACACCAGCGGCGTTATAGGCAAAGGCAAAAAACAGGTTTTGCTTGATATTGCGAAGCGTCGCTTTGGCCAGTTTACGCACCCGCACGATCCCCGTAAGATCCCCGCCAAGCAACGTGATGCCGGCACTTTCAACGGCCACATCAGCGCCGGTACCCATCGCGATCCCGACATCAGCGGCGGCAAGGGCCGGGGCGTCGTTAACACCGTCACCGGCCATCGCGATGAACGCGCCTGCAAGCCGCAACTCTTCCACCAGTGACTTTTTGTCTTGCGGCAACACGCCTGCGCGCACCTCGTCAATGCCAAGCTTTGCGGCAACAACTTCGGCTGTGCGCTGGTTGTCGCCGGTTGCCATGATGACGCGAAGGCCAAGCCGGTGCAGGTCTTTGATCGCGCCCGCCGTCGTTTCCTTGATCGGGTCGGCCACGGCCACGACGCCCGCAAGCACGCCATCTACGGCGATATACATCGCGGTTTTGCCGTCGGCGCGCAGCCGATCCGCAGCCACGTCAGCTGTTGTCGTATCAAGCTCCAACTCCCGCATCATCGCGGGATTGCCAAGGGCAACAGCGCGCCCATCGACCCGGCCTTTAACGCCTTTGCCGGTGACGGCCTCGAAATCATCGGCCTGGGTCAGTTTGATGCCTCGGGCCGTCGCGCCGTCAGTGATCGCCTCGGCCAGCGGATGTTCTGAGCCGCGTTCAAGCACCGCCGCAAGGAACAGTATCTCGTCTTCATCGCGGCCCGTCAAAGACACAACATCGGTCAATTCCGGTTTGCCGAGGGTCAATGTGCCGGTTTTGTCGACGATCACAACATCGACGCGGGCCATGCGTTCAAGGGTTTCAGCGTCCTTGATCAGCACGCCGGCCTGCGCCCCGCGTCCAGCCGCGGTGGTGATTGAAATCGGGGTGGCAAGGCCAAGCGCGCAGGGGCAGGCGATGATTAAAACGGACACCGCTGCGGCGATTGCAAAAACCAGCGCTGGGTCCGGCCCAACCGCCAGCCAAAGCACAAATGCGGCAATCGCTATCGCCACGACCGTTGGCACGAAGATCGAGGAGACCTTGTCCGCCAACCCCTGAACTGGCGCTTTGGAGCGGCGGGCACCCGCAACCATCTCGACGATTTGCGCCAGGACAGTGTCGGCCCCGACCTGGGCTGTGAGGATCGCAATTGTGCCGTTCTTGTTGATCGTGCCACCGGTCACCCGGTCGCCTTTCGTTTTTTCAATCGGCACGGGTTCGCCGGTGATCATGCTTTCATCAATTGAGGTGCGGCCATCAACCACTTCACCATCAACCGGAACGCTGTCGCCGGGCCGAACGCGCAGCAAGTCACCTTCGACCACGTTTTCAAGGGGCGCGTCATATTCCGAACCATCGGGCAAAATCCGGCGGGCGATCTTGGGTGCAAGATCAAGCAAAGCGCGGATTGCATCGCCGGTGCGTTCGCGCGCCCGCAATTCCAGAACCTGGCCGACAAACACCAGGGCGACGATAACGACCGCTGCCTCGTAATAGGTGCCGACGCCTTCGCCGACGCGGTATTGTTGGGGAAACAGGCCCGGCAGGAAGGTCGCGAACAGCGAATAGATATAGGCCGCTGCGACGCCAAGCGCGATCAGCGTCCACATATTGGGCGACACGTTCCAGACGGATGCGATGCCACGCTGAAAAAAGGGCAAGGCCGCCCAAAGGATGATCGGGCTTGCCAGCAGGAACTCAAGGTAAGGAACCAGGTCATGGCCGATCCAATCCCTGACCGGCAGGCTGACAAGTTCCCCCATTGTCAGAATGACCAGCGGCACCGCTGCGGCTGCGCTGATCCACATCCGGCGCGTGTAATCAGCCAGTTCCTCGCTGGGTTCGTCGGACGGCATGAGTGGTTCCAGGGCCATGCCACAGATCGGGCAGGCACCTGGCGCATCCTTCAGAATTTCGGGGTGCATCGGGCATGTCCACTGGGTGCCGGGCCTGACAAGCAGGCCTGTTTTCGCAGCGTTTCCTGAAGCATAGAAATAGGGATCGGCGTCGAATTTGCCCCGGCAGTTGTCGGAACAGAAATAATAGGGATTGCCATCATAGGTGGTCGTATTCGCGGTGTCTGAAACCGCAACCTCCATGCCGCAAACCGGATCGGTTGCCAAGGTTTTACCGGCCAATG
>Ga0307929_1002487_pt1 | contig 11816 bp, 9 predicted proteins | sample AceLakmetage1330_FD_203160 | JGI IMG/M metagenome (GOLD analysis project Ga0307929, IMG submission 203160) | Saline water microbial communities from Ace Lake, Antarctica - #1330 | ecosystem: Environmental > Aquatic > Non-marine Saline and Alkaline > Saline | place: Antarctica: Ace Lake...
GCAATCCGTCTCTGTTCTTCATCATCATAAAAAACAGCGGTTCGATACTGGGACCCCCGGTCCACAAATTGTCCGCCATCATCCGTGGGATCCACGTGTTTCCAGAATATATCAAGCAACTGATCATAGGTCACTTTTTCAGGGTCATAAAGCACCTGGACCGCTTCAATGTGTCCGGAACCACCCCCTGAAACCTCATGGTAGTTGGGGTTTTCCGTTTGACCACCCGTATACCCGGAAACTGCATCCACAACCCCGTCGACTTTTTCAAAATCCGATTCCACACACCAGAAGCATCCTCCGGCAAATGTGGCTTTCTTTAATTCGTTTTCATCCTGATTCATGGATATACCCCCTCTATTTTCAGAACTGGCGGAATTTTGGCACCCAAAGGCGAACAACAAAACAGAAAGGAGAGCCATTGTAATGTTCATTCTATCTCCTCCATATTATTGTGAAAGTCAAAAAATACACCACTTCAGTATCTCTGAAACGATACGATGCCTATAAAATAATCATTTCGATGCCGAAGTAAACCAATTCTGGAGGAGGGGAGGGTGTTCGAAATTCAGATGGTTAGAGGTTTAGAGGGTTAGTGCTGGATTTTTTTCCATATGAGCGCCGCCGCCGGCTGAAAAAAAGCCAGTCAGATCAAGAAAGAAACTTTAACACGATTGTTTACCGCCCGCTTGTCCCGTCGCCGGGGCTTGTCCCGTCGCCGGGGCTTGTCCCGCTAGCGGGGCTTCGCTCAAGACGCCCCAGTTAAATACGCTGCGCTGTCCTTCGGAATTTAACGGGGTAAACAAAGAAGGCCAAGATTTTGTTTTTTTACCGAATCGGAACGGACGATTCGATAAAGCAATCGGCCCTTCGGGCATTTCGGTCTCGTTCCCAGGCTCTGCCTGGGAATGAAGTTTTAGAGGCTCCGCCTCGATTTTCGCATGCATGCAGGCATGACGCCATACAAAAATTGGCTTTCATAATTGGAAGGCAGAGCCTTCCGGTATTTTCCAAATCATTGATTTCCTGGACCACTAGTCGGAATACCGTGTCTATGGGCCAGCCCGCCTGAAACAGCAAGCTCAACGTCTCTATAGGAATGGGGGTGAGCATCTGTCTGACAAATGCTTCTCCTGTAAGAGTCGTATATGTCACTGTGGGATTCTCCACGTAATTGGTACCTGCGCTCAGGGGGACAAGGTTTTCGGCTGAATAAATAGTATTGCCCACGGGAACATTAACTCCCGCACTACCTCCCCATTGAAGATTTGTCGATATACTGCTTACCTGCAGAAAAGTGGGATTATCACGATATTTCAGTTTCACAAGGTTTATCAGCATCTGCTCACTACCGGTATAGGCCACCACCTGGTTGTACCGGTTTCGTTGCTTTTTCATGGAGGCAGGGCCGATGACCCCACAACCGATGAACAGCAATGAAAAAAGTAGAAGACGAATGTTTTTATGGAAAAATATCATGGTGGTCCTCAAAAAAACCTCAAGAATGATCGATGATCTCCGTGAAGATCAGCCGTGATGTAAGAGAATATTTCTGTTTGTAATCTGTAAGAACTTGTGGTTATATAAACTATTATCAGCGGATCGCCGTTTGATGCTCTGAAGGCGTATTATCTTTAAAAAATGCATGTAAACATGAGTATTGGTGGAAAAAAAGCATTATGAAAGATCGTGAAAGATCGTAGATGACGTCAAGGTGATAATGAATTCTGTTTGGTGGTCCCGCGATTCAACCCTCTAATTGACAAGACTGAAACCTTTAACAAGACGGGAGGAAATTTAGTGAATGATAAAATAGCTGATCTGGCTGGTCCTGGAATTGGTGATTATGACGAACTGGAAAGGATCTTGCCTGATGATTACCATTCCCTTTTATCTGCAAAAGATACCCAAAATGCCATTTACGCTGCAAAGGATTACATTGAGGAAAACCTTTGCAAAGAATTGAACCTGATCCGGGTCACCGTACCTCTGATCGTGGATGTGGACAGCGGTGTGAACGACTATCTGGATCGTGATGGTTCAAGGACGCCAATTGGATTCCACATTTCGAACGACCATGACAAAAACCCCGTCGAAGCCCAGATCGTCCAGGCAGCAACCAAATGGAAACGTGTGGCTCTCAAACAGTTTGGGATGGAAATCGGAGAAGGACTCATCACCGATATGCGTGCCATACGCAAGGACTACTTCCTGGACCACGACCACAGTGCTTACGTGGACCAGTGGGACTGGGAACTTGCCATTACAGAAGAACAACGCAACCTGCAGCTTCTCAAGCAGGTTGTGGAAAAAATCTGGAAGGTACTCAAGGGAGCGGAAGACCATGTCCAGGAGCTTTTTCCACAATTGAAAACGGATAAATACCCCGATCTTCCAGAAAAACTCACGTTCATTCATGCGGAAGACATCCTGGATAGATACCCGGACATGCCAAGAAAGCAGCGGGAGACGGAAATTGTAAAGGAACTTTCCGCCGTTTTTATTTACGGAATAGGCTGGACACTGCAGGATGGATACCCCCATGAAATGCGGGCAGCAGATTACGATGACTGGGTAACGGAAACCACCTCTGAGGACGGCAGACCCATGCACGGTTTAAACGGTGATATCCTGGTATGGAACCCCATAACCAAGCGGCGTCACGAACTCACTTCCATGGGTGTGCGCGTGAACGCTCAGACTCTGAAACAACAGCTTGAAATTACTGACCAGATGGATTTTTTAGAAATGCCCTATCATCAGGCGGTATTAAACGACCAGATTCCTCTGAGCATTGGCGGCGGAATCGGGCAGTCCCGTACCTTCATGCTTTTGCTCAAAAAGGCGCACCTTGGAGAGGTCAGTGCCACGGTATGGCCTAAGGTACTTAAAGAGATGTGTGCCCGAAAAGATATCCATGTGATAGAGTAAATGAATTGTGACCCTGAGGAATTTGATGAACAGGTCATTGCGGATTTGCGTGATACCTAAAAGCTGCAATTAGCTGTTAGCTATTAGCCGTTAGCTTAAAGGTCTCAAGTATTTGCATTGCCTCTGTCTATATTCGAGGCATCACTTTTTGATGCTGACCTATTTCACAGTAACTGGTTGAAATTGTATTCCTAATAGCTAACGGCTAAGCGCTAATTGCAGCTTTTAGGTGATACATAAGTTTGGTTTCAGACGGGCTTTGCTCGGACAGTAGGTTTCGGGTGTCAGGTGTCAGGAAAAACTTTGACTGTATTCGGTTTATTATGTTTAATGTCGTATTGTTAGGTTTTTTTAAATCGCGAATCTGATGTCATCGGCCTGAAACCTGACACCCGAAACCTGACACCTCGGTCCTCAGGGCTCACTCAAAAATAAACTTTTCACGTTAATCCGCGTTGAATCCGATGAACTACAAATGGAAAGCTATGATCACTGTCGCCATGGGAACCATGATGGCCACCATGGACGCAAGCATCACCACCATTGCCTTTCCAGAATTAGTCTTTGTTTTTGAAAGCGATCTTGCTACGGTCATGTGGGTTGCGGTTGCCTATATCCTGGTGAGCAGCAGCCTGATGCTTATTATGGGCAAGATCAGCGATCTCACAGGAAGGAAGAGAGTCTATGCCTGCGGGACTGCAATTTTCACGCTGGGTATGGGGGCCTGCGCTTTCACCCAGACCATTGACCAGTTGATCATTGCCAGAATTGTCCAGGCCCTGGGCGCGGCCATGTCCATCTCTTGCGGCACTGCTATTGTCGCGGAAGCCTTTCCGCCTTCTGAAACGGGAAAAGGAATGGGATTCCTCGGCATGTCGGTTTCGGCAGGTTTTATTTTGGGCCCCATTGTCGGTGGCTTTTTATTAGAATGGCTGGACTGGCGCGCCCTTTTTTATGCACGAGTACCCGTGTGTATCTTCACGTTGATTTTAGCCATTGTCCTGCTTAAGAGAGATTCAGGAAATCCGGGGAAATTTAAACTTGATCTGTTAGGCGCCTTTATTTCTTCCTGTGGTCTTTTCTCTTTGATCTTTGGGTTGAGCCGGCTGAACAAATTCGGAACCACAGGGGCGACTGTATTACTATATGTGGGGGGAGGCGTTCTCATGCTTGTCCTTTTCGTTTTCCAGGAAAGGCGTGTCGTTGACCCTCTTGTGGACATTTCCCTGTTTCGAAACCGGATTTTCACTCTTTCCCTGGGTGGTCTGTTCCTGTTTTTCCTGGCAGTTCCCCCTTACATCCTGGTGATGCCCTTCTACTTGCTGGAAGGAATCCAGTTGAGTCCCCTCGAAACGGGCCTCCTGATGGCGGTGGTGTCCGTAGTCACACTGATTGTTAATCCCATAAGCGGTTCACTTTCGGACAGATTCGGGCCAGTCTGGCTTTCGACTTTGGGCGCCGGAGCGACAGCCACCGCCTTTCTGCTCATGCTCGACTTTGATCTTCAGACCAAAATCTCCACAATCGTCATAGACCTGGTCCTGCTGGGGGTTGGTGTCGGGAGTTTTCAAGCTCCCAATAACAGCACTATCATGGGCTCGGTAGAAAGAGAACGTCTCGGCTCAGCCTCCGCGCTCATTGCCACCCAAAGACAAATGGGGATTTCCATGGGCATGGCGTTTTCAGGAGCTATTTTCTCTGCCCAGCGCTCAGGATATTTTGAATCGTTTCTTCTGGAAAACATGAATGAAAAGGATGCGTTCCGGTTATCCATCCCCCCCGCTTACCACGATGTCCTACTGATTTCAGTGGTTCTGACCTTTTGCGTAATGATGCTTGCCATTTTGTCCGCTTATGGCAAGAGAAAAAAAATATCTACCACAATACCCTGATTTTCTGGTATTAGGCACTCGGCAAAAATAAATACGAGGCGCAAAAGACCTATCTCATCTGGAATCAGGGGAACGTAATGGCCTATACAAACTACAACCAGCTCAGAGAAAAGGAAAAAGAAGGAGAGGATTATCAGATCCGTTTCCGGAAGGGAAAATCAGGAATACTGATAATCGCCCCTCATGGCGGCTGCATTGAGCCGGGGACTACCGAAATGGCCCAGGCCGTTGCGGGAAAAGAATACAGCTTTTATGGCTTTGAAGGCCTGAAAAATGGAGGGAATAACGTCCTGCATATCACGAGCACCCGTTTTGATGAACCGATCGGGCTGAAGCTTGCGAAAAAAGCCCGTTCGATTCTCGCTATCCATGGATGCAGAGACGATAAACCGATCATCTATCTGGGAGGAAAAGACGGAGTTTTGCGGGAAGAGATACGAAACAGCCTGGAAGAAACCGGTATCCAGGTAGGAGAAGACCCCCGGTTTCCGGGCCTTCACCCTGACAATATATGCAACCGGAGTCTTTCGGATATAGGTGTACAGATGGAAATATCTCTAGCCCTTCGGAAACAGATATTTGCTGACCTGAGACGCGATCACAGGAAGCCGCGTGGCAAAGCCTTCGACAACATCATCCAGGCTCTGAGGCGGGCATTGGCAAACTATCTGACAGCCCTTTAATCAAGTCCGTCCATAGATCTTTGTCAATGTGCTGAGCCGACCTATGACCGCAGAGGTTATCTGATCCGGCAGAAGCCTCCATGCCCAGTTTCCGGAAGCCACTGCCGGTTGATTCATCCTTGCTTCTTCGCCAAGCCCCAGGATATCCTGCATGGGAATAATAACCGTATCCGCAACCGACATCATCAGCAACCTGATGAGTTCCCAGTTCAATTTCTCTACCGGGTTTTTTTTGTAGAGGTAGCGGAACAGTCTCTGTTTTTCCTGCTCGCCGGCTTCTTTTTTGAACCAACCCATCAGCGTATTGTTGTCATGGGTCCCCGTATAAGCAACACAATCCCTTGTGTAGGTATGGGGGAGATAGGGATGCATGGGATCATCCTCCCCAAAGGCAAAAATCAATACTTTCATGCCTGGAAACTTAAACTCTTCCATGATTTCTATTACATCCGGTGTGATGACCCCAAGATCTTCCGCAATTACCGGAAAATCCGGAAAATGTTTCAACAGGGTATTGAAAAAATCCTGGGAGGGAACAGGCGCCCATTTTCCGTTCAAGGCCGTTTTTTCACCGGCAGGAATCTCCCAGTACTTCACGAGTCCCCTGAAATGGTCAATTCGCACAAGATCATAGCAATGGAGTGTATGGGCCATCCTCCTGACCCACCAGTTGTACCCGGTTTTGCGCAAAACATCCCACCTGTAGACCGGATTGTTCCATAATTGACCGGTTTTACTGAAATAATCAGGAGGAACCCCCGAGACGGCACAGGGCATCTTATCCTCGTCCAGCTTGAAAATAGGATGATTGCTCCAGACATCACAGCTGTCATAGCTCACATAGATGGGGAGATCTCCTATGATCTTTATCCCTTTTTTATTGCAGTACGACTTCAGTTCAAGCCATTGGGTCAAAAGGAGGTACTGGTAGAATTTCTCTGCTTCCATAACAGTTTGCAGTGCATCTTCTGCTTCCGCCAGGACCTCGGGATTTCTGTTTCTTATGGGCTTTGGCCACCGGTTCCATGCTTCTCCATTAAATTTCTTTTTCAGGGCTGAGAAAAGGGCGAAATCGTGAAGCCAAAGGGAATTCTCCCGGCAGAAATCCTCATATTCCGGATTGCCATCGGATCTTTTGAAGTTTTCATGCGCTTTTTTCAGCATTTGCATCTTGTACTGTATCGCATGATCATAATCTGCTGTTCCTGAAGAAAAACCGGGCCACAGTCCGAAGTCCGAACCGCTAAGCAACCCTTGATTGGACAGCTTTTCAAGACTGATGAAAATCGGGTCCATCGCAAAGGATGAGCTACTGAAATAGGGTGAATTCCCGCAGGCGTTGTCGGTGGGATTCAGAGGTAGAATTTGCCACAGGGCCTGGTCGGCATCTTCTAAGAAGTCGGCAAATCGGTATGCTTCAGGGCCGAAATCGCCTACGCCGTGAATGGACGGCAATGATGTGATGTGAAGCAGCACGCCGCTTCCTCTCTTGCCCATGGATAGTCCCCTTTCTTTGATGGTAGTTCCTGAAAGCGGAGAGTAAGCCAAAGCTTTCCCCATGTCAATTCCCGATTCAACGACAGCAATTCTCATTTTTAAAACATAACTGTGAGAGAGGCTTATAGCCTCGAAAAATCGTGGCAAAATGCCACTCACACAGCATTCGGAAATGAATGGGGCCCCGTAATGAGAATTTCTGATTCAACGAAGGAATCCTTCACATGAGTAAAAAAATAGGGTACACTTGGCATTCTTTACGTACAAGTTTACACTTTTTTTCGAAATGAAGTTGCATTTTCCGGTTTGCAGTCGGACGTCGAAACGGATAATCGGATGCCGAAACTGGAAATTCGAAATTTGAAACTCGATAACACATTGGACCTTGTTTTTTCCCCAATTTCCAATTTCGAGTTTCCAATTTCTCTGCGAAAACACGAAATCACGAAAGAGTACACTACCTCTTGGCTTAAACGAAGGATCTTGTACACCCTATTCGTTTAGCGACCAGCAACCAGCAACAAGTAACGAGTAACGAGAATAAATCAATCTGGAAAGCGTACAATGAACCGTCGTTTTTTCATGAAAAAACTTTTTTCGTGGAGCAAAATGGTTTTTGCTCTCTCCTTTTTTTCCACCTTTTCTTTCTTCGGACGATCCAGGGGAGAGACAACCTCTCCAATTTCGGAAACCAACACAATGAAATTAACTCTGCGTGAAATGGCGTTAAAAAAAATCCACCATAATGGAGATGTCTTTATAAACCCGTTTGGATCAGCCGGCGCCAAAGGCCCATGGAATTTCCTTCGCTGGAAACTTTTTTCCGAAAACCCTTTCCGGGAATTCTACGAGCAGGAGCGTGTAACTCCCGTGAGCATTGGCCGGGGACCCGAAAAAAATCAGAAACGTCTTTCCATCACATTTGTCAAGCATTCCTGCGTAATGATAAATGACCAGGGGTTCCATATCTACATTGACCCGATCTTTTTCAACCTCTCCTTTCTTTTCACAGACTTTACTCCCCTGAAAACAGACCCGAAAGAAATACCGAAAGCGGATCTTGTCCTGGTAACCCATGGTCATTATGATCACTTGGACAGGGATTCTCTTGAAACATTTGATAAGGATACCACCGTAATAACGCCTCTCGGCTATGCTGACATTTTCGAAGAACTGGGAATGCATAAACACAGGCAGTTGGACTGGTTTGAAACAATAAAACAGGGCGACCGGGAAATCACGCTTCTTCCCTGCAAGCACTGGACAATGCGAAACCCCCTTGTTGGACCTAACAGGTCTTTGTGGGGGGCATTTTTGATTAAAACCGCATCCGGCCCTACTGTCTTCATCTCAGGCGATACCGCCTATTTCGACGGCTTTCGGGAAATTGGAGAAGAGTTCGATATTGATGTGGCTATTCTCAGTCTCGGCGCCTATGAACCTCGGTGGTTCATGCGCGACAGTCACATGAACCCCGCTGAGACAGTAAAAGCATTTCAACAACTGGGTGCGAAGCGTCTGATTATCACGCATTGGGGGACGTTTCGTCTTGGAGATGAGCCGGTCTTTTTTCCACCAATCCAGATTCAAGAGGAATTAGAGAAGCAAGGCCTTTCAGAATGCTTTGTGAATCTGCGCCATGGTGAGACGTTTTTTGTCGATGGTTATTCTTCCTGACACTTAGGGGAGTTTGCCTGTAAAGGTTTTTTATAAAAGGCTGACGCCCGCCTGCCTCGCCTAACTATCAGGAGAATTGTTCACAAGTATAGAGGGATAGTAACATCGACCGATCTCAAAATAGAGTGCGAACGGCAATGGTGGGCAGGCCTTCACTCTGCCATGACCGCCATGTATCACTGGATCTTTGTTCCGCTTACATTGGAGCTTTCTTTCCTGATCGCCTTCTTTGAAAGTATTTACGTGAAAACGGGAAATGAGGAGTGGAAAAAGGTCACCAAATTCTGGATGATTCTCTTCGGGATCAATTTTGCCATCGGAGTGGCAACTGGGATTATCCTGGAATTTGAATTCGGTACCAACTGGTCCAACTATTCCTGGATGGTGGCTATCGGGTCCAATCTTTCGGCTCTGTGGATTTTGGTGGCAAACGGCTGGATGCAGTTCCCATGTGGTGGTAGGGTTTTCGATCAATTTTTAAAGTACAAAAACATAAATAAAACAAATTTTTACGTCTATTAGTTACTCGGTGAGAGAATTTTTATCCTGGCTTTGCTCAACGGTTTGGTCAACACTTGGCAGAGAATTTTCAAACCGATTTATTGCAGCACGCTTAGTTTCTTCACCTACTAAATTGTACCTGTCAAACATTTTACGTGTAGTGTGACCAACAAGTGCTATGACCACACTGTCTGGAACCCCGCTCTTACTTGCATTTGTTACAAACGTATGTATCAGGTCGTGGAAAGTAAAACCTCCCTTTATCTTGTGATCATAGATAATGTTTGCTTTCCTGCAGGCAGTTTTTAATGAGTTGGTGAATTCCTCCATCGGTTTCTTTTGATACAGAAATGCAGTCCTTGATTCATCGGCTTTTCTTAATACCTGGACTTCAGTCGTCAGGATATCAAATAGGTTTTTCAGGATAAGCACTCCGGGACGGCCCCGCACATGTCCAGCAACCTGTTGACACCGCTGACATAATCCTTGTTCTGGCAGGGCTTGGGCAGATGGTCAATATAGGCGTCTTTTTGTTTTAATGCCTTGATGGATTCCAAAAATTCCAGATTCCCCGAAACAAAAAGGATGGGAATAGTTTTATCTGTTTCCCGGATGTGCGCGTATACTTCCATGCCGTTTATTTTTCCTGTGAGGACAAAATCCAGGCTGATAAAATCATAGTTGTTTTTGTCAAACAGTTCCATTGCCGCCTGCCCGTTAGCGGCGATATCCACTGTGTGGTGGCAGGGTGCCTGGGTCAGTAATGTGTTTTGGACCATGGATATGGCTGACTCATCTTCAACTAAAAGGATGTTTTTCCCGCAGTGGTGAGTCTCTTTTTGAATTTTTATTTTTTCCTGGCTGGTCAATTCTTTTTGAATAACCGGCAGGGAGAGGGTGACTTTTGTTCCCGCTCTGAATGTTGATTCTACTGAGATGTCACCCCGGTGCTGGTCAATGTACTTTTTAACGTTTGACATGCCATAGCCGGTTCCCTTGATATCCGGTTTGTAGGAACCGGTTATATCCCCGCTTCCTTTCAGGGTAAAGGATGGTTCAAAAATGGCTTCCAGATGTTCTTCAAGGATACCGCATCCGTTATCTTCTATTTCAAAACAGATCCGATCATCTGAACTGAATGACCTCACAATGATTCTTGGGTGCTCGACCCTGCCGACTGCATGGATAGAGTTTTGCAGCAGGTTCACCAGTGCATGTTCTATCATTCCGGAATCTGCCAGTAAATCAGGGATATCAGGCGCATTCTCCTTTATGAGTTCAATTCCCTTCAGATCTTTTGTCAGCAGACTGAGAACCATATCAATTTTTTCATCCAGTCTGAAAAATTCCTGCTTGAGTTCATGGCTTTTGGCAAAGGCCACCAGGTTCCTTGTTAAATTTTTTCCACGAATGGTCTGCTCAAAAATCAGCTCCAGGGTCTTTTTTATTTCCGGTTCCCGGCAGTCAAGAAGTGAAATCTCCGTATTGCCCATGATGATGCCCAGGATATTGTTGAAATCATGGGCCATCTTCCCTGCTACCTGACCCACCAGAGCCAGTTTCTCCTGATCTCCGGCGATTTTCCTGGCTTTTATTTTTTCCTGTTCAGCCAGTTGCCGCTCTTTGATTTCGTTTTCGAGTCGGGTCTTAGCATCGGTAAGTTTAATTTTTTCCCGGCTTAAGGATATAGACAGGTTTTTTTCTTTTTTATGAAGGCGAGTGAGTCCTTTCACCAGTACCGAGACTGAAATGGCAGACAGGGCATTTAAAAAAATAAAATTGATGCCGGCGATCACCATCAGCTGATCTGACATGAAAAAGGGAAATGAAGTATCCCAATATTTGGTTGTTATCAAAAAAAAGAGAACAAACAGGGTAATGGCATTAACACAGATAGCCACAACTGCCGCTTTCGATCCCAGCAAGACCCCTGCAATAACGGCAAAACAGAACAGCCAGGCCGGCCCGCCGCTGAAAAGGCCGACAGAGTAAATGATCGCAAGGCCCAGACCGTATATGATCAATAGGGAAATGACAGCCCTGACTTTGAAACCGATACGGGGCAGGATAAACAGGATAAAACCCATGATCCAGAATAAACTGTCAAAAAACACCAGATTCCAGTGGTTATTCTTGACCATCATGGGAATGACCGAAATAATGACACCAAGTCCCAGAACCAGACCGGAAAAGAGAATGGAAAACAGAATGCGTTCCCGCCAATAGGCAATTCCGTCTTCCTCTTGGCATTCCAGGGGAATCATTTTATCCAGTATTACAGTATATATTTTTTTGACTTTACGCAAATAGCCTTTTTGCTCCTGTGCCTGGTTATTCATTATCATTTATGGGCCGCAGGCTCAATATATTTATACACAAATTCGCTCCAGAGAAGGGATATAAATCTCGCGGTTGAGAAAATTTGTATGATCTTGGTGCAGGCCAAGCCCGGGCTCGATCCGGTTTTATTTAAAGTTTATTTATAGATTTCGACATCTGAGACTTTCCATCGTCTACCGCCATTATTTACTAAATTTTTCTTTAGAGAGGATTTTTTTGTATGACTATAATTTTTTATTACAGCAACGACTCTATCAGTTCTATTGTTTTCATCTATGAGGTAACAATAAATTTG
>Ga0307929_1002489_pt1 | contig 11813 bp, 9 predicted proteins | sample AceLakmetage1330_FD_203160 | JGI IMG/M metagenome (GOLD analysis project Ga0307929, IMG submission 203160) | Saline water microbial communities from Ace Lake, Antarctica - #1330 | ecosystem: Environmental > Aquatic > Non-marine Saline and Alkaline > Saline | place: Antarctica: Ace Lake...
TAGTAAGGGGTTCCCCTCTTGTTTCAACCTCGATATCTACATCAACATTACTATTCGCTCTCGCAAAAATAATCTTTGGCAAATTGGTTATGAGAAAATGATAACCCTTTTTTTCAAAATGAATTTCATCATAGAGCAAGTCAAGTTTCTGGGAAAAGTCGTAAGAAAGCTCTAACAAGTTCTTCATTTGATCATATTCAAACTGGATTTCCAGCCTTCGCTTGACCTTCTCTATTGTGTACTCGAGATGTCTGTCTATATTGAATTGTGTGGGAATGCCTTGAAAAAGCATGTTTTTCCCATAAAGCTCAGGGTAGAAATTTTCGAAACAGAACCCCTTCGGTCTGACATAGTAAGGCCAATCGGTCGGCAAGGCCGGCCAGCAGAGTGTTTCAAAGGCCCTCGGTTTGTTGAAATATTTGGGAAACTCCTTGAGGCAGAAATTAAAATAAACACTCCATTCATCTATGCTTTTCTTTGTACCGATCCCTTCAAACGCCTTCACCGCCTCCTGCAGAAATGCCTTATTGATAATCTGAGGCATATGGCTCGAAAACGAAAGGGCGGTATATCCCCGGTCTCTCAGGACTTCGCAGGTATTGTGCTGGCCCCCATCATAGGCGCTTTCCCATTTGTACCAGTTTTCTAAGCGACAAAAATAGAACGAATTGTATTTCCCGCCGTCCTTGAAATAACTAAGGGGGATATTGACCAAAGGCCTGCTGTCATCATCGGCCATAATAAACTCATCTTCAATGGCATGATGATCTGCAAGGGAAACCCGCAATAGCCAGTTTTTCATCTGATGATCCATGGTCTCCGCGGCATGAATTTTTCTATCCAGCAGCTCTTCGTCGGAAAACAATCGGATCTTTAAACCGGACTGAAACTCAAATTTTTTCAGGAGATTTTCAGGACATATGACCACGATTTCCGTAATAAAACGGGCCAGGTTCTCTACATAGCCGATCGTTTCTGCCAGTATCTTTGGACATTTGCTAAGATAAACAATCTGCATATTCCGCTCTCAGTTTTTCAGTGATTTGTTTGAAACAAAAGCCTCCAAAATCCGTATCAGGTCACCGGCACTTGCATCCCAGGTATATGCCTTGAAATCCCTGATGGCCTCCTCTTTCTTTCGCCTCTTTTCAGGCGAAGAGAGATATCCCATTAGCAATTCTTCAAGGGCCTTTGAATCGTTCGGGGCAAAATAATCCGCATATCCTTCACCTACTTCAGGAAGGCTTCCACCTGTGGAGCATATGGTTATTTTGCCCTTCATTAGAGATTCAATGACTGAGAGGCCGTAGCCTTCGTAAAAAGAGGGTAGAATACTCAACACACAATGTTCGTAAAATGTATTCAGGTTCTTGTCAGTAACCGTGGCAAACCAAAAAAGGCTCTTATTATAAAGCGGGTGTTCAGTGATCCTTTTCAGGAGCGAGTCAACATTCCAGCCCTCTTTTCCGATCAACACGAGTTTAATCCATGGAAATCCATTTTGAATCTTCTCAAAAACGTCAATCAAAAGGGTATGATTCTTCCTCGGCTCCAGAGTCCCCACACATAAAAGATAGTTTCCCCTTTCCTTTAACGGATCAAAATAAGGCCGCTGTTGCCTATTGCCCCTTGTCTGGACGGTCTTTTCGGTGTTTACTCCAAAATCCGCTCCTAATTTCAGTACCACGGTCTCAAAATCTTTGGCGAAACCCAGTTCTTTTTTCAGGGCCAGCAAATCCTCCTCTGCTTTCCTTGATATGCAGACAAAAAGGGATGCATAGGTTAAACTGGCTGCAAGATGCTTCAGATATTTTCCAACCGTATCTCTGTGGCAGAATTGAGGGAACAAAATAGGAACCAGATCGTAATGCATCCTTACGATGTCTGTATTTGTTTTATGAAGTTCTTTGAACAGGGGGCCTCTCTTGAGGCGATTATGCCAGGAACTATCCATATCCAGAAAGATGGACCCCCCTGGCACCTTTCCGATAAATGGCACCCGAAAGGGGGCTGAGAACGGTATGGACAACCTGAAGCGTTTGAGATCGGGTTGTCCCTGATGCAGACGCACCCATTCTTTTCGTGTAACCCTTTTCCATAGGCGAACATGATCTAAAAAAACAATGGGGATAAATTTTGTACTATTCTGCGTTTCATTGTAATCGTAAAGCCGCAGCACCAATTCTTTTGTCACCCTTTGAATGCCTGTATTTAACTGAATTTTATAGGTATTTGTAATATCTATATAGACTTCCATCGTGCTGCTTTTTGTCGTTTTTAAGGGGGACAGAATTCATCATACAAAGTAGATCCTCATGCAAGAAACAATAGCCCAAAGTCCTGATGAGCAGGCGAGAATAGGAAATCTAATCCTTGATGTTGAAGCAAGGACAATGACCCAACCCAACATATAGAAGTCACAGAGGGCCCTGAGAAAGCCCCAATCTTCGAGCCAGATGGCATCGGTTAGCATTGCCATGAGCAATCCATAGGCAATCCATGAATATTTCTCATGTTTCAATGCGGTTGAGTAACCAAAAGAGTATACCACACACAGGGTAAAAAAGATAACAAACAGGAATTCTGCGAAAAAGAATACTTGAACAATATGGTCCAGACCCTGGTTGGAGAAGACAAATTTGATTATGCCAACAAGGGGGAGGTCGATTTGGTTACCACCTGAAAAAACAGGAAATTGGTGCCAGTGAAGGAAAAGAACGCTCTGCCAGGCGCAATATGAAAAAACAGGAATCCCGAAAAGATACCATTTTATGCTATTGTCATTCGTCTTATTCCCCTTGGAGAACAAATAGGAAAAAAAGAGACCGACGGTCAAGAGGAGCGCAGTCTCTTTTGCAAATACCGCCAGGGTCAGAGAGGTTGTTGCGAAGATCTGTCTCTCCTTCCGGATAAATAACAGGCACCCCATTAGCAGGCTGATCTCGAGGATTTCCGTCAAATCACGCGCCAAAATGAGGATAAACCCTGGATATAACGAAAACACAAGACCCCACAGGGCATGCCGCTTCATGGCCCGGGCGTAGGCACCTCCAAGCCAGCCGATCACACATAAGGCCCCAAGATTCACAGCGATCATAAGAAAGGGGACATAGGCCGCATGGCCAAAAGAACCGAGCCATACAATAGCGGGGTAGAGAATCCGTTGCTGCCGATGGGCGGGCTTATCGAGGCGTATGCCGAAATCAAAGGCTTTCGATGTAAAGGGATTCAGTGCGAGCCGGTAATAGAATTGGCCATCATAACCGGCTGAGTTTTCAAGTATTATGATCTTCTCGGGAACAAGCTCGGCATTGCAAAACCGGTCCCCTGCGGTTATGAAGAATGAAGGATCAAAACCGTGAAGCCCCAGACGAAGGCCTATGAAAACCGCGTATACGGCCCCTGTAAGCAAGAGAGTGATTACGGGACGATTAAGACGGCGCAACAGGATAAAATGTTGCTTCCTTATGGAATCTGACATGCGTTTTCAGTTTGAGTTTCCATCACGGCTGTTTTTTAAGGGCATCGTAAATCCCGATGGTGCATTGAAATTCCACCGGAATACCGGCAATATCCTATCATACATGGCTCTAACCATCCAACACAGGACTTCGCATAAGGTAAATTCTTCTGACATCATCAATCTTGTAGTTTCGTACGGTGATAGCTGGCCGTCATTGAAAACGTGCCACGATTTTTTTGCAACATCGGGGTAAACTATAATATTTTAAATAACCTGAGCCGAATAAAAAGGATTCGCCCGCTTTGTTTCATTTGAGGTGCATTCAATGAAAGATGTGCCAAGGTCGGGAAAAACCCAACTTATCAATCATATTGTCACCTTGATAATAGGCTTAAACACGAGACCGAAGATAAGGGTCCAAAGAAAATACATGGTGATTGGATCAGTGTTCCATAAGAGAAAAGGGTATGTGGCGTGTTCGTATGTCACGCTGACTGCCTCAAAGGGGGAGGAGTCCGGAATAAATCCTTCAGCATTGTTTACAAACAGATTATCGAGATGCCATTTTGTTGTCTCCGGAGAGATCCCGTCCTTAGTCATAGCACTTATGACTTTCTTCATTACTGATCCGGGCTCCCCATCCATTATCATAGTGAAGGTCTGTGCAGGACTTTTAGCGTCAATGACCTTCGCACGCCAGAGTACGGTTGCTTCGTTGATTAGCCTCAATGCTGGCGTCTCAAGTACCATCCCGTCGGAGGTCGTGCATCCTATTTTTTGGATGCTTTTCTTCACATCGGGTACGGTTGTTTTGTCTAATTCAGCGCGAATAATGAAAGGCTTTTCTATCTGGAGCGGGGAATATCCATAGCGATTGTTTAACTGCACTGATATGACCAGTACCGGAACAATGATGAATGCCATGGGCACCAGGGCGTATATCAAATATATGAAGTTATAACCAAATATGCTCAAAATACTCTTGAAAGTGATCATCGGGTGATCCTTATAGAGTCTGATCTGAAGTATGTGCCCGATAATCTTGTTCTTATAAATCTTTATCATCTCCTGGTTTGATGTCTTCTTGAAGATAATAAGGAATAATATGGCGCTGATTGCGCTAACGATGAGAATATCAAGGTAAGATGGGGTTTTGGACAGGGGTATCCAAAGGAAATCAAAGAATCGGTTTACAAGAACAACGGCAGATTCCATATATCTTATTCCAAAACATTAGCCAGTTACCAGTTAGATCTTGTGAAAATCCGCCAGAGGCAGACAAGAAGCACAGAAGATTTTCGACCTGTGCGGCTAACATTCAAAAATCACTTGTAGGCCGCAATACTCGTCAGGCTAAATAAATTTTGACAGGATGTACAGGATGTACAGGATCAATTTGTCTCATCTTGTGATCATTATGTAAACTCAAATTTGAACTCAAGTTTCGCACCCCAAGTATTACTTTCTCGGCAAGTGAGCAAATGAAGGTTTGTGCTAATATTAAGGGCTACTTACATAAAAAGCCTTCAAACTTTATCTCGTCTTTTGTTCAAATGACTTCAACCTCAATTTTTCAATGTTGAATGCCTAAGTATAACTATCACTTAAATCGACTTTGAACCGTTGGAGTTTAATGTTATATTTCGAATGATGGGGTGTGAAACTTGAGTTCAAATTTTAGAGTGATCCACCTTTCTGATCTACAGGATTTGCACCAGAGCCCTATCCGGTTCATCCAGTTTATCCTGTCAGAGTCCCCTAACCAGATAAATATTTTTCTTTGCGCCTTTGCGGCTTCGCGTGAGACCATTTCTCTTCTCGGTTTACCCGGTTTAGGATATCGGGTTAAGAAATATACCCCAAACCCTGCAACCGATTCACTAAGTCTTGATCATTATCCTTTGCGTCAGGGGGATTCACCACCTTCTCCAAAAGGTGCGATACAAATTCTTCTGTTGACGAATAGCCCGCGTTTTCTGAGACCTTCTTAACTTCTTCATAGAGTTCTTTGTCAATTTTAATCTTTGGCATCTATACCTCACTTATTTTTTGCTTTAAGCCCTGATGGTCCTGCAAAAAGTCCAATTTCAAGTTTTCCTTACCTATAACTTACTGATACTACTACATTTGAATTTCATTTTTTGTGACTTTTGCGCCTTTTTGCGGCTTTATCAAGTCTTATAAAGAGATTTACCCTCCACTTCATGATTTGGCGCAATTTTGAATTCTTCCAAAATAGTAGCTGTTATATCGCAAAGGTTAGGATTTCTCTTGGTCACCTGCTTGTTTGCAAACAGAACCGCCGGAACCAGTTTTGGATCAACACAGTGGTCGCCACTCCATTTATCTAAGTTATCAGAGCATATCTCACGCGAGAACCCTCCAAGAATGCTTTCCCATGACGTCCTGTATCCGAGATTCCATCCAACAATCAAATCCGGGGCATGGGGATTGCGTACATGCTCCTCCCCTGGTACAATCCGGATCCTCGATACGGCCTTTTTCCCTGTGGCGGGGTCAACAAGACCCAATAGATCCTGACTCAACCCTTCAAGTAATTGTTTTCGCTGGCTTGTCAATACAATACCGTCTTTTTCACGACCGCTCATGTTGAGGTAAATCGAATTTATGCCCACACCATAAGCCCCTGTTCTCGACCAGTTGACATTCTCAAAGTATCCCCTGTTCTCAATATCTCTTGAATTGGAGAGGGCGAGATAACCATTTTCAAACAGCCAGGTGTTGATGTTGACCTGTCTGCGAAAAGGAGCAAAACCGTGGTCCGACATGACCATAAGGGTTAGATTTGGGTCATTGATATCATTTTGCGCCATCACCTTGCCCAGGGTCTTATCCATTTCAACATAGAGTTTCTTGAGTGTATCTCCGTATTTTCGGTGCAATGCTTCATCATACAGGGGATTATGAGGATCGATGGTACGCCAGAACATATGAGTGTCCTGGTCAAGGCTGGAAAAATAGAAAAAGAGCATCCCTGTATCCTCCCGGCTGGATCGCTTGAGCTCGTAGTCTAAAAGCCTTTCTCTTTCACGGATAATCTGATAACCAAGCTCTAAATATTCAGAATCATCAAACACTCCTTCAGAGAGGGCCTTGGTATCTTCAGGGAACCCTTGAGTGTAGAACAGACCCACGTTTCTAACCAACTCGTTTCCATACCTTTCTGATGTAATCACCGGAAGAGCCGGATCAGTGGGATCAATATTAATAGGTGAGACATACATGGTGAATTCGGGGTGGACCGTCTTCACGTGGAGCTTACATATTCCCTTCACATCATAGAGGCTTCCCAACATGGGAAAAGACAAGTCAAACCACCCAGTCCACTCACCCTGTTGGAGCAAAAACTCCTTACCCTGAATCACCACGCGTACAAGGGAATTATGCTGATCACGCCAGATATTTATGGGGATCTCTGTTGCAGGGCCGCCTTTCTCAAGCGTGTTCACAGGGCCAGGCATATAGGCTTCTGCCTTCTGGTCCTGAAAAGCAACCGGGATGACCTTCCCACCAGTCATATCTTTCTTAAATAGTTGTGGAGCAGTCGTAAAGAGCGTGAAGTTTCCATATCCCCCGCGCAGATCAGGTGTACCCATTCCCGAAACCATGTCCACCTTATCGCTCTCGCAGGGGAAGTTGGCCGGCATTTTGAAAATTGTGGCAGGGATATCTCTATCTGCTAAATACTCCCAAAAAGGTTTCCCTTTTCTCAGGTTCTCGGTTTTTCCTTTGGAAAGCGGGATGCTCCACTTGCCTATGTCAAATGTATCACCCGGTGGTGTAACTTTAGAGGTGGAGAGATAGGGGATCATGGTTTTTGGATCACGGTGGATGAAGTCATAGATGCCGTGTACGGAAGGAGAAGCGCCAACCGTGAAGTTAGACCAGGCAACAGGGCTTTGCGGTGGGATACTGGTGCCCACGGATCGCATACAGCCCTTTTTGGCAAGCCTGGTGAAATTGGGCAGAAGCCCCTGGCGCATATACTGCCGCGAGAGATGTGTATCCATACCGTCAATGCCGAGGACAATGATCTTTTTTTTGGGCATGGCATAGGCATTTGACAAAAAGCTGGCGGGGAACACGCCGCAGCCCAATGTTACGATAGCGGAATTTTTCAAGAATTCTCTTCTTTTCATAATATGTTTTACCTCAAACCTCTATTTAATGCCTGGAGGAAAACCCTGTTCAGGCCAAATGCGAATATCGAAATACGAAACAAATCCGAATACCCGCCTGCCATGCAGAATATTGGGTACACGATTCTGACCGCGGCATTGGCACAACTGTTGCGCCACTACTCTTAATCGGCGCATAGGCATTGCTGGCAGGTCAAATGATTTAATGATTCAAACTAACAACGCCTCAGGCGTGGTCGGAAATACAATCAAATGTGTGCAGGATTTGCCTTTTCCTGATCGGTTACCCCGATCAGGAAAAACCCCAAAAAACCCTTTGCGGCCTTTGCGGCTTAGCGGTTCAATATTTCCTTTTAGGAACTTCATTCTGCTAAAGATAGCTAATTGGGATTAGAAATATTGAGAACCCTCCCATCATGAAACCCTCTCGGCTCCAATCCAAACAAATTTAAGACAGTGGGTGCCATATCTCCGATAAACGGGGCATCGTCTTCAAGCCTCCAGTTGGAGAAAAATATTCCGGGAACAAGATCAGGATCAATGCAGTGATCACCACTCCAGCTTCGAGTGTTTTCTTCAATAACCGTCTCAGTAATCTTGCCCACGGCCGAGTTCCATGATACCCGATAACCCTCTTCATACCCAATGAAAATATCAGGGGCTTCACCTGTATAGGGGCCCTTCAGGACATCCTGTGACAGGATAGCCGTTCTTATGGGTTTCAAGCTATTGGTTTCGTCCCAAAGGGCTTCAAGTTTCTCCTTGATTTCGTACTGCAGCGCCGCCCTCTCTTCACCTCGGCGCACAATCCCATGACGCTCACGTCCCTTAATATTGAGAAAAATGCCCACAAGACCAAAGGCAAAGGCCCGCGTCCGAGTCCAGTCTACATCGCCAAACCACTCTGCGCCGATGGTTGAACCCTCTTTAAAGACGAGATACCCTTCCTTCCACAGCCAGGAGTTCAGGTTTATACCCCATTTGAAAGGCTTGAAACCATGGTCTGAGATAACAATCAAGAGGTCATCCTTGTTAAGACGCTCCCGGGTTTCACCCAGCAGGATATCCATTTTCTTGTAAAGCTGGTGGATAGTATCTTTATATTCGTCTATATCCTTGTCTTTATTGGCAGGGTGGTCGGGAGTTAAATACCGGAAAAACATATGCTGAATGCGATCAGTGGTATCGAAAACACACACAACCAGCCCATCTTTGTTTTTTTTCAATGCATCAAAAAACTGCGCCTTTCTTTCCTCAAATATGTCATAGGCCTGCTTCAAGAAAGCACCTTCATCGATGACACGCTCGTTAAGCGCCCATGTGTCTTCAGCGAGGCCAAGGGTTGCGAAGGAGCCTTTCAATTTTGATAATATGACCGAGTAGTATAGGGGATTAGACACGGGTAATGCCGGTTTGTCCGGATCTATGTTGATGGGAGTCATATATATATTCAAATGGGGGTCCATGGATGTAATCAGAAATCTGACTATGCCTCGGATCCGCTTTTTTATTCCCGCCTTAAATTCCAGGGTAACCCAGGGTGAGTAATGGCCTGTCTTTAATTCAAGGGATTTCTTCCCGATCTTCAGGTTCACTCCTGTTCCATCTTTGTCAACATGACCTTCTATCGGTATGGTAAGGCTCCCTCCGGACCCGTTCCTGCCATCGGGCGGTCCCTGGATCTCACTTGCAAATTTTCCGTCTTTGAGCTGTATGGGGATCTTTATTCCCCCCGTGGTCTGGCCTAAGGAATCAGGATTCTCAGCGGTGAAGAGTGTAAATGTCCCCTGAGTTCCCAACAGATCCGGTGTACACATGGCTGAAAGACCAGCTCCATAAAATTTTTCAGGGGGAAAGGTAATGGGCACCCTGATCACGGTGCTGAATATACCATGTTGCCCTAAAATCTTCCAGAAAGAAACACTCTTACGCAAAAAGTTCGCTTGTGCGCCTTTGCGCGGGAATTTGAAAGGGCCGATTTTCAGATATTTTTTTGATGTGGAGATATGAGCTGAAGAAAGCATCGGCATGTAGTTCTTGGGATTCCTTGTAAAGAAATCAAATATGCGGTGTTTTCCAGGATTTACGCCAGTGGAAAAAGTGGACCATGCAACCGGTGACATGGAGGGGGTGGTTGTCTTAAGATGCCTGTAGCTCCCCTTTTCTCTGAGGGATTTAAAATGGGGAAGGTCTCCTGCATCCATGAAGCGCTCGGCCAGCAACGGATCCAACCCATCAAGGCCCAAGATAACGACTCTTTTGACCCTGCTTCGACCTCGGATCTTTCTTCGCTTCACAAATATAAAGGCCGCCCTCAAAGGCCATGTGAGAATGGTCAGGAAGGCGAGAATCCCGGTGGCAAACAGGATGAAAAACGAAGAAATAAACGCGAATCCTGCCCCAGGACCGATATAGGTGTGGCCGGTGCTCTCTATACAGAAAAGAAAAAAGAGCGTGAGCGTGAGGGTTGTCAACATGAGCCACATAAATATTAACTCCGAGTGATGATGGATTAACCCTTAAACCTTTCCTCCAAACGAGATGGTCCAAACTTTGCTATGCTGCCAGGGTAGTGATTCTTTATGTCTCTCACCCGCTTCGCTAGAGCACACAGAGAACACAGAGATAGACCTTTTTCTTTGCCTGATTTTTTGAGAGGAAAAATCAGGCAAAACAATCAGCTTTAAGAGGGATGATCAAAAATAGGCCATAATAGTTAACGGATGAATCCTGGATTAGGTAGCCTGTTAGCGTTTGATCGGAATCATCCCCTCAAGGATTCCGGTCAAAAACCTCTGCGACTCTGTGACCTCTGTGAGAGATACATGTTTAACTTAAGACTTGAAATCATTTTTTCAAATCCCAGTGTCTATTTCTATACATGGTGCCTGTTTCTATACAGAGATCCATCAATAACCTGTACCATGGCATTGATATCCAGGTCTTTTCCCAAGAATTCCCTGACCTGTATGCTCTTCGATAATGGGTCCTGAATCGTCTCTTTGTACCTTATATAGAGGCACTCCACGTTTGGTTGCCTCTGAATCCAGGCGGAAACCTTCTTGAGGTGAGCTTCAAATTTTTCAGCCAACACACTATCATCAATCATCTGGGTCTGCGACCCGGATCTCTCAAACATTTTCCTCTGGGAATCAAGGACTTCCTGAATATGTCGCTCCATAAATACAATTTTATATGGGTGGGTTTGGGGCAAATGATAGAGCAACAAAGAAACAATTTTTACCCCCTTACCGCCAACATCATCTAACCATGAAGCATCATCTTTAATTTTTTTGACTTTCTCATACTCAAAATAGCCCTTTGGGTTATCTTTATCTGGTCTCCTTTTGTGGTCCACAACCAAATCCACGCCGCCGGCTTCAAGCATCTTCATCATCATGGATGTTCCGGATCGAGGCAAGCCGGAGACCACAATTATCGGTAGCTCCATCAATGTTCTCCTTGGTAAATTCATCTTATGAGCGATTTTCAGTAGGATACTTCCAAGTCTTTGTTCACATATTAGAACATTTTATAACACACCATGCACTCTCCAAGCAATGGGCAGTTAGACCATGGAATCTACCACATTCCCGCCCTGGAGAAATGAAACATCCTGAATTTCCATTAAAGAACGGACGAAAGGAGGGGTCCTCAAAAAATATAAATCCCCATAATGTAATCGGTTAGTGTTTTGGGAGTTGTATCGACGCTGACATCTATTCTCTGCTATGTAAGCCCACATTGCTGCCAAAACAATCTCGGAGAACATTCATGACCATAAGAAACGAATTGGCCTGGTTAATTCTAAAACTGTCCACATACCGCCAGAAACCCGTCAAATTGGCTCAGCCGCTCAGTGCGAGTCCCATAAATCGTGGAAGCCCCTATTTTACTGGCCTCTTGACGCGCTTCGTTAAACCCTTTACCTGTAGCGTTTTTCGTGATACCCCTTTTTTGCCTTTTAACCATCTGGGTTATCTCCTAACTTTGGGGTTAATACTTAGAAAATCCATTATAACAGACATCGAAAATCGGCATTAAAAAAGGTCGATTTTTAAGGCATTTTTATAATGGAGACGTTCCGATTTCTATCCGAAGCCATTTCCCATTCGGGATAATTGTCCCCAAACTGGTTAATTTCCTGCATAGTTGTTCCTGTGCTAAGCGGCGGGATTTTTGCTGCATTG
>Ga0307929_1002490_pt1 | contig 11813 bp, 15 predicted proteins | sample AceLakmetage1330_FD_203160 | JGI IMG/M metagenome (GOLD analysis project Ga0307929, IMG submission 203160) | Saline water microbial communities from Ace Lake, Antarctica - #1330 | ecosystem: Environmental > Aquatic > Non-marine Saline and Alkaline > Saline | place: Antarctica: Ace Lake...
CAAAAGCAAATCAGGCAAGGTTACTGACCTTACAAATCTGAAAGAAGGCCAGACGATCAACATGATGCAGATGGCCGCTGTTGTGGGCGCAAACATAGAATAAGCTTAAAGTGTCGAGCCTGTATGGTTTTAAAAAAAGGCAAATCCATTTCATAGGGTTTGCCTTTTTTCGATTTTGTAAGAAATAGGATATATGTATTGAACGAGACTCGGTTTAATGCTGTACTTATGGCAAGAGACCAAAGATTTTAACAAGTTTACTCTTAATCTATCTAAAAATTCGGGAACCTCGTGTCAAGGACCTTGTAGAAAAGTTGGCACTGGAAGAATCATAGAAGAACATATAGATGAAAACAACTGTTGGAAACTATTAGTATTTTGTAGTTCTGGAGAGCTTGTTTTTCTCAAGTTTACGAGGATAAAGAAGATGGAAGAGATAATGACTGATACCAGATTGATCTATCAACAGATAATAGAAAATTCTCAAGACGCCATTCTTTTTGCGGATCGGGACGGAGTTGTCAATTTATGGAATTCAGGGGCTGAGGCAATTTTTGGCTACAAAGCGGAGGAAATTCAGGGGAAAAATTTAGACCTCATTATCCCCGAAAAATTACGTCAGCGACATTGGGAAGGTTACCAAAGGGTTATGAAAACCGGTGAAACCAGGTACGGTAAGGAACTTCTTAAAGTACCTGCCATGCGAAACGATGGAAGGACAATATCAGTAGAGTTTACCGTAATGCTTGTCCGGAACCGTCAGAATGAAATCATTGGTACGGCGGCAATAATAAGAGACGTAACAGAACGCTGGAAGCAGGAAAAAGAATTAAAGAAAAAACTAAAATTTTTTGAAAACCAGTTGATGTCAAAATAAATGTAAATGGTGTCAAGGCTTGAATTGTGAAATAATATTAGGACTGGGGCCAAACCTTGATTCTTGATTAAAATGAAGCTGATAGAGGAGAATAAAACGCTTCAGCTTTTTTCAAAGGCTTTTGGCTAAAATGGGGTGAAGAATGAGCGGCGGCATTTTTTTGATCAAGGATGATGACACTCTCGTCGAAATGATCCACAAGGAAAGTATATTATCATGAAAAAAGAATTTGGATCAAATTATGCGTCGATTACGGATGTTGATTTTACAGCCAAATACCGTGCAAGTTGCTACTGCGGTGCGGTACAGTACGAAGTGTGCTCGGATCCTGTAGATGCAAAAATATGTCATTGTATGGCATGTCAAAAACTGCATGGAGCCCCTATGCAATGGGCAGCTATATTTCACAAACATGACGTCAGGATTACGAAAGGCATTGATCACCTGAACTTTTACAACAGTGAACTCAATAAACACGAGAGAATTCTTCCCTGCAAAGTCAGCTGTGCTTTGTGTGGCACCCTCATTGCCGATGAAGGACGTAGAATGTGGCTTGCGTTTCCGTCACTTTTTAATTTTGGGGGTGTATCAAAAGTTCCAAATAAATTCAAACCAACGTGCCATATCTTTTATGGTCTGCGGGTTATGGATATAAACGATGATTTGCCCAAGTGGTCCGGTCACAAAGATCATTCAGAACTTATAGGGGATTGAAAAAGGGAACGACTTCATCCAAGCTCTGCCCCCAATCAAAAAACGTCCTGGATGTAAAAAGAAGGTCTGAAAGCCATCAGCGATCAGTTGATTGGGTATCTTGACATATTAATTTTCAGTAAATTTTTACGAAAAGGAGGCTGCTATGGGAAAAGTGGTTCACAGGTCACACATTACTATTACCAGAGAGCATGGGCCGACCCGGAGGGCCGAAATACAAGGTTTTGGTGAACCGGTTTTTTACGGTGTCCACGGTGGAATCAAGGATTTCTATAAAATTGACCCTGAAAAGGAGCACGCTGCAACCTTAGATCACATCGTTGGTGCCGTTGGCGGCTGAATGATGGGTACACTGGCCGCGGTGTTGGCCGGCAAAAAGATCCGAACCTTTAAAGACCAATATAAGGCAATCGTAACCGGCGATATAAAAGATGTCGACGGTGTTCTGAAAATAACGCATATCAACGTTCAGTATTCCCTTAAACTGCCCAAGGAAAAAAGAGAGGATGCTTGGGAAGCACTGGAAAATTACATCCAGTTGTGCCCCGCAGCCCAGAGCGTGATCGGCTGCATCGAGATCACCCATGAACTTTTGATGGAGGACTTGTCGGAATAATGGGATTATCGCCGCCTCGGTTTCCCCCTGGTCCGGCTTTTAGCGAGCCAAGGGAAATAATGATCGATTTCATTCAACACTATAGCCCGATTACACAAGCGCTTATCGCTACGCTTTTGACATGGGGAGTGACCGCTGCTATGAAAGACAAAGAACCAGGTTGTGCTTTGTCTGTAAATCTTCAATTTAAGGTGTCGCTATGAACGTACTGTTTATTATCTCTACAGATGATGCTGAGACAGCATACAATGCCATGAGATTAGCTAATGTGGCAGTCAAAAAGAGTGATGACGTAAGTGTATTCATGCTGGGGAAAGGGGTTCTTTTCGAAAAAAGCGGTAATGCGCCGTTTAATGTAATGGAACAGGTTAACCAATTTGATGGAGATTTTTACGTCTGAGGGGTGTGTATGAAATCCCACGGTCTGGAGGGATCAAGTTCATGCCCTATTGCTTGGATGGATGATCTTTATGAATTAAGCATGGAGGCAGACAAGGTACTGACTTTCTAAAGCTCTCGAATGTGGAAAAAAGCTTCCCGCTGAATCGCCTGACTCGAAAAAGGACCATGGATGTCCTTCCAACCGGAACGACCGTGGGAGCAGATGCTGCCCACCGGACGTTCCCTGCTGGAATTATGGCGCAATCGAACGCGCTGTAAAAGCAGGAAGATGCCGGTGACGCCGGTAAAGACGCTGACGTAGGCTTTGGGCTCAACCCTTTGTAAAACATAAACAAGTCGTGCTAAAGAACCTTTAATATGATCGCACTTAATTCCGTCATCAAAAAATTCGATACAGTTACGGCGGTCGACAACATAACGTATCGCATCGAGAAGGGCGAATATTTCGCTTTGCTCGGTCCGAACGGCGCCGGCAAAACAACGGTTGTCCGTATGCTCCTCGGCTTTATCAAACCGACTTCGGGCAGCATCGCCATCGACGGAATACCCGTTTCCGACCCCGAAGCACGCAAACGGGTCGGATATCTGGCCGAACATCACATGATCCCCTCTTATCTTTCCGGGCTTGAATATCTGCGGCGGCACGCTTCTTTGATGGGATTGGTCGGAAAATATGCGTTGTTGGAAGTGGACCGGCTTTTGGAGGTGGTTTCCATGAAAGGCAGGGAAAAAGAAAAATCGGCCGCTTATTCCAAGGGCATGAAACAGCGAATCGGTCTCGCAGCAGCGCTACTCGGACAGCCCAAATTGTTGATACTCGATGAACCGGTGACAGGTCTCGATCCCATCGGTATCCGGGATGTAAGAAATATTCTTGAAGGCCTGCGTGACGACGGTGTTACCGTGTTCCTGAATTCACATTTTCTTTCGGAAGTGGAAAAGACATGCCGGACGCTGGCAATAATGAACAACGGAAAAATCCTCGTCAAGGATTCGATTCGTTCAATAATAGAGGACGACGAGACGCTCGAGGATGTTTTTATAAAATACACGCAAAAAGGAAAATGAATCGTTTTTTAAAAATTACCGGCTACACCATTCGCGACCAGATGCGGCACAAAAGCTTTTATGTTCTGCTGGGGCTTTGCCTTCTGTTCGTTCTGATGATTCGCGGATGTTACAGCGGCCAATATGTCGTTAACGGGAAACCGTTGGACAACATTACGGTTGCGTGGCATGTTTCAAAAATTGTTTTCCAGGTCATAGCGTCCGGTATGTTCCTGATCGTCATTCTGCTATCGATGAAAATTTTCAGTAGAGACCATGAAGACGGAAGCCTGGTATTGTTTCTTTCCAGGCCGGTTTTCAGGCAACAATACATTCTCGGCAGGATCGCCGGCACATGGTTTTTGTGCCTGGTTTTCATGTTTATTCTTCACGCTACGATTTTTCTGACGGTGTGGGTAAAAACCGGCACCATCATTCCAGGGTATTTAACCGCATCGCTGGTATGTTCGATCAATCTTCTCTTTATTGCGGTTTTGGTGTGCTTTTTGTCTCTTTATCTGCCGGATTTCATGAGCGCGGTTTTTACTGTGGGGATTTTATTCGTCGGCTATATTTCCGACGGTGGTTATCAAATCCTAAACAGCGAAATTTTAAAGACAGCGGTTCCTTCGGCCTCGCCCCCTGCCCTGTGGAGAATTATATACCCGAAAGTTTACATGGTGCAGGCCTACGCCGATTCGATTATCGGTCAAAGCAGTTTCAACAATATGGGACCCATTCACCCGATTCTGAATGTCTTATTTTTCATCGTTTTGATAACCACGCTAATGCTGGTCGTTTTTAACAAAAAAGAAATTTAGCTCGAAGTAATTGGGCTCAAACCCGGATCATTGATTATAGCAGCTTGAATTTGCGAAAAAACATTGAAAAGTATTTTTAAAAATTCAATAATAAACGGGTTTAAAAACTTCCAGTCGCATGGGAGGGCCAAGAGGAATGGAACAAAACACCCAGGGGAAAAAGGAAGAGATTGACAAGGAATTTATTGAAAATTTGCTTAAGTCATATTCTGAAAGGCTGGTGAAAGCCCATGAAGAAATCGAAAGGCTCAAACATGAAAATGCCATATTGAAGGAAAGAATAGCGATACGGGCGGGCAAGAAACCATAGGGGTCGCATTTTAATTGTTCACTATCCAAGACGCGACACCCATAGCGCATATCATCCGGGGTCCAAATCAGAAGTGTGGTTTAATCCGATGAATTAAAAAGCGGTTTTGCCCGATTTAGTTTGTTCCCGCCTTGTTTTTTCTTTTTCCTCTTGTTCGTCTTTGAGCAGTTTCTCCAATGCGTTCTTGAAGTAAATGATAATTTGAAATTTCGGCTTTCCAAACTGATCCGGAACATAAGACAGAATCAGCAAGTCATTGCTCTTTTTCCAGTAAAGCGATTTTGAGGTTTCTCCGCCCCAGTTTATACTCTCCGGAGCACCGTATTTTTGTTTAAGCGTCTCTATGGTGTTCAACCCATCTTTTTTAAAATGGATTTTTATCAAAACAGGTCTTCGAGTATATTCTGAATAGACCACCTCGACGTAGTCAAATGAAACGTTTTTATTTTGCATATAGCGATACATCAGCTTAACCGTATTATGCTCAACCCGTTCTCCGAGAGGGGAATTCAATTTTTTGTTTAATTTATCAAGATCCGTAAAATATTCTTTCAAGAAACCCTTATAGTTTATTTCCAAATCGAGAATATTTCTGCGTTCAATGGCATCATCGCCCAATGTCTTATTTAAACGTTCTCTTACATTGCCTGATATAATTGTATTTTTCCCGATATCGAAAAAAGTGAAGCTGTCGGATTGTTCCGGAGCAGGCCGAGGGAGTCCGGTTTCTTCTTTATCTCCGCAGGACACGCTGAGGAAGATTAACATAAAGAGTATAACGAAAAAAGAAATTGTTTTGACAATTTTTAGCTTCACATTTCATTTATACACTAAAAACTTGTTTTAAGCAAGAACGATATTGCTCAGTATTCCATAAATTTCAACAAGTTAAATTCAGCATACGTAACATCTCAACAAATCATGAATTCGAGCCAATATAATAATTTCATATACCAGAACTTATTGAGAATTTACACAAAAATCACTTAACAGGATTTCCGTTGGTGAAAGATTGATATTTGAGATAAAGAATCCTTTTATCTCGCACAGTGGCAGAAATCTGTACTTTTTATGATTTCGGTTTTAAACCTTAACCAACCTATTTCATGCAACTCTGATTTTTCTCGGGGTCTTACTAAACTTGACAGATAGCACATTGTGGCATATTTTTGAAGAACGATACAAAGTGATGATCAACGAATGTCTGGAACAGGAACGGGAATTCGGAGTGGTTCACTATGACGGCACCGATATCCGCAGCATCGGATGTACAGCCAAAATTATGCGCGGAAACGGGGACGTTAACGCATTGATTTCTAAAAAAGGAAAGTCATATGAAAACTGAATTCGATAATAATAAAGATGCGATTGATCTCAGATGGCCGGAATGTCGAGCAAGGTTAAAGGAACGGAGATCTCGTACACCGGATAAATGCGAGATGATTTGCGGTGGGTGCGGACAAAGTTTTGATGTGTGTGACCTTGAAACCCTGGATGCACTGAAAAAGAACTCCTAAATAGTTTCCATCCGGAAATGGCCCTTTTCCGCAATCTCTGCGCCTGCTCTGCTTGCCCTGATAATTGGAATCAAACCGTGATCCTTGATTAACAAAATACAGCACACATTTTAGGAGCTCGGGAGATCCAAGATTTGTTGCCCAACACCGCAAAAGCTTTTCCTGCCTGCGGACATACAAAGAAAGCTCTAATCCGGATATTTCATGAAAAGAAACGAAAAAGTGTCGGCAGTTTTTTTAAAAATTACCGGCCAATTTAAAGATTCTCGTGGTCTGGTCGCGACCAAGTTACGATGTATCATAATTTAGGCTTGACTTTATCCTATAGATGCATAAAAAATATGCCAAAATATATTTTATTATAATATTTCTATAGGTTACGCAGATCACACAGAATCTTTTGGAATAAACCATGTATTATACTTCCGAAAAGTCCATAAACAAGTCAACAGGATTAATAACCACGTGAAAGAGATAAAGGAAAAATCAGGCTCAAACCCACATAACACCGCTTCAAAAAACCAGTCCGATGATGCCGTCTCCGATGGTGTGATCCTGTTTGTGGTCAGCGCCGTTCAGTTCCTGACCCCCTTCATGCTGTCCGCTGTGGGCGTGGCCCTTCCGGCCATTGGCAGGGAGTTTTCAGCCAGTGCGGTTCAGCTTGGACTTGTGGAAACCGTCTATATCTTCGCCTTTTCCCTTTTTTTGCTTCCCGCGGGACGGCTGGGTGATATTTACGGCAGGAAAAGAGTCTTTACGATCGGTATTCTCGTGTTCACTGCGGGAACCGTTTTGCTACCCCTCGCCTTTACCATCGAAAGTTTTATTGTGTTCCGGTTTTTTCAAGGGTGTGGCGGGGCCATGATCTCAGGAACCAGTGTGGCCATCCTTTCTTCGGTTTTTCCACCGGCCAAACGCGGGCAGGCCATGGGGATCATCGTGGCATGCGTCTACCTGGGGCTGTCTCTGGGTCCGGTTCTCTCCGGATTTATGGTCACCCATCTGGGATGGCGCTGGATCTTTTATCTGGGGGTTCTGGTCGAGCTTTTCTGTCTTTGTCTCACTGTTTTGAAACTTAAGGGGGAATGGGCTGACGCAAGGGGTGAGCGTTTTGATTTTGTGGGAACCCTTCTTTACATTACCTCTTTATTTTGTCTGATTTACGGCACCCTCAACCAAAAAGAGGGGGGGATTTATCTGGTGTTCATGGCATCAGGAGCCTTGGGATTTCTGATCTTTCTCGCCTTTGAATTCCGGTGTTCATCTCCGATTCTGGATGTGGGTCTGGTCATCCGTAACCGGGTTTTCGCCTTCAGCAACCTGGCCACCCTGATCAATTACGCCGCGTCTTTTGGCATCGGTTTTTTCTTCAGTTTGTATTTGCAAGTGGTCAGGGGGTATTCTCCCCAACGGGCAGGATGGATTCTGATTATCCAGCCCGTGTTTCAAACGGCTCTGTCTCCGTTTTTTGGAAGGCTGGCAGACCGGGTTTCGCCTGCGGGTCTGGCAACCGCAGGCATGGCTTTGTGTACCCTGAGCCTGGGTCTGGTTTCCCGGGTTCATGCCGCAACACCCCTGCCCGTGATTATGGGGATGTTGGCCTTGATGGGCGTAGGATTCGGTCTTTTTTCATCACCCAATACCACCACGGTGATGGGCAGTGTTCCTCCCAAAAGCTATGGTATCGCATCCAGTTTTCTGGCCACCATGCGGACCATTGGGATGCTGTGCAGCATGACCATCATTACCCTGGTGTTCAAACACATCATGGGGGACCACCCGGTGAGTGCGGAAACACAGTCCTCTTTTCTTGCCAGTATGCATCTTTGCATGATGATCTTCTGCTTCCTTTGCGTGGCCGGAGTATTTTGTTCCATGGTCCGCTTGAAGCCTGTCTCTTCGGATGAACCATCTATATCGGGAACAGTGTCAAAGCTTGATTCTTGATTAAAAGAGGAACCATAAACGGTATTAATTATACATCGCTTCGATTTGATCTTTATATTTTTTCATGACCTCCATCCTTCTGGTTTTCAGTGTGGGGGTAAGTTCCCCGCATTTCTGACTGAATTCCTCAGAATGAATATAAAACTTTTTAATCAAAAGAATTCCTCGATGCTCTGCATCGGGGTTAATAAAATAAAAATTCATTTTGATACTTCGCAGCTCTGCTGCGGGGTAGTTCATTTTTTTCAAACCCTGCAAGCCCCCTGGACTGGATATCTATTCTTTCAATGTAAAAATCTGTAATTTCCGGAAGTTCGGTGAGTTCCACCCATGTGGTCCACTTAAGTCCCCGTTTCCTTGCATATTCTTCAAGGGCTTCGAAACACGGGACAACAATTGCTGAAATATATTTCCGGCCGTCACCAAAAACCGCGATCTGCTCAATATAATGATCCCTGGCCACAGCGGTTTCAATCAGTTGCGGGGCGATATTCTTGCCCGTGGATAAAACGATAAGATCTTTTATCCGGCCTGTGATCTTTAAAAAACCATCATTATCAATTTTGCCAATATCCCCTGTTCGGAGCCACCCGTCGATGATTACTTTTTCAGTTTCTTCGGGCTTATTGAGATATCCTTTCATTATATTCGGCCCCCGGGCAAGGATTTCACCGGATTCATCGATTCTGACTTCACAGAGAGGCACCGGTTTTCCAACAGTTCCGAATTTAAACGCCCCTGGAGTGTTGCAAGTAATCATCGGAGAAGATTCCGTAAGCCCGTATTCCTGGCAGACAAGAAGCCCTATGGAAAAAAAGAATTCCTCAATATCCTGTGAAAGGGCGGCGCCGCCCGCTGAAAAAAAATTTTTATCACCCCCCACAATCTCTCTTAATTTTCTCAAGACAACTCTGTCAGCCAGGTTATGGGATAACCTGAGCACGAGATCCACAGGTCTCCCGTCCTTTTTTCTGAACGCATATTCGCGTCCTGTGGAAACCGCCCATTTAAAAAGAAGCCTTTTTAAAAAAGATGCCTGCTCGATTTTATTATAAACTGTGGAGTAAATTTTTTCATAAAGTCTTGGCACACTCACCATTATGTTCGGCCTGACCTCCCCCATGTATTCAATTACCTTTTTCGGATTTGAAAGGTAACAGTTCATGGCCCCGCATTTAAAAATAAAAAAGGACCAGGCCCTTTCATAAACATGACTGAGAGGGAGAAAACAAAGGGAGCGGTCTCCGAGGCCCACGTCAAAGTTTTTTTCCACAGAAAAAGCCTGATGGGAAAAATTGGAATGGGTCAACATAACCCCTTTGAGTTCACCGGTTGTTCCCGATGTATAGACGATGGTCGCGATCTCATCAGGGTCACTGGCAGCAATCCTTTTCTCCAGTTCTCCGATGTTATCTGAACCCAAAGAAGAGGATACAAACTCTGAGAAATAAACAGATTGATTCCCTTTAAGTTTTACATGGCTGTCAAAAGAGACTATTTTTATATGAGTTTCACCGGATTCGGCAAAGGAAAAAATTTTGTCATACTGATCCTGTTCACCCGTAAAAACAAGTCGTACCCTCGCGTCTTTTATAATGTACTCTGCCTGTTCACGAGTATTGGTCGCGTACACAGGGACAGTTATTCCTCTGGCACACATAATTCCGAAATCAGCAACGGCCCATTCATATCTGTTTTGCGAAAAAATAGCGACCCGGTCCCCTTCTTTAATACCCGAATCTAACAGGGCAATGGCGACCTCCCTGATTTTTACGCCGAGGTTTTTGTAGGATATTTCATGCCATGTACCTCCTGTTTTATATCTCAAGGCAATGGCGTCACCGTATTCATCGGCCCTTTTAAGCATCATTTTCGCGAGTTGTTCTTTCTGCATACCGTGTAATCTCCGAATTATTTGCTGTGTTTGACCCTGACGGCAGCAGTTCCAATCGCTTTTTCCGGATATTTTCCCGTGATACCCGAGTAGAACTTGTTGATAATTTTCATATCCTCTTCAATATCTCCGGTTGGATACACAACAGGGCCTATCCCGCCTGTTCTGCGCCTGTAATCGAGAAAACCGAGCACAAGAGGGACATTCGCGCCATTGGCGATGTGATAAAAACCGGTTTTCCAATAGGCGACTTTTGATCTTGTGCCGGCTGGAGACACGGCCAGGATCAATTCCTCATTTTTTTTTAACGCCTCGGTTATGGTATCGACAACACGGTTTGATTTTGACCGGTCAATGGGAATTCCGCCAAGCCATTTAAAAACACCGCCAAAAGGCCGTCGGAATATTGCGTCTTTGCCCATCCAGTAAATCTTCGCGCTCAGCGCAAAAGCGAAAAAAAGAATGTACGGAAGATCCCAGTTTGAAGTATGGGGGGCAGCGATCAAGACAAATTTCGGAATATCAGGCATTTTTCCCTCAAGCTTCCAGCCGGTAAGCTTTAACATGAACAAAGAGAACTTCCTTGCCAGCGTATTAACTACAGGCGTATCAAAAATTGTAAAATTCATATTATTCCCTGTACTATGAAATTAGGGTCAACCCTTGATCCTTGATTAAAATGAAGATGCCGGAGGAGAACATCAGGGTCGCATTTTAATTGTTCACGATCCAAGACGCGACACCCATAGCGTATATCGTCCGGGGTCCAAATCAGAGGTGTGGGTTAAGCCGATGAATTAAAAAGCGGTTTTGCCCGATTTGGTTTGTTCCCGCCTTGTTTTTTCTTTTTCCTTTTGTTCGTCTTTGAGCAGTTTCTCCAATGCGTTCTTGAAGTAAATGATAATTTGACCTTTCGGCTTTCCAAACTGATCCGGAACAAAAGATAGAATGAGCAAGTCATTGCTCTTTTTCCAGTAAAGCGATTTTGAGGTTTCTCCGCCCCAGTTTATACTCTCCGAAGCACCGTATTTTTGTTTAAGCGTCTATAGGGTGTTCAACCCATTTTTTTTAAGATGGATTTTTATCAAAACAGGTCTTCGAGTATATTCTGAATAGACCAGCTCGACGTAGTCAAATGAAACGGTTTTATTTTGCATATAGCGATACATCAGCTTAACCGTATTATGCTCAACCCGTTCTCCAAGAGGGGAATTCAATTTTTTGTTTAAGTTATCAAAATCCGCAAAATATTCTTTCAAGAACCCCTCATAGTTTATTTTTAAATCGAGAATATTTCTGCGTTCAATCGCATCATCGCCTAATGTCTTATTTAGGCTTTCTTTTACTGAAGTTTCCCATAAAAGTATCACGCCGCGATGCCCAGTAGTACGGCCGCAAGAGAATTAACAGCGGATTTGCGTGGCACCGGGCAAAGTATACCAAAATTATCATCCAATGCCGCTTTGGCGATCAATCTTCGAACATCGGAAAAGGCGAAATGGTTGCGACCTTTAACGACATGTCGCCGACTCGGCGTTTTCTCAAGTAGACTTGCGTAAATCCAAGTCAATGAAGTTGCCATCATACAAAAGTTCAGGTGGTTCATGACGGCTTTCGGGTTTCTGGTCTGTGTGTCCGCGCTGCCGATATCTCTTTTGAGTTCTTTGA
>Ga0307929_1002491_pt1 | contig 11807 bp, 9 predicted proteins | sample AceLakmetage1330_FD_203160 | JGI IMG/M metagenome (GOLD analysis project Ga0307929, IMG submission 203160) | Saline water microbial communities from Ace Lake, Antarctica - #1330 | ecosystem: Environmental > Aquatic > Non-marine Saline and Alkaline > Saline | place: Antarctica: Ace Lake...
GGTGGTAATGGCAAAGAGGTCACACCCGTACCCATCTCGAACACGGAAGTTAAGCTCTTTAGCGTCGATGGTACTGCATGGGAGACTGTGTGGGAGAGTAGAACGCCGCCAGATTATTCTTCAAAAAACCCTGATCATTATTACAATGATCAGGGTTTTTTGCGTTTGGGTATCTGTGCAACCCTTGTTAAATATTTTTGTAATTATTTAGCAAAAAAATGCATTGGATGTCATTTTTTATTTTAGGAATTGATAATTTTTATTTCGGTATTAGAATAAAGGGTATGAAATATTTCGACACCATGGAATGAAAACCATAAAATTTTTTATTATGATGCCGGAGGAAAAAATGGAAAAAAATCCCCATCATTTGGTTCTGGGTGAGTTATTAGATTTTATAACGGGTGAGCGGCGCATAGATACCCATGATGAACGGTATCGGCAGAAAATTTCAAAACACCTGGTTCAAACCCTGGGGCATGCAAAGGAAGATATTCAACAAAATATCGTATTGACCATCGCTGCTGGAGATCAACGCGCCAGCATAAGGGTCGATTTTCTGATCGACCAGGCTGACAAAACCTGTATGCTAATTAAATATGCTCCGGGGTCGCTAGTGACAAGACGGCTTTCCAACCTGGCTCTTTCCAGGGTTCTCCTTCCCTATCAGATTCCTGTTATTGTGACCACTAATGGGGAAGATGCAGAAATTATCAATGGGTTGGGTAAGCTAATAGGTCAGGGCCTTGATTCGATTCCATCAAAAACAAATTTAGAAAAATTAGAGATCTCTGAATCTTTTCCTGTCATATCAGAGCGGCTGCATGAAAAAGCCTCCAGAATTGCCTATGCCTATGAGGTGGATGGTGCCTGCCCCTGTGATACCGATGTGTGCCTGTTCGACTCCTAGTAAACCAATCTTGAAATCCCTATCTTCAGGATTTATAAAATTGGGGTCCCTGTTAGGTTGCAGGGTTCAAAAGTTTGCCCAGATAATACCCGGTATAGGATTTTTTATGAACAGCCACCTGTTCCGGTGTTCCCTGGGCCACGATGTATCCTCCCTTTTCTCCTCCTTCCGGACCCAGATCAATGATATGATCCGCACATTTGATGACATCCAGGTTGTGCTCAATGACCACTACTGTATTATCGGCCGCCACCAGTTTGTCCAGCACCGATAACAATTTGTTGATGTCATCTGAATGAAGGCCTGTGGTGGGCTCGTCTAATATATAGATGGTTTTTCCGGTGTTTCGTTTTGACAATTCTTTGGCAAGTTTTATCCGCTGGGCTTCCCCTCCGGAAAGGGTGGTGGCGGACTGACCCAGTTTGATATAGCCAAGCCCCACTTCCACAAGGGTTGCCAGAGTGTTTCGAACGGCCGTTATTTTGTTGAAAAACCGAACCGACTGGTTAATGGTCATGTCCAGAATCTGGGCAATATTTTTTCCTTTATATTTTATGTCCAGGGTTTCCCTGTTATATCGCTTTCCTTTGCAGATATCACAGGCCACATAGACATCGGGCAGAAAATGCATTTCTATTTTAACGATGCCATCCCCGGAACAGGCCTCGCAACGGCCTCCTTTCATATTAAAACTGAAACGGCCCGGTTTGTAGCCCTTTGCCTTGGCTTCCTTTGTTTTGGCAAACAATTCTCTGATATGGTTTAACACCTGGGTATAGGTGCCAGGATTGGATCTTGGTGTTCTGCCAATGGGGGACTGGTCAATGTGGATTACTTTATCCAGGTATTCAATGCCCTTTATTTTCCGGTGGTTTCCCACGGGCTTTCTTGTCCGGTTTATCTGGTTGGACAGGGATTGGTATAGGGTTGACAATACCAGGGTGGATTTACCGGATCCTGATACCCCTGTGACACAGGTAAAACAGCCCAGGGGAAAGGAAATATCAATTTTTTTTAAATTATTGGAGTTAGCTCCGAGGATGGTCAGGCTTTTACCGTTGCCTTTTCTTCTGTTGTCGGGGATTTGGATCTGTTTTTTGCCGGAAAGATAAAGGCCGGTTAAGGAGGTCTCATCAAGGAGCAGTTGTTCAGGGGTACCTGAAAAAACGACATTTCCGCCGTTGATACCGGCACCAGGACCGATATCAATCACATAATCTGAAGCCAAAATGGTCTCTTCATCATGTTCCACCACCAGAACGGTATTGCCAAGGGCTTTTAGACCCATCAGAGTGTTGAGCAGTCTGGCATTGTCCCGCTGGTGCAGACCGATACTGGGTTCATCCAGCACATAGAGCACACCGGTGAGTTTTGACCCTATCTGGGTGGCCAGCCGGATTCTCTGGCTTTCCCCGCCGGACAGGGTGGCGGCGGACCGGTCCAGGCTCAGATATTCAAGACCCACATTCTCCAAAAAAACCAGCCGTTGGATCAGTTCTTTTATAATACTGTCTGCGATGAGTTGCTCTTTTCCCCCAAGGGCAAGATCTGACATAAACCGGACTGCGTCTTGAATGGAAAGAGCGGTAATTTCCCAAATTGGTTTCCCACCGACCCTCACCGATCTTCCTGCCTCATTGAGCCGTGTCCCATGGCATTTTGAACAGGATTTAAAACTCATAAAGCGTTTGATATCTTCCCGGACAGAAACCGATGAGGTTTCATCAAGCCTGCGTTTTAAATTGGGGATTACCCCTTCGAATATTTTTTTATAAATAATTTTCTTCCCGGCCCGTTCTATATAAAAGGGGATTTCTTCTTTCTTGGTTCCGTAGAGAATTGCCCGTTGAAATTTGGCGGACAAGGCCTTAAAGGGTTTGTAAATATCTTCCTTATAATGGGAGACCATGGCGTCCAAAAACTCCATGAACTGAACGGAATCTTTATTCGCCCAGGGAAGAACAGCCCCCTGGCGCAGGGAAATATTGTGGTCCGGCACAATGAGATCTGGATCAAATTGGGTAATGGCACCCAATCCGTCGCAAAGGGAGCAGGCTCCCTGGGGAGAGTTAAATGAAAAACTGGCCGGTGTAAATTCGGGATAACTGACGCCGCAGGGGATGCAGGAGGCCTTTTCACTGAACAACTCTTCTGTATCATGGGTGAGATCGACGAGTATTACCAGGCCTTCTGACAGGGTAAGGGCCATCTCAAGGGAATCTGTAAGCCGTTTTTCAATTGTGGGTTTTAGGATTAAACGGTCCACCACCACATCAATGGTGTGTCGTTTGTTTTTGCCCAACCGTGGTACCTCTTCGATCAAAAAGATTTCTTTATTGACCCGGACCCTGGCAAATCCCTCTTGTTTCATCCTGGCCAACAGGTTTTCATGGCTGCCTTTCTGGCCGATTACCAGGGGGGCCAGAATCATGATTTTTGAATTTTCCAGAGAGTCATTGACCAATTTTTTTATGGGTACAAGTATCCTGTCGGTAATCTGGTCAATGGACATGGCAGAAATGGGTTTTTTACATTTATAACAATGGGGGCGGCCTACTCTTGCAAAAAGAAGGCGAAGATAATCATAGATTTCTGTCACGGTTCCCACGGTGGACCTGGGGTTGTGGCTGGCCGTTTTCTGCTCAATTGAAATGGCCGGGGAAAGACCGATAATGGCATCCACGTCGGGTTTGTCCATCTGTCCTAAAAATTGTCTGGCATAGGTGGACAGGGATTCAACATACCGGCGCTGCCCTTCGGCATACAGGGTATCAAAGGCAAGGGTTGATTTGCCGGAGCCGGATAGCCCTGTGATCACCGTCAGGCTGTTTCTGGGGATTTGAACATCAATGTTTTTAAGGTTGTGCTCCCTTGCTCCCAGGATAACAATTTTATCATTATCCATATTATGTGGTTGTCCGATTTTTTGCCCGGCTACTGGCCCGGCTATTCGCCTGGTTATTGGCCTGGAAAGCGGCCATATAAATGGCTTCCACAAGACTTGTCGGGTCTGCAATACCCTTCCAGGCAATGTCATAGGCCGTTCCATGGTCCACGGAAGTCCTGATGATGGGCAGCCCCAGGGTGGTGTTGACCCCGTCTTTGAAGTGAACCAGTTTAAAAGGGATCAGTCCCTGGTCATGGTACATGCAGATCACTGCATCATATTTTCCGTTCACGGCATGGAAAAAAACCGTGTCCGGTGGCAGGGGACCATCAATATTAAGTCCTTGTTCCCGGGCCAGGTCTACGGCAGGAATAATGATGTGTTTTTCTTCATTGCCGAACATTCCGTCTTCTCCGGCATGGGGATTCAGGCCGGCCACGGCAAGTTTTGGAGAAGGAATGCCAAACCGGTTGACCAAAGAATCCTGGGTCAGACAAATGGTCTGGAGGATATTTTGTGTGGTCAGACTTTTTGCCACTCGGCAAATGGGGATATGGATGCTCACAAGGACGACTTTCAGGCGAGCGCCTGCCAGCATCATGGCAAATTCACGGGTGCCTGTTTGGTCTGCAATGAGTTCTGTGTGTCCATGGAACCTGGAACCGGCAATTTTTAGTCCTGTTTTTGTGATGGGGCAGGTAACCAGACCATCAATCTCCTTATTTCGGGCCAGATTTACGCCGGTGATGATATAATTTTCCATGGCCTTCCCCGTTTCCATGGTGGGGCGGGACAATTTAATGACCTTTTCATCAAGATTTGATTCATTGATAATGGAGATGATTTTTGAATCGTTGATGGCATTTGCCGGGTGATCCACAGGAATAATATTAAGGGGAACGGGTAAAAATTTTAAGGCTCGTTTAAGAATCGTGGTATCACCAATGACAATGGGTTGGCACACTGCATGAATTTTTGGGGTGTTCAGGGCTTTTACAATGATCTCCGGTCCGATGCCAGCGGGGTCTCCCATGGAAATGCCGATAACAGGGCGGTTCAAGATTGATTTCATAGTTTTATCACTAATTTTAAAAAGGGTTATTGTTAAATAAATTTAAATATACCCTTTGAAAGGGAAAGTGTAAATAAAATTGAATGGATAAATTGTGAAACCCTTATGAAATTCAGGTTTGCGAAATAAGATCAAAATTAATTAAATTCAGAGTAAAATAGAGATAATGATCGTAAATGGTAGTATTTTTTTTATCGCTGTTTTGAATAAATCCTTGAATTGTAAAAATCTTGTTGAAAAAGAGATAGTTGTAGAAGTGGTTGGAATTTAAAGAAATTTTTTTGTTTCACAGAAAATATATATTAAATTCAGCTTGTTAAAATTTTATGCCAAACCAAAACCTAATCTGTAGCTAACTGTGTTTATCCGAGTTGACCCGAAATTCATATTCGAATAGAAAAACATATACTTTTTAGATTGTTCGTTAAATTCACTTTAATTGTTTGATTCCGCTAAATAGAACGAATAACCAACTTTGATTTTGGAAAGAAAGGTATCTTTATCAACAAATGGAGCTGTCCTGGGAAAAAGCTAAGTTTCAAATTAAAAAATCGATACCTGAACATAGTTATCGGATGTGGATAGAGCCACTTTCGCTCCTTGAGTGTGATGCCGCCGGTATCACACTGGGCACGCCAAACGCTTATTTTATCAAGCGAATAAAAGAAAACTATCTGAATATATTTAAAAGAGAATTTTTAAATTTGGGTCACACCATCAATATTGAGTTTCAAGTAAATGGAAAAAAAGATAACAAAGGTTCAAAAAATGCGGCAGCTCAGAAAAAGGGCCAGAAAAAAGACCAGGAAAAAAATCAGATAAAAGACCTGTCCAAAGACCCGGCCAGTGGCCCGATAAAAAACAGGTTTGGCAGCGCCTATCCGGCCCTGGCAGTCAGGTCGCAATGGAAAAAACCGGAACAGGCAACGCTGCCGGGCCTTGATTCTTTTTTTAATGGCGGTCGGATGCTGAAAAAAGGATATACCTTTGATGATTTCGTTGTAGGCGATAACTCTAATTTTGCCTATTCCGCTTCCCTTTCTCTAGCCCAGGGAAAGAAAAGCGGGGCAGGGATCCTCTATTTATTGGGTAAAACAGGGCTGGGAAAAAGTCATTTGTCTCAGGCGGTTGGACACCATATGATGGCCAATAACAGATCTAACAGGGTTTATTATGTGACAGCCGAGGATTTTACCAATGAAATGATTTTTTCCTTGAGGAATCATACCATTGAGAGGTTTAAGGAAAAATATCGAAGAAAATGTGAGGTGTTGATTATAGAGGATATCCATTTCTTGTCCGGGAAAATGGCCACCCAAAAAGAGCTTGCCATCACCCTGGACTACCTGCTGGATTCAGACAAGAAAATTATTTTTTCCGGATGTGAACTGCCCGATGAAATACCCAAACTTAATGATCAGCTAAAATCACGGTTGAGTATGGGACTGGTTACCGAGATTGAGGCACCTGATTACAAAACCCGGCTTAGGATACTCAAAAAGAAATCCCATACCCTTGGGTGCAAGGTTCCCATGATGGTGAACGAATATATAGCTCAGGAATTGTGTGACGATGTCAGGCAATTGGAAAGCGGTCTCTTCGGCGTGGTGGCAAAGGGACAGATCATGGGCCGCAATATTGATATTGAGCTTGCCAAAAGCGTTCTGGACAATATTACCAAAAACCGGAAACGGATCAGTATCGATTTGATTAAACAATTGGTGTGCACTGAATTTTCCATATCTGAACAAGACATTATGTCCAAATCCAGGAAACGAATTATTGTTAAACCCAGACAGGTGGCCATGTTTCTTGCAAAAAAATATACGGACCAGCCCATCAAAAAAATCGGCTCCAGTTTTAAAAAGTACCATGCCACGGCCATTTATTCTGTAAATGCCATTGAAAAGGAAATCAAACAACGAGGGGTTTTGTTTGAGCAGATTAATTATATTTCCAAGAAAATTGAAGCAGGAAAATTTTAAATGGGCCTGTCCGCCTCTACCTACCGTGACCTTGAAAAAATAGTCGGGAAAAAATATCTAAGTAGCCAAAAAGAAGAACGCTTCTGCCACTCCTATGATGCGACCGGCAATTCTTTTTTACCCGATGCGGTCATCTTTCCCGAAAATCAGGATCAGATTGCCAAAATATTTGAACTGGCCTCCCAAAAAAAAATTTTCATTATTCCCAGGGGCAGCGGATCCGGAATGACCGGAGGGGCGATACCGGTTAAAGGCGGGGTGGTCCTGGTGACCAGCCGCATGAACAAGATTCTTGAAATAGATGAAGATAATTTTATTGCCAGGGTTGAGCCCGGGGTGATTGTTGCAAGTCTTCATAGTGCCTGCGAAGCCCGGGGCCTTTTTTATCCGCCGGATCCGGCAAGTTCTGCTGTCTGCACCATTGGTGGAAATATCGGTGAATGTGCCGGAGGACCCCGGGCCGTTAAATACGGGGTCACAAGGGATTATGTTCTGGGGCTTACGGCTGTCATGCCGTCGGGAGATATCATAAAAACCGGGGTGGCAACGGCCAAGGGCGTGGCGGGTTACGATCTTACCCGGCTGATTGTGGGCTCTGAAGGAACATTGGCCGTGGTCACTCAAATTATTTTAAAGTTGCTGCCAAAACCCAGGGCCGTAAAAACATTGGCCGTCTCGTTTGACAGCATGGATACAGCGGCTAAAACCGTATCCAATGTGATGAAACTGGCCATTATTCCCCGGTGTGTGGAATACCTGGATGAAGCCTCAATTCATCTGGTTAGAAAATTGCTTTCCTTTGAACTGCCGGAAACCACCCGGGCATTGTTGATACTTGAATTGGATGGCGATGAAGATCAGGTTGAACGGGAGGCTGCGCAAATTAAAGCATTTTGCACCAGAGCAGGAGCCATCGAGGTTCTTGTTGCAAAAGATCAGGCCGGGGCCCAGAAATTGTGGGAAGCAAGAAAAGCATTGTCTCCTGTTCTCTATAAAATTGCCCCGAATAAAATCAATGAAGATATTGTGGTGCCCATTTCCAAAATTCCTGAAATGGTAGAAATAACCCGGAAAATTCAACGAGAATCAGGTCTGACCGTGGTCAGCTTCGGCCACGCAGGCGATGGTAATATCCACTGCAATATCATGTATGATAAAAAGGATAAGGATCAGACAAAAAGGGCTGAACAAGCAGTGGATGATCTCTTTACCGCCACCCTTGCCCTGGGGGGTACCATCACGGGTGAACACGGGGTGGGCATCACCAAAATGAAATATCTCGCCCGTGAAATAGGTCCTCTGGAGCTTGAAATCATGAAGGGAATTAAACGGGTGTTTGATCCGGACAATATTTTAAATCCCGGAAAAATATTTTCCTGATACCAAAATTTAAATGATATCCATTTCCATGATATTCATTTAATGGGGTGGGATAATTAGTTGGGTTTGACCGCATAATCATTGTGAAGCAATAAATTTTCAAGAATATCGATTTTCGGATGATTGGCCCGCATGACACAACAACGTATTGAAATCGAACAATAGGTTGAACATAGTTTGCTATGTTTGTTATATTCACCATAACAATCTGGTATATCGATGGCGTCTTTTTTACCCGGTTTTGTCATGGGAAGTTTGCCCAATTGTTTTATTTCCATAATATTTCCATATTTATTTTGTTTCCATATTTATTTTGTTTCCATATTTATTTTGTTATAGGCTTTGACCGAGCGTGTTATTAAATGTGAACCATTGATTCCAGCCGTTCAACCAGGGGGACCAGGGTCTGTTTCTGGTTGGCCGATATCATAACCCCTTGATTCAGGAGCCATCGGTTATCAAAGGTCTCCAGATCAACCTGATCCAGTTTGTTAAACACATAGAGGGTGGGTATTCGATCAAGGTCCAATTCTGACAGGATTTTTTCAACCGATTTTTTTTGCTGTTCATACCGGGGGTTGGAGACATCAATTACATGGAGGATGATATCGGCTTCGGATAATTCTTCCAAGGTGGCATGGAATGCTTCCATGAGCTCTTTGGGCAGATTCTGGATGAACCCAACCGTGTCTGTGATAATGACTTCGGTATCCCTGGGGAAACGCAGCCGCCTGGAAGAGGGGTCCAGGGTGGCAAAAAGGCGGTTGGCTGCAATAATATTGCTTTGGGTCAAGGTGTTGAGCAAGGTTGATTTGCCAGCATTTGTATAGCCGACGATGGAGATGACGGGCAGGTCTTTTCGTTTTCGCCTTGATTTTTGCTGGGTTCTTTGTTTTCTTATTTTAAGAATCTCTTTTTTCAACCGGGTAATTCGATCCCTGACCCTTCGGCGGTTGATTTCAAGTTTGGTTTCTCCAGGCCCCCTGCCGCCGATGCCGCCTGTCAGGCGTGACATGGCAGTATTCCGGGTGATAAGTCTTGGCAACAGGTATTCCATCTGGGCCAGTTCCACTTGAAATTTACCATCCCTTGATTTTGCCTGTTTGGCAAAAATATCCAGGATCAACTGGGTTCTGTCAATGACCTTCATCTCAACAAAATCGGTAATGGAGCGGATCTGTGACGGGGTCAGTTCCCTGTCAAAGACCAGCATGGTGGCATGGTTCTGGATGGCTTTGATGACAAGGCTTGACAGTTTGCCCTTTCCCACGACAAACTTGGCATCGATCTGTTGTCTGCGCTGGATAGCAGTTCCAATCACACGAATCCGGCTTGTCTTGCACAGCTCTTTTAGTTCCTCAAATGAGGCATAGGCCTCCTTAGGATTGGTCGTGGTGGCATTGATTAAAAAGGCATTTTCCTGGCCGGTTTCGGGTCTGTGCAGGGCACTTTTTTGAGTCAGTTCCAGTTCAAGAGTATGGATTTGTGCCTGGCAGTCAATTTCCAACTCAAGGATGGAAGTTCTTGGCAATACCTGGTAGGGATCTTTTGTCTCATCGGGCAGGACATGGGCGGAATAAATATTGCCGGGATTTCCATCGGGCCTGATGCAGATGGCAGAGATATAATCAAGGCGCAACAGGGCAAGATCGGTTAAATCATCCCGGGTCAACTCTTCTTCTGATAGGTGGGTATGGATACACCGCAGTCCTTTGAGGCGGCCTGGGCCCGCCACATAGTCTGAAATGACCGGGATCACAATTTTTTGGGGATCGCCTGCAATGACGCAGATGATTCGTCCGTTCCGGTCAACCATCAGGCCGATCTGACGACGGATTTCATGGCTTATTTCAACCAATTGGGTGGCAATTTCAGGGGTGATGATGAATTCAGGGGGAGATTTTAAGGCGTACAGGTTTTCAATGCGTTTGATCTGTGTATTTTTCAGGCCTGCGGTGTTGCCGTAAACTATTTTTTTCATTCAAATTCCTGGTATGAGTCCGGTGCCAGTTCCTCAAATCGGGTAAATTGACCTATGAAAGTCATCATAGCCACGCCTGTGGCGCCGTTCCTGTTTTTGGCAACAATGATCTCGGCGGTTCCTTTTTTGGGATTATCCGGTTCCTTGTTGTAAACCTCATCCCGATAGATAAAGGCGATGATATCTGCATCCTGTTCAAGGGCCCCGGACTCACGAAGATCGGACATCATCGGTCGTTTATCCGCCCGTTGTTCCAGCATACGGTTCAGTTGGGACAGGGCAAGGACCGGAATGTTCAACTCCTTGGCAAGGGCTTTGAGGGACCGGGATATTTCGGCAATCTCAAGGTCCCTTCGGTCGGAGCGAAAGGGGGCTTTCATCAGCTGAAGATAATCGATGATGACAAGGCCAAGTTCTCCATGTTTCTGGTAGAGTTTTCTCACCTTGGCCCGGACATCCATGACCGTGATATTGGGGGAGTCATCAATGAATATGGGCATCTCATTGAGGATTCCTGCGGCATCCGTGGCATTTTGCCAGTCATCCTGACTGATAAATCCTGTGCGAAGTCGGTTTGAATCTATCCGCGCTTCTGAGGTCAGAAGCCGCATGGAAAGTTGTTCATTTGACATTTCAAGGGAAAAAACAGCCACGGGCTTTCTCTCTATCAATGCCACATTTCTGGCAAGGTTCAGGGCAAAAGCTGTTTTACCCATACTGGGCCTGGCCGCAAGAATGATAAGATCCGACCCTTGGAGACCTGATGTAATATTGTTTAACCGCGGATAACCCGTATCAAGACCGGACAGTCCCCCGTCTTTACCCTGTTGCTCCTCTAAATGATCAATATTTAAATTGATGAGGTCGCCCAGGCTCTGGAAGGATCCCTTTTGTTTTCTTTCGGCAATATTAAAGATGGCGGATTCGGCAAAATCAATGATGTCTTTGAAATCCCCCTTGTCTTCAAGGCAGCGTTCAATGATTTTAGAAGAGGAATCTATGAGCTCTCGCAGGGCTGCTTTTCCCCGGATGATTTTTGCATACAAAAGGGCATTGACTGCCACCGGGGCAGCATCGGAAATGGATGCCAGATAGGCGGCCCCCCCAATGCTTTCCAGTTCGTCTTTTTCATTGAGTGCATTGGCAACCGTGACAAGGTCGGCGGCTTCTTCCCTGGATGCCAATTCAAGAATGGCCCGAAATATTTTTTTATGGGCGCCCTTGTAAAAATCCTCGGGCGTCAAAGTTTCAGTGACGTCTAACAGGCTGTTGTTATTGATAAAAATCGCGCTTAAAAGAGATTCTTCCGCATCTATGTCATGGGGCGGGGTTCGATTTAATAGCGGATCAGTTTTTAGGGTATCTTTTTTGGGCACAGTTCACTTGGAAGATTTAGGTTAGTCAACTGCCCGGAAAATTTCCGGACACCGGACAGTTGACTGGGGGTTTATTTTATTTTTCTTTTTCTTCGGCAATTACCTTGACGGTAATTTCAGGCTCGACATCTTTGTACAGTCGAATGGGAACCTTGTACTCACCGAGTTCCTTAATGGGCTCGGCAAGGAGGATGGACCTGCGTTCAAGCATCACAT
>Ga0307929_1002492_pt1 | contig 11806 bp, 10 predicted proteins | sample AceLakmetage1330_FD_203160 | JGI IMG/M metagenome (GOLD analysis project Ga0307929, IMG submission 203160) | Saline water microbial communities from Ace Lake, Antarctica - #1330 | ecosystem: Environmental > Aquatic > Non-marine Saline and Alkaline > Saline | place: Antarctica: Ace Lake...
CAACAGGAAGTCTATTTTATATCGTATTAGTGATGAATTTTGTTTATTTCATCTTCAATTTTTGACAAAATATAAGGGTGCAAGTTGGAAACAACTTTTCAATAAACAAGAGTACAAGATTTGGTGTGGTTATACATTTGAAACAGTTTGTCTTAGACACATTGAAAATGTCAAAGCAGCACTAAAATGTGATCAGATTGCATCAAAAAATTATGCCTGGAGCAACATCAAAGCTCAAGTTGACATAGTAATAGATCGTGATGATGATACTGTGAATTTATGTGAACTTAAATTTTATAATGATGAATTCACAATAGATGAAACATATTACAAGAAACTTCTAAATAAAGCAACACAATTTCAATTAGCTACTCAATCGAGAAAAAGTATTAATACAGTTATGATTACTACTTTGGGTGTAAAATCAAATGAAAATAGCAGGGCAATATTGTCTAATGAGATTACAATAAACAGTTTGTTTGAAGCGTAGTTTCAATCACCCCAATATTATTATCATATCGCACAAATAAAACATTCAATTTCTTGAATTTAAAGGTAGATTAAAACTATTCTTTCGGCAACTCCAAAACAACCTTTGTCCCCGCATTACCTGCATCCAAGTCATTCACATTTTCAAACCGACACACAATTTTGTAATTGTACAGTTTTTCCAGTAAAACAAAAATTTGCTTGTTCAAGCGTAAGCCTTTGCCAGTACTGTCTGCTCGGTTTTTAATTTTTGCAGCAGCCTCCATTCCAATACCGTTGTCTTCTATTGTAATTTGTAGTTTTTCTGATTGTGATATTTTAACATTTACTTTTCCACCTTCTGGTTTTTGCATTAATCCATGTTTAATTGCATTTTCAACATATCCCTGAATTAACATTTTAGGTATTTTAACTTCAGGACTCACATTTTTATCACATAATATATCATAATTCAATCTTTCTTTATACCGCAATTTCTGTAAAATGAGATAATTTCCTAAGAAATCAAGTTCATCGCTAAGTGGGATAAACACTTGATCTGAATTTTCTAGAAGACTTCGATGTAATTTTGAAAATTTGGTAATATAATCGTAGGCTTTTTCTTTATCTTCCTTGTAAATGAGAGCAGAAATGGAATTCAGAGCATTGAACAAAAAATGAGGTGAAATTTGACTTTTGCTGTTTAGTAGCTGAAGTTCCTGAAGTTTTTTACGGATTTCGAGCGATTTCTTTACGCGTTGCTTAATAATTAAATCAAAAAGACTGAATGCCAATAATAAAACAATAAAACTCCCGATTCCAAACAAAAGTCGATAAGCAAATAGCGGATTTTTTTCAATACGAAAGCGTATAATTTTTTCATTCGAAAAATGGACATTCAGAAAAACCGTTTCCCCGTGATTTGCTGTTTTGTAACTATGTGTTTGATATGCAGAGTTTCCCCAAGTAATATTGTTGATTTTAGCAAGTTTTTTGCGTTTTGGTATGGAGATTAAATGTAAGCCGTTGGGAGATTTAAAAAAACTATCCCCAATGCCATCTCCATCAAAATCATGTTCATTTTCCATGTATAAATGCCTAACATCAGATTTGAATTTGTAAACGGTATTTAATGACAAATCATCATTTATACTGCAAATTGTTTTATATTTTTTCAATACTAACTGTTTTTCAGGGACACATTCTCCAAAAAAATACAACCAAGAAATGTAATGATCAGAGGTTTTACTATTAATCAATTTGGGCGCGTAGCCTGAAATATCATATAAAAGAATTTCACTGCTATAAGGATATCTTGTATGCGGCAGAATTAGCACCTTATTTTTATCCTTGGTTTTTCTGGGGCTTAAAATTGCCCGGTCAAGATGATTTGAAATTGGTGCAAAAAGAAACTCCAACGAATCATTTAATATCATGAAATATGCACAACTATCTGCATACAAATGCTCACTCGGATTTTCCATATTGTTGACATCTCCACAGCTTAATAAAATTTCATTTTTTCCGTCATTGTTTATGTCTGCAAGATGAGAAATACTACATGCAGCTCCTAAATCGGGTGTTGACTTTAAATAATCATTGTGGATGTCATAAGAATAAAATTTTCTTGGGCTAATGGTAAATCCTGCTCGTAACGAGAAAATAATTTCTTGATACCCATCTTGGGTTAAATCATCGTACTGTACACTGTTTATTAAGCAATCGGGTTTGTTGTCATAAAATTGAAAGCGTTCTAAAGGGATAATTTTATGCGATGCAATTGCTTTTTCTTTATCCTCAAATAATTCAATAATATTAAGAAATATGGTATCTCCTGAATGTGTAAAGATATATAATTCATCAATCCCGTTCTTGTTATAATCATTGGTTATATTCCGGTTAAAACCGACATAATCTTCGCAATAAAAAGGAATAGCATAACGAATACTTCCATCACAATTATTAATCACAGCATATTTCGAATCCGATGTGAAAAGCTCAATGTATTCTTCACAGCCATCATTGTTTATATCATCATATTTTTCAATGTAGTTATCAGATGGTGAGGATTTTTCAAGGCTGATTATAAAAGGCATTAAATTGTGTGTGAAAATAAAATAGAAAATCAATGCAAAAAGGGAAGCGATTAAAAATGGATATTTGAATAATTTAAAAATAAATATATTTTGTGTCGTTTTATTCATTCTCGCAAATATGGTATAAATTTTTCATTCGAACTCTGGAAACCTGTAACGTAATTGTTTCCTGATTATAATGCATTTCACATTGTTTTTTGTTTCGATAAACTTCCTTTAGGTAATCCAAGTTTATAATCGCAGATCGGCTGATTCTTACAAAACAAGTTGTCGGCAATTGTGATTCTATCTTCCCAATATTATTCGTTATAAGTTCATGCTGATTGTCAATAAGATAAATATGTGTGTAATTTTGCTCGGCTTTACAGTAAATAATATCTTCTGGGTTAATAATCGTAAAGCCATTAATTGTATTAAACTTAAGTCGCTTTTTCCTAAATGTATTAAGCAGTTTTTTCAATTGGTTTTCAAAATCAGAATTAGTGTTATTTGTTCGTAATTTTTTAATTGTATTTGATAATTCTGTTCTATCTATTGGCTTTAGTAAATAATCAAATGCAGACGCTTTTATTGCCTGTATTGCATAGTGGTCATAAGCAGTTGTAAATACAATTTTGGGTAATTTAATGTGTTTTGATTTTAAATTTTCTAAAAATTCGAATCCATTTTTTTGGGGCATTTCTATATCCAAGAAAATAACGTCTGGTTTGTATTCCTGGATATGTTTAATTGCAGGGTCAGGCATCTCAAACATTGCCTCAACACTAATGTTCGGATAGTTGCTTAATAAATCATTAAGTAAGTTTCTAGCATCTGCTTCATCATCAATAATAATGGATTTTATGACCATGTTATATCAGTTTTCTCACAAAGATATTAAAAATTTGCAATTTGTATATCAAATGGGGGTAATTTTTAGTGTGGCAGACACTCGATATGATACTGAAAACAATTGAGCGTATTGATTGTTGAAGGAACAGTTGGTTATCAGTACAATGGCTAGTTAAATTAATGATAATTGGACAAAGCTATTTTTAATTTTCGCTTCAAGTTATCATTCATCAATTATCATGACATAAACTATTGATTCTTTTGCTGATTAATCGTAATTTTGTAAATAAATTTAGAATATGTCTAAATAAATTATTATGGGTAAAGAAGAACAACAAGATAAAGTTCTGCAGGAAGTAACCAAAAACGAGTATAAGTACGGGTTTTCAACTGAAATAGAGCAGGATAGTATTGCCAAAGGGCTCAGTGAAGATGTCGTTCGAATGATTTCTGCAAAGAAAAATGAGCCCGAATGGATGCTTGAGTTCAGACTTAAAGCCTATCGCAAATGGTTGACAATGGAAATGCCGACATGGGCACACTTGAAAATTCCGAAAATTAATTATCAGAATATAATTTTTTATTCTGCACCAAAGAAAAAACCACAACTCGACTCTCTGGATGATATTGATCCGGAAATACGGAAAACATTTGATAAACTTGGGATTCCACTCGACGAGCAAAAACATCTTTCAGGTGTTGCGGTTGACGCTGTGATGGACTCCGTTTCTGTCAAAACCACATTCCAGGAAAGTTTGGCAGAGAAAGGAATTATTTTTTGTGCATTTTCTGAAGCAGTGCAAAAACACCCCGATTTGGTGAAAAAATACATGGGTTCTGTTGTCCCTTACGGAGATAATTATTTTGCAGCGCTGAATTCAGCGGTATTTAGCGACGGTTCTTTTTGCTATATCCCGAAAGGCGTGCGTTCCCCAATGGAGTTATCCACCTATTTTCGGATTAATGCGGCAAATACCGGACAGTTTGAGCGGACACTCATTGTGGCAGAGGAAGGTTCTTTTGTGAGTTATCTTGAAGGATGTACAGCGCCACAACGCGATGAAAATCAGCTGCATGCTGCAATTGTTGAAATCGTGGTTGAAAAAGATGCAGAAGTGAAATATTCAACGGTACAAAACTGGTATCCCGGCGATAAAAATGGGAAAGGCGGAATTTATAATTTCGTGACCAAACGTGGAATTTGCAAGGGTGACAATTCAAAACTCAGTTGGGCGCAAGTAGAAACAGGTTCGGCTGTGACATGGAAATATCCAAGCACTATTTTAAAAGGTAATAATTCTGTATCCGAATTTTATTCTGTTGCTGTAACCAATAATTACCAGCAGGCAGATACCGGATCAAAAATGATACACTTGGGTAAAAATACACGCAGCACCATTATTTCTAAAGGGATTTCTGCCGGATTTAGTGAAAACTCCTATCGAGGTTTGGTGAAAGTCGCTAAGAATGCTGATAACGCAAGAAATTACTCTCAATGTGATTCCCTATTACTGGGCGATAAATGTGGAGCACATACTTTTCCTTACATTCAAGCAGACAACAATTCTGCTGTGCTGGAACATGAAGCAACCACTTCGAAAATCAATGAAGATCAAATATTTTACTGCAAACAACGGGGAATTTCAGAAGAGGATGCAATTGGCTTGATCGTTAATGGATATGCGAAGGAAGTTCTCAACAAACTCCCGATGGAATTTGCTGTTGAGGCACAAAAATTACTGCAAATTACTTTAGAAGGTTCAGTTGGATAAAATGATGCAGAAAAATACATATCATGAATTAAAAACCTTTCTCACTGAAGGGCAATTTCATACTCAGGATATCATTGAGATGACTGAAGATCGTGAGATTATTCCTGAATTGATGAAACTGGCATTGTCCAACGACGAGCCGGCTGCTTGGCGAGCTGCATGGGCATTATCCCATGCAATGAAACATTCTGTTGATTGGCTGTTGCCATATTTGCCGAAAGTAATGGCTGTGTTGCCGGAAATCAATAAAGATGGACATATTAGAGAATTGCTGAAATTTTTTAGAGATATACCCTTCGAACAAATTCCAGAAAGTTTGTATGGCCATTTGTTTGATTATTGTTTTTCATTGTTTGAAAATAATGCTGTGCAACCCGGGACACGAAGTAATGCCTTGCAGATTTTATTGAAAATTGCTGAGAAAGAACCGCGCTTAAATGGAGAAATTAAAGCCGCTTTTGAAATGATAAGCCCATTCCTCAGCAAAGGAATCCGTTATTCATGTCAAAGACGAATAAATCAATTAGAGTTTCAAACTATTAATTAGAGTAAAACGAGATAAAATGTTAAAAATTAATAATTTACACGCAGAAATTGAGGATAAGAAAATTCTCAACGGAATCAATCTCGAAGTGAAACCCGGTGAAACCCATGCCATTATGGGGCCAAATGGTTCTGGAAAATCAACGCTGGCATCTGTACTTGTAGGTCGCGATGTGTTTAAAGTGACTAAGGGTGAAGTGACTTTTATGGAAAAAAACCTTCTGAAAATGGAGCCTGAAGACAGAGCACGTGAAGGCTTGTTTTTAAGTTTTCAATATCCTGTAGAGATTCCCGGTGTCAGCATGATGAGTTTTATGCGGACCGCTGTGAATCAGGTAAGAGAATTTCGTGGACAGAAAAGTCTTTCTTCTGCTGCATTTCTGAAATTTATGCGTGAGCGTAAAAAACTTGTGGAAATTGACTCCAAATTAACAAACCGGTCTGTTAATGAAGGCTTTTCAGGCGGAGAGAAAAAGAAAAATGAGATATTTCAAATGTCCATGTTAGAACCTAAGCTTTCTATTTTGGACGAAACCGATTCAGGCCTGGATATTGATGCCCTGCGTATCGTTGCAAATGGCGTAAATGCGCTAAAATCTCCTGAAACTTCAAATATTGTTATTACCCATTATCAGCGGCTTTTGGATTATATTGTTCCCGATTTTGTCCATGTTTTGTACGAAGGAAAAATTGTAAAATCCGGAGGACGAGAACTGGCTCTGGAACTTGAAGAGAAAGGCTATGACTGGATTAAAAATGAACTTGCTTAAAGCGTGTCTTATGCAAATTGAAAACTATTTAAATACCTATCAATCCATATTGAATGATTCTGATCAAAACATTCCTGATTTTGTCCGTAAAGAAAGAGATGAAGCAAGAGAAGCAATCATCCAAAACGGATTGCCGGACAGATCGGATGAACGATATCGCTATCTCGACTTAAAACTGATTTTTGAAAATACCGAATATAAGCGAATCATCTCTGAGCCTGCGGTGACCGATTCATTAAGTTCATTTTTTCAGTGTGAGGTGCAGGGAATGGATACAGATTTGATTTTGTTATCAAACGGCTGGTATCATGAATCCACTTTGCCGAAAGATTGCAAAGTTGTGGTTTGTAGCATGCGGCAGGCCTCTCAAAAATATCCTGACTTAGTAAAAACACATTTTAATCAATATCTGAAAGAAGCAAAAGACGGTTGGACAGAATTGAATACCATGCTAGCGCAGGATGGCGTTTTTATTTATGTGCCGGATAATTATGTACCGGATAAACCAATCCAAATTGTCAATCTGACTCACGGGTTTAGCGAAAAAGAGATTTTTCAGCGGAATTTGATTGTCATTGGGAAAAATGCAAAACTTCAACTTTTAATTTGTGACCACACCTTAAATAAAGCGAAAAATGTCAATCATCTCGGGACTGAGGTGTTTATTGGAGAGAATGCAGATTTTCAAATGTATGATTTACAGAATGAACCTGACATTTCCAATGTGTTTTCACATCTCGCTTTTCATCAGGAAGCTTTTTCTAGATTGACATCGCTTGCATTCAGTTTGCATGGCGGAACCATTCGGAATAATGTTTATGTTACAATGAGCGGTCAGGGAGCAGAAAGCAATGTATATGGCTTGGTTTTGTCTGATAGGCAGCAGCGGATGGATAATTTTACCTTCATCGACCATGCCGTGCCAAATTGCACTAGCAATGAGTTATACAAAAGCATTTTGGATGAAGAATCCCGCGGTGCCTTTAGCGGACGGATTTTGGTGCGAAAAGATGCGCAAAATACAAATGCCTTTCAAACCAATAATAATCTCTGCTTAACTAATGAAGCCAAAATGCGAAGTAAACCACAGTTGGAGATTTATGCTGATGACGTAAAATGTTCACATGGTGCTACTGTGGGACAAATTGATGAAGATGCATTGTTCTACCTGCGAACTCGTGGCATTGACAAACACGAAGCCCGTTTCATGATGTTGTTTGCTTTTGCCAATGATATCGTTCGGAAAATTGATATTGAACCACTCCGGGACCGCGTTGCAGACTTAGTTTCAAAGCGATTGCGCGGAGAACTTGTCGCTTGCGAACATTGCTTACTAAATTGTGAAAACAATTAGAAAAATTTAAAGCATAATATGATTGCAGTATCCATGGTGGGTACTGCTTTTTTTTGTTTGAAAGTTATGAGATTTTGTTTGAAAATCGGAATAAGCCATTTCATATTTCCTTTGCGAAACTTTGCTCCTTTGCGAACCTTTGCGGTACAATTAAAAAAAGCTATGCCGCAGAGAACCACGAAGAAGTCGCTAAGAACCGCAGAGAAAAAAGTATAGGTTATTTCAATTTATCCTTTGCGAAACTTTGCTCCTTTGCGTCCCTTTGCGGTACAATTAAAAAAAGCTATGCCGCAGAGAACCGCTAAGAAAAATGCAGTAAGTTTTTTTGTGTTTCTTTTGCGCCCCTTTGCATTTTCGCGTCCCTTTGCGTTACAATTAAAAAAGTGATACTGCAGAGAACCGCGAAGAAGTCGCTAAGAACCGAAGAGAAAAAAAGTAATAAGCTATTTTCGTATTTCTTTTGCGCCACTTTGCATTTTCGCGAACCTTTGCGTTACAATTAAAAAAAGCGATACCGCAGAGCACCACCAAGAAGTCGCAGAGCACCGCTAAGAAAAAGTTTTGGCTATTTCAATTATCCTTTGCGTAACTTTGCTCCTTTCCGCCCCTTTGCGGTACAATTAAAAAAAGCTATGCCGCAGAGAACCGCGAAGAAGTCGCTAAGAACCGCAGAGAGAAAAGTATAGGTTATTTCAATTTATCCTTTGCGTAACTTTGCTCCTTTGCGCCCCTTTGCGCTACAATATATCTAATCTATGCCGTTAAAAAGTCCTAAGAAAATGTTTTATGTAATGAGTTTTTTGGTAATTTTATTACTTCATTAGATTTTTTGTTTAAAAACCATTATAATTAAAACCAATAGCATTATGACCGAAAATGAAATATCAAAAAGTATTATTGGATGCGCAATAGACGTACATAAGCAATTAGGTCCCGGATTATTAGAATCTGCATATCAGGAATGTTTAGCTTATGAATTAAGAGAACATGGATTTCATGTTAGAAAAGAAGTCTCTATGCCAATAATATACAAAGAAGTAAAACTTGATCATGGTTATCGAATGGACTTACTTGTTGAAAATAAAGTTGTAATTGAGACAAAATGTGTTGAGTACATAACAGATGTGCATGAAGCACAGTTATTAACCTATTTAAAACTTGGAAATTATAAACTTGGCTTGATACTGAATTTTCATGTTAATACGATGAAAAATGGTATAAGGCGTATGGTAAATAATTTATAATATAGTTTTGCGCTACAATTAAAAAAACTCTACCGCAGAGCACCGCAGAGAAAAGAGCATAGTCTATTCCAAATTGTCCTTTGCGTTCCTTTGCTCCTTTGCGTCCCTTTGCGGTACAATTATAAAAGCTATGCCGCAGAGAACCGCGAAGAAGTCGCTAAGAACCGAAGAGAAAAAAAGTAATAAGCTATTTTCGTATTTCCTTTGCGAAACTTTGCTCCTTTGCGAACCTTTGCGTTACAATTAAAAAAAGCGATACTGCAGAGAACCACGAAGAAGTCGCTAAGAACCGAAGAGAAAAAAAGTAATAAGCTATTTTCGTATTTCCTTTGCGAAACTTTGCTCCTTTGCGAACCTTTGCGTTACAATTAAAAAAAGCTATGCCGCAGAGAACCACGAAGAAGTCGCTAAGAACCGCAGAGAAAAAAGTATAGGTTATTTCAATTTATCCTTTGCGAAACTTTGCTCCTTTGCGAACCTTTGCGGTACAATTAAAAAAAGCTATGCCGCAGAGAACCACGAAGAAGTCGCTAAGAACCGCAGAGAAAAAAAGTAATAAGCTATTTTCGTATTTCCTTTGCGAAACTTTGCTCCTTTGCGAACCTTTGCGGTACAATTAAAAAAAGCTATGCCGCAGAGAACCGCGAAGAAGTCGCTAAGAACCGAAGAGAAAAAAAGTAATAAGCTATTTTCGTATTTCCTTTGCGAAACTTTGCTCCTTTGCGTCCCTTTGCGGTACAACTAAAAAAAACTATGCCGCAGAGCATTGCTAATATCGATTAAACATCCTAGCTTAAACCTTGTTATTCATACATGGAAAATGTAAAAATACCACACCGCATATTACTTTTGCATTATGGGAAATCATCCGCTTTTGCAGGAAAGAATCGTAGGCTTCGAAATGCATTGGCAGAAGCTGTGATTCATGAGGCAAATCTCATGCATAAAATTCGGATTGATGAGTCAGAAAATATCCATTCCGGATCTGAAAATACAACCGGTCATAGCATTATCGATCAGGTTGCAGATCAAATTTCTGTTGCCACTGGAAAATCGGTGCCTTATTGGATTAAGCAATTGGCTGCAAATGAAACCATTGCATTGCATGTCACAGAAAACCTGATTGATAACCAATTGCTGTCAGCAAATAGTAATCGAGGATGGTTTTGCAAAAAGCTGACATCATACAGTCTGAACGATAAAAATAATCATCAACTTGTGTCAAATTATCTAAACCAAACCTCAAAATCGGATGTTCGCAGCGAAATTACCTTGGCTATTATGGCAAAACATGAGGTTTAGAGCGCAATAATTTATGTTATTTCTAATCCGGTTTGTTTTACGAATTCAATTGCATAAATTTTCCTGGTTAATTCATAGTTAATCAAGCCAATAAAATTATGTTATAGCTTACAAATTAATTGATTCTTAAAAGTTTTCACAGGACTTGGCACTTTTTTTGAATTGATTTATTTAATATCTTCGAAAAAATATGCATCATGAAAAAACTCGTATTGTTTTTATCAGTAGTCTTAATTGCAGGAGCTGCCTTTTCCCAAGAAATTGAGTCACACAAACCAATGTGTCGCTGGTCTTATAATTTTCTAACCAAGAGGATAGAAAAACCTGAAAGCGACGAGAGAAGAATGAAAAAAGGTGTTCGAATCATCAAGCGAAAACACATCTCATCAAATCAGGCATACAAATTATCACTGCTTTTTAATGAAGAAGAATATCGCTTTGGTTTTGTAAAGGGTATATACCCAAGTATTACCGATAAATCGAATGCAATCATTATTGTTGATGGTTTTGAAAAGTTTTCTTATCAGACAATTCTATGGGAATACATTCAAGCTGAAAATAGAAAATATGGCCTTGAGGAAACGGATATTACATCTTATCAGGAATTTCTTGAAATGAGAGATAGAAAGAGAGACAGGCAATACGATAAAGGTGAAGATGATGATAAAGATCTTATCATTGAAGAAGAGGAAGTTGAAGAGAATACTTTAAGCGAGCATACAGAGGAAGCAGAGAACACTTCTGAAGCAACAGAAACTGAGCTTGAGGAAAATCAGCTTGAAGAAATTAATAATTCGATTACTTTCCCAGATGCAACGGCTTATACAGGGAAAAATAAAGGCTGTGATAAATATTTAAGTGAGAAGCCATTTTTGGCATTTGCAAATACTGTTGCACAATTCGATAATGATAAGGAAAAAGCAATTATTTGCATGGAATACACAGAAAAATATTGTTTTACGACATCGCAAATAATGAAGTTAGGTATTATTATTAACAATGAAGCCTCACGCTATGTGTTCTTTAAAACAGCTCAGGAAAAAGTTTACGATCAAGACAACTTCCACCATGTAAAACAATTGTTAACAAATGAAAAGTTTATGAAAGAACTGGATTAATTCTGCTAATCTCAATTTTATTTGTGATTGTTTTTAAAAAACAATGAGCATATTAGGCTTAACCCGGAAAATTCATGCCATTCCCTTTGTGCAGATTTGAGTTAATAGAAAAATGGGCCGCAGTAAGTTAAAGCATTAACCCGCATTATTCATGCGATTCCCTTTGTGTAGATACAAGGCATCTAACTTTGCAGTTATACAAATGTATTACAATGAGTTAGCAACGCAGTAGATGCACAAAGACAATCGCAAGCAACACTCAAATTTGGGTATGCTACTGCTTTTGGATAAACAATGTAAATGGTTGA
>Ga0307929_1002493_pt1 | contig 11806 bp, 11 predicted proteins | sample AceLakmetage1330_FD_203160 | JGI IMG/M metagenome (GOLD analysis project Ga0307929, IMG submission 203160) | Saline water microbial communities from Ace Lake, Antarctica - #1330 | ecosystem: Environmental > Aquatic > Non-marine Saline and Alkaline > Saline | place: Antarctica: Ace Lake...
TTTTGAACTCAGTAGCCTCCACGGTGATATTTTCTCCGACCTCGACATCGAAATCAAGAAAGAAAAGGACGAAGACAATATGAGCTATTTCGGCGGCAGTAGCGATGTTGAAGGCACCCTGAATGGCGGTGGTGTAAAAATGGACATCTCTTCCATCAATGGCAACATTTACTTGCGTAAAAAATAATCATCACCTCACCCTAACCCTCTCCTGCAGGAGAGGGTTAGGGTGAGGTCGCTTTTCCATTCCTTCTTTTTTCCTGTAACATTTTCATTTTTTTCACATCATTAAACAACTGACACATGAAAAATACCTTCATCATCATGATGGCTTGTATGTTTATGTCCATATTGCAAGCCCAGGAAATTGTTGAAAAATCAGCAAGTTTCAGTTCTTCCTCCCCAGTAAACCTTGATTTTGATTTTGCCGACCAGATCATCATCAAAACATGGGACAAAAACGAGGCCTATGTAAAGGCAACGGTAAACATCAACGACAACACTGATAATGATAAATTCAGCCTGGAAATATCAAGCGACAAATACGGTATCAGCTTCAAATCAGACATTGAAGATTTGAAAGAAGTAAGTAAACGCCAATCAAATTACCAGAAAGGGGTAATCGTCAGGGATGATGACCATTGCATCCATATGGAAATTGATTTTGAAGTTTACCTTCCCGAAACAGCAAAAATTGACCTGAATACGATCAGTGGAAATATTGAAATCATTGGCCTTTCGGAATCGATGGATATTAAAACCATCAGTGGTTTTATAGATTTGAGTGTTTCCCCAAAGAGTAAATTGAACTTTGAATTAGAAACCATCACCGGTGGTTTTTACTCAAACCTTGATCTGGACATTACAAAGGAACATGATTGGAAACATCATTTTGTAGGTGGCGATGTAGAAGCATCGCTCAACGGTGGTGGAAACGAAATAAAACTAGAAACCATTAGTGGTGATATTTATCTGCGAAAGGGAAAATAGAGCCAACCAAACTCTGTCAGGTTCTGCGAACCCTGACAGGTTTTGATCCAACAAAAACCTTAACCCATGATCTGGAACTATCTTAAATCCGCAATCCGCAACATCCGAAAGCAAAAAGGATACGCAGTAATTAACATTCTTGGCCTTTCGATTGGGCTGGCTGCAACCATCCTAATTATGCTTTGGGTGGTAAACGAGTTGAGCTTTAACCGCAACAACGAAAATGCAGATAACATTTACAGGGTTATTCAGCAGCAAATGTACACTTCGGGGCCGCTAACCACTCCTTGCATGCCAGGGCCTATGGCCGCTGATCTCAAAAGAGATTTCCCGGAGTTTATTGACGTTTTCAGGTTTTATGAAATTTCGGGTGTGGTAAGTTATGGCGACAAACGTTTTGCTGATTATGTACAGATGGCCGATTCGGGTTTATTCAACATTTTTAGTTTTAATTTCCTGAGGGGATCGCCCGAAACAGCTTTGCAAGCATATACATGCATCCTGTCGAAAAAAGGGGCTGAAAAATATTTTGGAGACGAAGACCCTATTGGAAAAATCATAAAATTGAACGATGAACTGAGTTTGAAAGTTAATGGGGTCATCGAAAACCCACCTGAAAACTCATCTTTCAACAAAGAAATATTCATCCCGTTTCATCATCTCGAAGATCTTGGATGGACACTCGACCAATATGGGTGGAATACATTTTACATTTATGTACAACTTCCCGAAAATGTTGAATTGGCCTCAGTAAATGAAAAAATAAAGGACTACATGAGTGAAGTCAGGAATGAGGATCAATCGGATATAAGCATGTTTCTCTTCCCCTTGAACAAAGAAAGGCTTTATAGTTACACCGGTAGCCCCGCACAAATTACAGGTATCTATATTTTTTCGATCATTGCCATTTTCATTTTACTGATTGCGTGCATTAATTTTATGAACCTTTCTACAGCACGGGCTTCAAAGCGTGGGAGGGAAATTGGATTACGAAAGGTTGTTGGTGCCCAACGAAGTCAGCTTACACTGCAATTCATCAGCGAATCGGTGTTGATGTCCTTTTTTGCTTTGCTAATAGCCATCATTTTGGTGATACTTCTTTTACCAACCTTCAACGACCTCACCGAAAAAAACCTGACTTTCGATCTCTTGAATCCATTTACCTTACTAACTTTAATTGGTATTGCATTGTTGACCGGCCTGGTTGCCGGCAGCTACCCTGCTCTTTACCTGGCTACACTCAACCCACTTAAAACCATCCGCAAAAGCACTGGCGGGCTTAGTGGAAATCCATGGTTCAGGCGATCACTGGTGGTATTTCAGTTTGTTTTATCCATTGGGCTGATCATAAGCACCGTTGTGATCTACCGTCAAATTACCTTTATCCAAAGCAAAAACCTGGGGATGAACAAGGAAAATGTGATTTATGCCAGAATCCGTGGCGACCTTGGCGAACGTTTTTACGATTTCAAATCGAAGTTACTTCAGAACCCAAACGTGAAAAGTGTTTCCCGTTCCTCTCATCTTCCGTTTTATGTGGGCAGCAATTCAGGAGGATTAGGTTGGCTTGGTAAAGACAGTGACGATGATGTGCTGATTGGTTTCGAAAGGGCTGATTACGATTACACCGAAACCATGCAGATGCAAATGGTGGATGGCCGCTTTTTTGAAAAAGGTTTTTCAATCGACACATCGGCTGTAGTGGTGAATGAATCGGCCATAAAAACAATGGGCATGGAAGACCCGGTAGGAAAATGGATCAGCTTTGGGGATGAGGAAGCAGACAGATATACCATTGTGGGTGTAATAAAAGATTTTCATTTCCTGCCATTCAACCACGAGATTGAGCCCCTGTCCATATTTTTTGGCCAGGAAAATACGACCTTTATGCTGGTAAAGGTTGAAGGTCAAAATACCAAAGCCGCCATTGGGCACATCGAAGATACATGGAATAGTTTCCTGCCTTCCTTTCCATTCGAATACAAATTTTTGGATGATTATTATGGTAGGATTTACAGCGACGAAACAAGGCTGGCCAAGCTTTTAAAATACTTTGCAATTTTGGCGATTATCATCTCCTGCCTTGGATTGTTTGGACTGGCTTCGTTCACTGCCGAGCAACGCACAAAAGAAATTGGCATTCGTAAAGTGCTGGGATCATCCATCGGAAAAATTATCCTGCTCCAGCAGAAAGAGTTTTTTTGGATAGTGGTTGTTGCTAACATTATTGCATGGCCATTGACGTGGTATTTTATGAGCGACTGGCTGGATAACTATGCCTACAAAATCAATCTTTCGATGATCTTTTTTGTGCTTGCAGGCGGCCTGTCACTTCTTATTACCTTTCTTACTGTATTCTTCCTTGCCTACCGGGCTGCTGTTAAAAACCCCGTGGATGCGATAAAGTATGAGTAAAGGAAATTGGGGAATTGGAGTATCAGAGTCATTGGTGTCCGGTAAAAACTGTTCATCCCCTACGGGGAATTTTTCAGAGAATCTAACATCTTTTTCTACAGTACTTTATCCGCTACGCGGAATTCGCCGTAGGCGATTTAGTATTGTAGAGAGAAAGTAAGCCCCAAACCTTCAATACCTCGTAGAGCCCGCCTTGCCGCGAGGCAGGGTTGCACTGGTAATGGTTTTAAACTTTTCTATTTTTTTTAACCGGACAACAGTGTATCAGAGTATTGAAAATGATATTAGATAGAGGGTGTCCGATTTCAAAAAATAGGCGTCCGAGTACATATAAACGTGAGCAGCGTGAAACTGCAAAAGCATCAAACTTGCTTACATCCAATCCTCTACATCGATCAACCTTCAGTTACAATAAGCCCCATCCTTCTATCTAAAGACCTTCTAAATAAATTCAGTCCCCGATTTTGGCATATTTGTTGATTTTATTCCTGATGTTAGGAGCAACCAAACACAACACACATATAGATAAAATCCATATACTAAGAATATAAGAGAATGAAAATAACAAATTACCTAATTATAATAATACTGGCCCTTTTGATTAGTTGTTCTCAGAATGAAAATCATAAAATAAAAACAATATCAGAAAAGGTAACTTTATCTGGAAAAGTAACAGATTTTGACGGAAATCCTATTGATAGTGCTTTGATTGGACTTTTAAGTTCCAACTTTTCAGTTGTTGACTCTGCATATTCTGACACGGATGGTTTTTATAAAATGGATATTAATAAAGGTAGATATTACTCAATGTGGGTGTTAAGACCTGAAGAATATCCTACACAAAATGCAGTTCCCCCTGAAGATATGAGGTTGGAGTTTTGGGCTTGGAATATTATTGCCGATAGAGATTTAACAATAAACCCAAGATACCAAAGGTTGGAATTATATAGACTCAATGCAATGAAAGGAGAAGGAGGTGCATTGATTATTTATGTTCGTCCTATGAGTTTAGGTAGATCATTAGAATTTGGGACTGATGAAAAAGATGATGTAACTGTAACTCTTGAGAATTTCAAACCAAAAGTATTTATTGACGAAGAACAAGTTAATATAAACTCTATACAAATAATCGAAGAGTTTACAGGAAAAGATAGGGAACCACTCATTGGATATTTAATTCAGGTTAATTTAAAAAAGGCAACGAATAAACCATATTATGTAATCAGATTAGAAGCAATGAACCTTGAATATAATGAAAAAGGGGAAAGCGTTTTCTTTTTTGACAACCCTGATTATAAATAAACGGCAGCACCTAACAAAGTATCAAAAATAATAGCCGAAACAGTATTAAAAAAACATTGGAGCCGCATGACATTTATTAGTAACTTGAAAAAATCGAGTTCCCCAATCGGATACTATTCTTATACAAACCGTTAGGAAGTATATAAATTCACACATAAAATTATCACACACATGAAAAAAAATACTATTTTATTCTTAACTATTATCTTTGCAAGTACGATGAGTTGCAAAAAAACAGAAACTGTAAATGACGACATTGATTTTAAAAGCCTTGACAAAACAATAGTCATCGAAAACAATGATTCGATATCTGGAACATGCAAAGACTTAATATTTACAATTAACTCAAGTAATCAAATTGACTTTTATTCTGTTTTGAGGATAAACAGTAGCCTTATTGCGTGTGATGGATACAACAGCATTTTAACAAATCCCGGTACAGATGAAGTATCGCCATTGGATGAAGGATTTGAGATCTCTGAAGCTTCAAATTGGACAGGGGTTCAAGATTTAAGTTTAGATGACTTTGCTGGAATAGGTGAAAAATATATTGGGTATAGATCTTGTTTTTATCCCGAAGGCGTTGACAATTTTAATTATGGCTGGATTAAAATTAAGCTATCAGAAAATAATGACACTTTAAAAATAATTAACCGCGCCACAAATCATACAAATTATAAATCTATAACAACAGGACAGGTTAATTAAAAAATACGATTGTTAAAAATCATATTTACAAAAACAATATTGGCAACAACAATAAAAAATCCATCAGTCATGAATACAATCAAACAAATGATTCTCCTGATCGCAGTTTTGCTGGTTTCAGTCTCAGCATTTGCGCAGGACCAGATCATCAAAAAAAACAAGGACATCATCGAGTGCAAGGTAAGGGAAATTGGAATGGATGAAGTAAAATACATCCTCCCGGACTACCCTCCCGATGTACTCTTCACCATTGAAAAGGATAAAATCACAAAAGTTATCTTCGAAAATGGCCAGGAAATTGAAATCACCAATGAGATGATGAACCCTGAAAACTACGAAGAACAAAAAAAGAATGCCCTCAAGGTTGACTTTCTTTCCCCTTTAACCGGTAACCTAACTTTTGCCTACGAGCGAAGCCTTAAGCCTGGCAGAAGCATCGAAGCCAGCCTTGGGATCATCGGTCTCGGTATCGATCCTAATGATTACGATCCTGCCGGGGTATTTGGGAAATTTGGCATGAAGTTCATCAAAAGTCCTGATTTTTACCTGAGGGGAATGCGCTATGCACACATCCTGAAGGGTGGATACGTTAAACCTGAAATCATGTTTGGCTATTACACAATTGATGAAGATGGTGACTACTATGAGATCCCACCAGAAACAGGAAGAAAATCTGTTTTCTCTGGCGGCATCCAGTTGATCCTGGGCAAGCAATGGATTATGGACGATTTATTTCTTGTGGATTTCTTTGTCGGGATGGGCTATGGTTTCGACAATCAGGATGGTGGCTACAATTTTGGATGGGCAATTACTGGCGGCGGAGTACCACTGAGCTTTTCGACTGGATTAAAAATTGGTATCCTTTTTAAATAAAACCATGTACTGAAACACTTGGTGGGGGTTGTGCTTAAGGTGCAGCCCCTTTTTTTTTCGGGATACTTTTAAGGCATTGAGGTGATCGAAGGTTTTGAAAAAGTCATTTGTGGTCATCCCGAAAAGTAGAAAATTTTCAATTTTCGCAACTTTTCGAGGATGCTCGAAAAACTATGAAATCAAAGATTTCTGGTTTTTCGGCATTGATCGTTATTGATTGTCATTCATAGACATTGATGGTCATTCCTTTCCCGCCAAAGCTTTGGAGGTGGGTCAAGTGCGAATGACAATAAATGACGTGCGAAGCACTATTGACTACCAATGACAGCATAGCAAATGACAGCATAGCTAAATGACAGGGTAGCAAATGACGCACGAAGTGCTAATAACAACAAATAACAGCGCAGCTAATGACAATTAAATGACAGCGTAGCAAATGACGGCGAAGCCTAATGACTGTTTTTCTTCCTTTCACAAAAAAGAACAATTATCTTTGGCCAAAATTTTATTGATAATGGAGATTGTAGAAACTGGCATTAAAGATTTGTTGATCGTTAAGCCCAAAGTATTTGAGGATGACAGGGGGTATTTTTTTGAATCGTTTAATGAAGAAATTTTCAGGGAGGCTGGAATTGACGCAAGATTTGTTCAGGACAATGAATCCAAATCAATGAAAAATGTGCTGCGTGGTTTGCATTTCCAAAAGCCGCCTTATGCACAGGGCAAACTCGTGAGGGTAATGCGTGGTTCGGTTTTGGATGTAGCTGTTGATTTGCGAAAAAAATCGGCCTCCTACGGTCAATGGAGGTCAATCTTACTTACAAGCCAAGAAAAACAGATGTTATGGATACCCGAAGGTTTTGCCCACGGATTTGTTACACTTGAAGACGATACAGTTTTCTTTTACAAATGCACCAATCTTTACAACAAAGATTCTGAGGGAAGCATCCAATGGAATGACCCAGATTTGGCCATTGACTGGGGTGAAATTGAAAATCCTATTTTATCGGGAAAGGATCAGGAAGCGCCATTTTTCAAAAATTTTAAGAGCCCTTTTTAATTTGCATTAAATTAAACCCTGCTTTTTTTACAATGATTTTTTTCTTCTTAAACTTCAAAAACACTTCTCGAAATACCGGATTGCCGGATAATTGACATGAGTGTACCAAGCCTTATTTCTGAATGGTTTGGTACAGGAACAGTAACAGTGGAACCTACAAGTTTCCTTTGCATAACAATATGGCTTGTCTTTTGTCTAACCTTATGGAATCCATATTCTACAAGAATCAAACAGACCTGTTGCCCGGATAACACTTTAAGCTTACCCAATAGCCACCTCCATTTGCGTTACATATACTTCATTATTTGATCGCTGTTGAATTTCATCTGGTGATGCTGATTCAAAAAATAATTCGAGTGCTTCCCGAAGGTTTTCGCGCGCCTCACTAACTGTATTTCCCTGGCTTGCAATATCCAACTCGGGGCACAAAGAAACATAACCATCTCCTTCCCGCTCAATTATTACTGTTAATTGTTTATTCATATTTATTTGTCTCATTTTCGTACAGTGAAGTTGCCTGACGCTACTGTTAATCCTTATTCAAATATGCTGATAAAATTAATAAATTCTACATCTCAGGGTTTTGCAATTGTTTTGATTTTGTTACTCTGCTCCTAATGATTTAAGTATTTTTTTAGCAAGCAGCTCCTTTACATCAGCATGTCGGGGAACTGCTTCAACGACGCCTGTTTTAGGATTTGCCCATAAGCTGTGTGAATTCCCCTCTCTTTTAAGGTAACAACCGGACTTTCGTAATCTTTTTAAAAGAAGTTTCCGGTTCATCCGATGACAATCTTGTCCCTCATAGCTTCCTTTGACAGGCCTCTCGAGAAATCCTGCATTTGATCTTCCAATATTAGAAGAATTGCTTCCCTGAGATTTTGCTTTGTCTCTTCTATAGTTTCACCCTGCCCATTCGCACCAGGCACTTCGGGCGAAAAAGCCCAAAACCCACCCTCTGGGGCGGATTCAATAATAATATTTAATTCTCCTTTCATAAGGCTGTTCTTTTTGAAATTATACCGGGTCTCAAAACGCAGTAAACAATATAGTTATTTTTTAATAATCCATCAAAAACACAATTCTTGCTAAAAGTAATAATAATTACAAATTGATGTTCTACAACAAAGTGCGGATAATGCTGAACAAAGTTATAAAATAAGCGTTGAGAATATATATTTTTGCCGACCCATTATTATTAAGCCTAAAATCAACCATGAATAAATTCTTTTTTATAGCCCTTCTGATATTTACAATTGCTTTGGCATCACTGCTTGTTTTTCAGTCCTTTCATAATAAACCCGAAAAGGTGATCATCGAAAAGGAAGTTTTGCCCCAGATGTCTGTTTTACCAGTTCACAGTGTAGTAATCCCGGAGAAACTGAATTTTGCTGATGAAAGCGTACCACTTGAGGTTTTCTATGTGAAAGAATCGCTTGACCGCGAACTCCTTGTTAACACATACTGGCATTCATCCAGTTTAATGCTCTTCAAACGTGCCAATCGTTGGTTTCCTGTTATCGAACCAATCCTGAAAAAAAATGGTATCCCCGATGATTTCAAATACCTGGCCTTGATAGAAAGCGGCTTGCAAAATGTAAGTTCCCCTGCCGGTGCAAAAGGATTCTGGCAATTCCTAAAAAACACGGGCCGCGAATACGGGCTGGAGGTGAATAGTGGCATTGACGAAAGGCTCAATGTGGAAAAGTCGACAGAAGCAGCCTGCCAATACCTTAATGATTCTTACGAAAGATATGCTGACTGGACACTCGTGGCTTCGGCATTCAATGCAGGTAACCGAAGGATTACCCAAGCCCTGGAGAAACAAAAAGTTGATAGTTATTATGACCTACTTTTAAATGATGAAACTTCAAGGTACCTGTTCAGGATATTGGCGATTAAAACTATTTTTAACGATCCGGAAACCTATGGTTTTCAACTTACAGATCAAGATCTTTACCCGCCAATCCCTACCCAAACAGTAACAGTGAAGAAAACCATTAAAGATCTTGTCGGGTTTGCAAAGGATCACAACATCACCTACAAAACGCTAAAATATTTTAATCCATGGATTTTAAAAGACTACCTGCCAAACCGGTCGAGAAGGACATACATTATTAAAATACCGGAGGAGGGGAAATTGGAATGATTAGAACATTATTTCAAGGCCTTCATTCTTTACTATTTCAACAAGTGGGGAATCCTCGTCCTGAACAAAACGATGATTATTCACTAAATATGGCTCGATACGGGTATCAATTTTTCGGGTAAGTAACCAGGCTTGCATTTTTTTTTGCATGTCATCTTCAATTTGATAATCTGATACCAACATCAAATCTATGTCACTGGAATCATGCATATTCCCTTTAGCATAACTTCCATACAAAAATGCTCTGATAATCCGAAATCCTTCCTGATTAAGCAAATAAATGTAATCCCTGGTAATATTTAAAATTTGTTCATCAGGCATGTGTGTAAATCTTTCGTTGAATTGTATAATCTTAATGCTTCTGATTTCAATAAACTGATACAATCCCCTACCTCACAATTACAATCTTTTCATCGAAGGAAAACGCTTTGTTTTTCAGGTAGAGATAATAAATACCTTCCGGTTGATTTGAAATATCGATAGTCAATTTCTTAGTTTGATTAGCTGTCAGCTCTTTGTTGAAAACCAGTTTCCCGGTGACATTGTAAATTTCAACTATCGCATTTTCAGCAGCGAAACCATTGATAAACAGTTCGAAAATACCGTGCCCGGGATTAGGCGTAACACTGATTGATGCATTGCCTTTGGCCTCCCCGATTCCTGTACAATCATCAACAACAACTTCAAGGTCGGCAGAATTTTCACATGTATTTCCATCCTCATAAGAATAGGTGAGTGTGTGTGTTCCCACACCCGCTACTTCAGGATAAAACCAACCATCGATAACATTGGGCCCTAAATATTCCCCACCAGCAGGACTACCTTCTGTAAGTTCGTAAGCAGGTGAATTTTGACAGAAATTGTCGATTGCAGTAAAAATTACATCGGGTAAAGGAAGGAGGGTAATTTCTATATCATGTGAAACATTATCCTCACATGGTGCTACTGCAATACCTGTCAATGATAAATTGACCGCTCCATTGGCCAAATCACCGGTTCCCGGATAATAAACAGTTTCCATTAAATACACATCCTCAAAATAGCCGTCCCCAGAAGTGGACCATTCATATTCTTCAGTATTAACCACCATACCGGAAACCAATATATCCTGCACGTCTGCACAAAAGGATGCATCTTCACCGGCATACACGATGGGAAGGTGCGAAATGTACACCATCAAATTATCACTTATAACATTTGTGCCAGTGCTAACTCCCAAGGTTAACTCGGCAAAACCACTGGAAATATCACTTGCACCAGGAGTGTAGGTTGGATTCACTAAAGTAATATTATTAAAGGTGCCATCCCCGGATGTTGTCCACACCAGGAGATCGTAATTAGTGGCACTTGCGTTCATCGTTGGTGTGTGGTTTTCGCAGATATCCATATCAGGCCCGGCAGTGCAAGTCATGGTTTGTGCAGTCATTGGTGGGAAAATGATAAAGTCGATCCTGCCACAATCCTCACCATTAGATTCAGACTGGTCTTTCTCATAAGACCACATAAAGGTGTGCTCGCCTTCCGACACATCATAGCTCGCCTCAGCCCAACCAGCTTCTCCGTCCCAGGTACCCAATTGGTTTCCATCAATATAAAACTTCAGAAAATCGTAATTGGGTTCACTGGAAACTTTATAATAAAAACTAATCTGTCCGTCGGCAACTACATCAATGGTTATGGAGACATTACTGTTTTCATTGTCATCAATTACCCCCGATTTCATACAATAAACACCTTCATACGGATTACTTTCATCAATTGTCCAATCAGCGTTGCCACTAAACTCCCAATCGTAAGGCCCAAAGGATCCACTCTCAAAATCTTCAAAGATAATCCCTATCGTTGCCATAAAGGAATCGTAGGCAGTAAATCCAAAATCAGCTTCTGCACTTACACCAAACGTAGTCGTATGGCCGCTTGGAGTTGATCCGTCGATTGAAATTTCAAACTGTGCAGTCGCCGTAACGCCACCTACCAGTTCATCGCTTGTAAAACTTGACTGATTGATTGTTATGTAGGGATCAGAATTTTCAAAAAGAAAATCAATGTTATAAGCAGTTCCCCCACCCATATTTTTCAGGTCAACGTAAACCTGGACTGTTTCACCCGGCTCAAGATAACCATTGTTACCATCATCGAAAGTGATGCCCGAAAAATGCAAATCCGGGGCATAAGCTTTCAGGTAAATATGACTTTCATAGGTTTCTGCTTCAGCTTCAATGGCTGTAGAAAAAATTATATTGTGGTTGTTGGGTACTTCGAGCGAAACATCAAAGGCAAAGGCATCTTCAAAAATAATGATCTCACCA
>Ga0307929_1002498_pt1 | contig 11784 bp, 6 predicted proteins | sample AceLakmetage1330_FD_203160 | JGI IMG/M metagenome (GOLD analysis project Ga0307929, IMG submission 203160) | Saline water microbial communities from Ace Lake, Antarctica - #1330 | ecosystem: Environmental > Aquatic > Non-marine Saline and Alkaline > Saline | place: Antarctica: Ace Lake...
CCGTTACCCAAACTTCTGGCATCACCGTCAATGATGTAAATGATGCGCCCACCCTCACGGTTGAAAGTACAAAGACCGTTGATGAAGATGGGAGGACAAGTATCACGTTTACTGCTGCTGACTCAGACGGAAATATTATCGAGACGACAGCAGTGGCTGAGCATGGAACTGTCATAGTTAATACTGACGACACAATTTCATATATTCCAGACGCTGAGTATAACGGTACTGATACCATCTCTGTTACGACTAAGGATGATGATGGTGCCACCGTTACAGAAACCTCTGCCATTACCGTCAATGATGTAAATGATGCACCCACCCTCACGGTTGAAAGTACAAAGACCGTTGATGAAGATGGGAGTACAAGTATCACTTTTACTGCTGCTGACTCAGATGGAAATATTGTTGAAACAACTGCTACCTCTGAACATGGAACGGTTACTGTCAATAATGACAATACAATTTCATATATTCCAGACGCTGAGTACAACGGTGCTGATACCATCTCCGTTACCACTAAGGACGATGATGGAGCCACCGTTACCCAAACTTCAAACATTACCGTCAATGATGTAAATGATCCCCCAACCCTCACAGTCGAAAGTACAAAGACCGTTGATGAGGATGGGAGCACAAGTATCACTTTTACTGCTGCTGATTCAGATGGAAGTATCGTTGAAACAACTGCTACCGCGGAACATGGAACGGTTACTGTCAATAATGACAATACAATTTCATATACTCCAGACGCTGAGTACAACGGTACTGACACTATATCCGTTACGACCAAGGACGATGATGGAGCCACGGTTACCCAAACTTCTGGCATCACCGTCAATGATGTAAATGATGCACCCACCCTCACGGTTGAAAGTACAAAAACCGTTGATGAGGATGGGAGTACAAGTATCACTTTTGCTGCCGCTGACTCAGATGGAAATATTGTTGAAACAACTGCTACCGCCGAACACGGAACGGTTACCGTTAATGATGATAGCACAATTTCATATGCCCCAGATGCTGAGTACAACGGTGCTGATACCATCTCCGTTACGACTAAAGACGATGACGGCGCCACGGTTACCCAAACTTCAAGCATCACGGTTAATGATGTAAATGATCCTCCGACCCTCACAGTAGAAAGCACAAAGTCTGTCGATGAAGATGGTATCGTAAACATTAGTTTTTCTGCAACAGATGAAGATGGCACCGTAACAACAACGGCATCTGCAAATCATGGCACCGCCACAGTGAATGACGACAACAGTGTCACTTACGTGCCAGACGAAGATTATAGTGGTGATGACACCATCACTCTTACAGCAACAGACGCTGAGGGCACAGTAACCACAGCCACCTCAAGTATATCGGTTGAAGCAATTGCTGATAGCCCGGAAATTTCATTCAATGTTGGTCAGGGAATAACCACCACCGCAGAACCGATAAACTTAACAACAGACAATGTAACACTTCATGTGTTTGCCGATGGAGCAGGCCATGAGAATGAATCCGGCAACCTTGATCTCGCACACGCAAACGAAGATGCCGAGTGGACATGGAACGAAGGTAATGGCCTGGGCATCAATTCTGACGGTGAAAAAGGGAGTGATACAAAGACTCTGGATAACAATGAATCTGTCGGTATAGAATTGCAGGCTCCAGCCAGTTCTATTGATATGACGTTTAAACATCTTAAAGGAGAATCTACCTCCTGGACAGCCTATGACAGTGAAGGCAACAATGTTGGAAACGGAAGTATCAGCGGACCGGGTAATGATAGTGAATTTACTGAAACCATAACCCCTGACAATGATTTTCAATACATTGTTATTAGCGGCAACGAAGGTGCAAAAGCTAATGGTTTTTATATAAAAGGGGCAACTACACCAGCCGCTGATTCAACTGAATTCCCGCTAACTATTGAGGTGTCTTTGCAGGATACTGACGGTTCCGAGTCTCTGAGCGATAGTGTTACGGTAACAGGCATCCCATCGGGAAGTAGTCTTTCTTCAGGTACAGAAAATGAGGATGGAAGCTGGACCCTTACCAGCGATCAACTAGACGGACTAAAGCTCACATCAAGTTCTGAAGTAACAGAACCTTTTGACCTACAGGTCACTGCCACAGCCACAGAAGCATCAAACAGTGACCAGGCATCTGTTTCCGCATCCGTTACTGTTATCCCAGCCAATCAGGCACCAATCAGCACAGATGACAATGCGATAACTGGGGAAGATAGTTCCATCATTGTTGACGTTTTAGCCAATGACACAGATAGCAACAGTACCCCACTCACCATCACTGAAGTCGGCCCAGCAACAGATACCAACGGAAATGTGGTTGGCAGCACTGAAATAGTGACAGAAAATGGAATTCAACAGGTTCAATTCACCCCCAACGAAACATTGGACACACTCAACGATGGGGACAGCAGCAATATAAGTTTTAGCTATACTGTCAGTGACGAACAAGGGGGAACAGATACTGCGACAACAAATATTGTGGTTCAGGGAACTGACAATGATCTTACTTACGTTTCGGAAACTGCAGGCTATAAAAATGTTGTCGGTACCTATCAGACGGACACCGACGGTAACCCAACAAGTGGCATCGTGGTCATTGATGATCAGAATGGAATGGCTGGCGGAACACATTTGGCAGATCTAGAACCTGGCAACCATGAATTTTTCATTATTGCTAATGGCGCGAATGAAATCAACGACGCCAGTGCTATAAGCTTTGACAACAGCGGCGACCAGCCCGTACTCCTAATCAATGGTAAACCAGCTGCTCATCCCGTGTATTACACAGAGCCAGGTTTCAACCCTGATGGCAAAGACCATTTCCAGTTTGAATCTGATGGAGAAGGTGGAACCTACATAAATATTGAAGATCTGCCTAACCTTGGCGATGCAGATTTTGGTGATGTGGTCTTGCACACCAATTTCGAAATGGATGACCGCACAGCAATTGGTTCACTTTCTGATACTGATCAAACAGCGAACAGTGTCGCAGAAAATGCGACTGCAGGCACTGAAATCGGTATTACTGCAACTGCTATAGATGCCGATGGGGATGCCGTTTCATACTCGTTAAGTGATGACGCTGGTGGAAGATTTGCCATTGACGCCGAGACAGGCAACGTGACGGTTGCCAGAGACGATGCTCTTGATTTCGACTCAGCAACTTCTCACGATATCGGGGTCAAGGCAACTTCAAGCGATGGAACCAGCACAACAAATAATTATACCATCGCAGTGGACGATGTACAGGAGGATCTTCTCCCGACTTCAGTTTCAGAAACCCAATCACTCTCCATAGGCGGGCCTCCATCAGTAAGCTCAAATGTGACTTTTGTTGTTGATGTCTCCAGCTCAATGAGTAACAACGACCTGGCTCTCACTGAAGATGCTATCAGCAGCATAATTGCACAATATGACGAGCAGGGTGATGTTCATGTGAACATCGTCCAATTCTGGGGTGACAATAATGAATCAACTGGCTGGCAGGGAAATGACGGCCAGATATCCCTTTATACAGACAAGAGCGGCACCGATCCAGAACAAGGCCTACAGGCAGCAGTAAATGCCTATGACGGGACAGAACCACAAGCTGATAACAATGCTGTATTCGTCTTTTCCGATGGCAACTCGTACAATGCCTACGAGGATGACTTTGACGCCTTTATGCCAACATGGAACTCTTTTATAGAAGAGCATATCGACGATTTGCAAACCGTTGGAGTGAATAGCGGTTCTCTCAGTGATCTAAACACCATTGCAGAAGCAGGAAACAATAAACCGGTTTACGTAAATGATGTAGACGATTTACAGAATATCGTCTCCGAGATAGCCACAGTACCCGATGTCTCTTCAGTGATAGGTAATATCTTGGATAACGTAAGCGGTGGAGATGGTGCTATCTCTATTGCAACTGTAACTATTGGTGGTACTGAGCTCACAGCAGACGATATGCCCGTCACCACACCTGAAGGTGCTTCGCTCAATGTGAATTTTGAAACAGGCGAATACATCTATAGCGGAAGTGCGGACAATTTCAGTGCAGATACCACCGAGGCATTCAGTATTACCGCAACAGATACGGATGGTGACAGCACGAGTTTTGATGTCACCATAAGCGTGGATGTCACTGAACAGGAAGTTCCGGAACCGGAACCTGTCCAGGATGAAAACCTGCATTACCGAAACGTAGAGGATGGAAGTGAAAGATTTGGAGATTTCACAGAGGAGGCATTAACAACTGGAGCTGGTAACGACACTATTCTGGTTGATGACGATATAGATGATCAGAGAACAATCGACACAAATGATGGTGATGATACTCTAACTGTGAGCGATGATCTCCAGGGAAATTCTTCTATCAACACAGGTGCTGGTAATGACAACGTCACCGTAAAAGGAGATGTAGACCAGGCTGCAGTAAGCACTGATGCCGGAGACGACACCGTAAACGTTCACAACATGTTGCATGGAACTATTGATACTGCTGATGGCAACGACACAGTCACAATTGACAGACTTGAAGATGACTCCATCATCAATACCGGTGCGGGAAATGACACCGTAACTGTTGACGATGTAAGCAGTAATTTTGATGATGGAATTGTCAGCCTCGGTGCAGGTGATGATACCCTTACAATCAATGACTCATTAAGTGGTGCGGATGCTACCTTTGATGGTGGCGATGGCTCTGACAATCTCATTCTTACGGATGTAGACAAAGAGCAGTGGGATGCCGGAGCAAAGGATAACTTCAGCAATTTTGAAAGTGTTACTTTAAATGATGGTTCGTCACTTGACCTAACCGATACCACAGCAGCAGATGATTTAACATTATCAGCCAAACTGATTGATGGTGCAGTAGAAGGGCTTGAGTACACAACAACATCAGGCATCAATGGCTACACAGAAGCAGACGGCAGTTTTGACTTCAGAGATGGAGATGACGTTACCTTTACCGTAGGAGGTGTCACCTTGGGCACTGCTACATCAGAAGATGTGGCATCAGGCCAGACATTTCTTCAGGATATCGCAGATGTGGACAGAACTGACCTAAACGATGAGTATCTGGAGAACATGGCCACTTTCCTTCAGTCCATTGACGAAAACTCCAATGCCTATGACGGCATTGTGGTCACCGATGAGATACGTGAAGCTCTTGCCGATGCTGACATTGATCTGCGGACAGCTTCCGAGGGAGAAGTAGAACAACTCGTTGAGCAAATTGGTGGAACCTATGTCGAAGAAGATAAGGCCATGGATCATGTGGAAGATATGCTGGTTGAGCATACCGACCTTGAACACGACGTATTTGAGGAGCATGTTGACGACGAGACAACAGCTTTGGAACAAGCAATTGGCGCAGAGCAACAAAAAGATACACAGCTAACAGCAGTTTCTGCAACTGGATTTGAAACAGCAGCAACAGCATCCGGCACAGCAGAGATGAATATTGTTGAGGTGGATGACCTTTCTCTTAGCATGCCATCGATCACCCTGCCTGGTGAAGTGGAATCCAGTAATCAAACAATGGAAGTAGAGGAAGTAAAAGCTGAAACACAGGAGGCTCCTGTTCAGATTGACACTCCTACTCAAGAATCTTTCAACGAAGCAGAAGTGCAGAGTTTAAGCCCACTTGGAGATGATGACCTCGCGCACTCACTTCCATCCGCGTCACTCAGCAATCTTTTTGATGCTCCCTCCTCCGCAGATGAAACAATCGATGAACCAGTGCCAGGCTCTGAACAAGAAACAACAAAGAGTACTCCTCAGTCCCAGATAGTTCCAGATAGTGTTGCCGTAGAAACACCAGTTGAGCCAACAGAAGTCACCACTGCAACGGCTGTTGAACCTGAGGAACAGGAATCCCTGGAAGAGATAGTGGAAGAAACTGTTGTTGACAGCAGCACAAACAATGAAGTTGATGATAGTGCTGTAAGCGATTTAAGCACCGATGATCTACATATTGATCTGGCAGGGGATACAGAATCTGAAGCTGTAGAATCTGAAGCCAACAGCCTTGATAAGTTCTCCGCGACATCCAGTAACGGTGAAGAGGAAAATGAAGATTCCTCTCTCGACAGCTTCTCAGCAAGTGACGATTCCACAGAAATGACAGAGGAATTAGCCTCCGTCGAAGATATCGACACGATGGAGGAAGATGTCGCAAAACAGGAAGATGACGCTGGATTAAACGATGCCGATGCCATTCAGGAGGATCTGTCACAGGAGCCTGAACAAGTTGATCCAAACGGTGCCGGATGAGCAAGCAGGAGTGGATAATTCCGGCAGTTTGCCGGGACTTCCGTTATCTTTTATGCCTGAAGAGGGATGCAAAAATTTAGGCAGTGACAAAATCGCATTAATAACATAGTACTATAGAGTATTATGTATTTATATTATGGGCAGGGTACTTTTTGTTCATGCTTTTTTTTTGACACATACTCTTAACTTCTATTCTCTTGCATGATTGTAACGACATCCAGCACCAGCCATTTAGTATCATCTGGTAGACCTGTTGCTATTCATGCTCTGATGCTGTGTTTTGCCCTCATATGGTTTACGGGGGGATTATCAACGCCAACAGCCTTCGCTACAACAACTATTCAGATTCAAAACCTCAACACCGCGGGTTCTGGTTTCGCACAGAATCCATTGTCTGTTGATACTACTGAAAAGAAAGAAAAAACCGATAAAGCAACAACGGAATTTTACAGCTTAAATAAAAACAACTCCGAGCCGAATATTCTCAAAGTGTATGCTGCAATTTTTAAACAGACCTGGGAACAATCACCCGACATTCAAGTTGCCAGAAAACTAAAAAACCAAAAATCAACCGAAAAATACACATCTCTTGCCAAACGTTTTTCCCCTCAAGTTGATTTTGAAATCAGTCAAAAACGTTTCCTGAATAAAGACTTTCCTTCGGATGACACCACTGAAACCGTCACCGACCCCACACTCCCTGCAGAAGAGACAGAATATACAGACGGTGAGGATATAACAGACTGGAATTTTGATCTGGATATCCCTCTTTATCGGCGTTCTCTCTCCCTCGCAATTGATGTTTCTGCGCAGGAATATGAACTTGCAAACAATAACCTCGATATTAAGACCCAAGAACTCGACTCTCGCCTCCATGAGTTGCTCGAAAACTATATGGTTGCCCGTTATAAGCTCCATAATCTTACCAATTCCATTCTGATTTCTCAGGACCATGTCAGTAAAATTCAGCGTGGTTATGACCTGCGAGACCAGACCAAGCTTGCACTACTGAGAGCTCAGGCAAACCTGAAAGAACTGGAAGCCAGAGAAGACCTCAACGAGCAGAGACGAGACACGACCTTTCGGGAACTACTCGATTTTACAGCAATCCCAGAAGATTCACCAAATTGGCACTGGCTCAACGAGCTCCTCGATAGCGAAGAGCGAACGGCTGGTTGTATCAACAGCTTTTCTGCGCTGCAGACAAGTAGTGAAAAGATGCAGCCTTTTCTCGCAAAAGCTGCAACGGATGAAAAGCTGCGGAGCTTTTTTGTAGATAACAGTCTCCTCTATAAAAAAATCCTTATCGAACGTAACCTTGGGAAGACAACGGCTAAAAAATATACTCAGCAGGAATGGCCGGCACTTTTTGTCAGAGGAGAGTTTGATAGAAAAGAAGATACACAGTTCAGTGATTACAGTGGCGAGGGATCGATTGGCCTGGTTCTCAGTGTACCACTGTTTAGCGGCGGAACAGTATTCAGCAATATTAAAACCAGGGACATGGCATCTGAGATCACATCCATACAGGAATATTCAGCCGTCTTAAAAACCTTTAACTCCATTGCCAATAAGAAAAAAACAATTACCAGTCTCCAGGCTATTTTCACAAAACAACAAACCCATCTCTACCAACAGCAGGAAATTGTACACCTTTCACTCAAATCCTACCAGATCAAACAAACTTCCATGCAGGATCTGCTCACAAGCAAAAACCGCCTGATCGATGCAAAGAACCTTCTAATGCGAACCACTGCCGACCTTGGCATTCTCCTAAGGCAATTTGCCTGGGAACTTGGCACCCCCTTCCCCGCCCCGGTACCATCCGAGTAGAACATAAGCACCTACTATTCCAGTATTTTCACCCAAGCACCCATGTTTTCTATTTTTCATAACAGCGCTCAAGGCAAGTCCTGAAAAACCTTCACATTTGTTATTTCCTGTGATTTAATAGTTATACCTAACACTGTTACACAGCAAGTCAGACACTATCGAACAGCTTTGTTGGTATCTTTCACACTATGCAAAGGAGAAGGACCTTATGGGCAAAAAAATAAGCCTGCGTTCAAAAGCACTTATTGTTTTTATCCTCACTGTTGTTTTGATTCTTGGCGCATTGTTTGCCAGCCTAGGAAAACTAAGAGATCAGGTGCTGCGAAATGAGGCTGAAGCTGTTGCCGATCAGGTTGTTTCCTTCAGAGCATGGGTAGCCGACTCTGGGATGGTGTGGGTAAACAAACTCACGCCGCAGTTCGATGAATATCTGGCAATTCATAAAATGGGAGATTCTGACCGTTTTTACGGAAAAAACCCAGCGCTTGCCACCCGCGAACTCTCCACCATTGCCAACAAAACATCTACCCGAGCTTCTTTTACTGTAACCAGTGATGATGTCCGCCAAAAAGCAAATGCTCCCGATACATTTGAAAAGGCTTCAATCGCTCAATTCACATCAGACAGTCGTACTCAATTTGTAGAAAAATATGAGGCAGGATCCTACCGCTATGCCAGACCTCTCATCGTAAAAGAAGGCTGTTTAAAGTGCCATGGTGATCCCAAAGATGCACCTGCAGCAGTTATCACAAAGTATGGTGACAAAAAAGCCTTTCACTACAAAGTTGGAGATGTTCGTGGCATTATTTCTGTAACACTCCCCTCAATCAGTCTTATGGAAGCACTTCCAACCCTTGCCAACCCAATATCGCTGGGTGCTATTTTTCTAGCCTTTTTAATTAACTTTCTATTTACAACCCGCTTTATCCTCAACAGGCTTCATAAGTTAACAGAAGATACTAAAGCCATTGTTTCTGGAAAGCTGGATACTCCTCTGATCTATACCCAACCAAAGGAGTCCAACGATGAAGTGGATCACGTATATCACTCGGTGGATCTTTTAAAGCGCAGTATGGAACTGGTTGTTCGAAAGATTAAAAGGAAGGAGTAATCTCCTACAATGATATCTCCAGCAAATGAATAATAAAAAGGCCACGAATGATAGCCCGAAAGAGACAAGTGGCGGGGCCATCAATGGCATCTCTATTGCTTCCTTTCTCCAGATGCTGGAACAGGAAAGACACTCCTGCCAGGTTCAGGTCGCATCAAACAACAGGAGCGGTACTCTCTATTTCAAAGATGGTGCTTTAATTGACGCAGAACAGGAACATCTCCAAGGAATTGAAGCTGCTTACACCATTGTCTCATGGGAGAATCCAAGTATTTCGCTGGGGAAAGTCGTCGCGCGAAGCAGACTGATAGAGCACCCCTTGGGATTTATCCTTCTCAATGCTGCAAAACAACAGGACGAACAGACAGAAACGATGGCTCAAACAGCCATAACCTACGTTTTAAAGGATGCCGAAGAGAACCCTGATTTCCAGAAAAGCATTCGCGTACTCACAGCTATTGAGGGAATTCGTTATTTTTTTCTCCTCAATAAATCCGGAAAAATAGTTGTCTACTCAGCCCCGACTCCAGCCCTTGGCGAACTGATCATCTATTGCATCATCACAAGTAGTAATCTTCGCAAAATCTTACAAGTCCAGTCTCCACGACGCATACACATGCACATGAAGGATGGCAGCTCCCTGCTCATCCTCCCAAAAGCAGGAAAGATACTTGGAATGGTACTTGATGCCCACAGCTCAGTATCAGAGATATCAAACCAGATTAATGCAGGTTTATCTGTAAAATAACAGGTGCAAGGACTACTATCAGAACTATGAATACTCTTTCAAAAGAATTTGCAATCCTTCCAGGAGTTATGGGGTCCTGCATATCCGTCCGAGCTAAATATCTATTTTCCAATAGTCTACCAGATTTTTTCACAGAAAAAATGGCCGAGGAAGCTGCAAACAATATCGGCAGAATGATACAAATGGCTGATCTAAAAGGCCTTGATCCTCAAACAATGTCCATCCGCTATGACAAGTTTGATATCATCGCAATGCCTGTAAACAGAAGTGCCACGCTCCTGATTCTCTGCGACCCCGGGAGCGACACTTCCCTGATTACCACAACAGCATGTATGCTTGCCCCTGAGCTTGAAAAAATGATAGAGCAGACGGCACAGCCTGTAAAAGAGCCTCCCCCTGCTGCACAATCAGAATCAAAGGAGAGTCAGAGGTATATTGACAAGCAAACTACCCGTGCTCTCACCAGTATCAAGCTGGCACTCTTTGAGACCGTTGGCCCGATTGCAGATATGGTTTATGACGATTGCATTGAACGCTGGACCGAAAACAACGCCCCTGATATTTCGAGAATTTTTGAGTTTATCGGATATCTTTCCGGAGAAATTGACAACCCTGAGCTTTTTAAGGAATTCAAAAAAAAGATATCTTCCCTACTGTAACTCACATATCTTTTTTAGTTCTTTCTTCACATTTTTTCCCTTTTCACGAAAACTGTGAACAAACATACAGTTATATCCCCACGTCTGTGGGGAACATCAGGGGAGAGCATGGACAACCTGTATAACATCCGGTTCATCCCCACGTCTGTGGGGAACATATCTCTTCTGTTAATCCGGCCTGTTCTGAAAGCGGTTCATCCCCACGTCTGTGGGGAACATCCATAGCACAACAAGAGATAGCCCCAACGCAACGGTTCATCCCCACGTCTGTGGGGAACATACCGACATCCTTTACCTCGCTGTCCCTAAGTGCGGTTCATCCCCACGTCTGTGGGGAACATTATGGGCCAACTACTAAAGGCGCTTGCCTTGCCGGTTCATCCCCACGTCTGTGGGGAACATACTTCTAGTAAACTACTACAACTTCAAACAAATTCGACCATACTTAAATCTACCAACTATTTGCCGTCAATTCTCACTGGGACAAGAACCAGCATCATCGTCCTCCTTTAGTAAAAAAGAAACAAGCTGTACCCCGTCCATATCAACAGCCATTCTTCTATTTTTTCCAGCCGTCATAAATTCAAACCCTGCTTCAGTATTTGTGCTCCAAGCCATGACAGCATTCCCCTCATAAAGACCTTCTTCAACTGTACTCCATATCATTTCACGAACGCGACGAGACAACTTCCCCACGTAAACTCCGGCACGGATTTCAAGAAGCCATACAGCCAACCGCCCTCTCAATCTGGGCGGTACATTTTCAACCACGATGACCAGCATTACCCACCTGTTCTTTATTTGGAATAACTGGAGCGACAGATTCCTTTGGTCGTTTTGGCGGTTGTATTTCACCTGCCGCAAGAACTTCTTCAATCATTGGAATAATCCTTTTCAAAATTTTGCCTTGGCGAAAGGAATCCCGACAAGCCAAACGTACTTCCCGCTCTGGGTTAGAAGGTTCACGTGCAGCAATCTTAAAAGCTGCTGGAACTACAGTATCAAACTTAAAGATATCTCAGCGACTCCCGAAGCAAGTCTCATTGTAGTTTGAAAGCAGGTATGTAGGCCATGAGATTTAGCAATATACTGTTTTTAACAGAATTTGATCAAGTTGTCGGTTCCGGACAATGAAAAATGCTACAA
>Ga0307929_1002501_pt1 | contig 11760 bp, 9 predicted proteins | sample AceLakmetage1330_FD_203160 | JGI IMG/M metagenome (GOLD analysis project Ga0307929, IMG submission 203160) | Saline water microbial communities from Ace Lake, Antarctica - #1330 | ecosystem: Environmental > Aquatic > Non-marine Saline and Alkaline > Saline | place: Antarctica: Ace Lake...
TAATCCAAAGTTATAGGGATATCTATTAGAGTATCAAAGTTTGCTGATAAGATACCATACGCATTTTCTTCTGTATCTATACCAGTAATACCGAAAGCGTTTTGTGCAAGATCTATACCAGTGATACCAAAGGCCATAGGTACACCAAACCCGGCACCAAGAAGAAGCTGGTGAAGAATAGAATTATCTGGATCTGCAGTATCACAGATGTCAGCGTTCTCCATACTGATAGTGACAGCAAGGGATCTCTCCAGGTCTTTAGATTTATCTATCAGTTCTATGCTCACATCATGAGAGTAATCAGTAAACTTACCGCTGAAATTATTTCTTATATAGCCATTGAAATATACTACTCCGTCAACATAGAAGATCGCTGGTATAAAGTTATCAGATACATTAGACATATACCCTATGAATGTTCCTGTTTCATCCTGGATCTTAAACTTACCTGAGTTCTTAATAGGTTGAAATGTAGTATTGTGACATACGTCTGAGATTTCAAACTGAGGAAACACCCACCCTAAAGCAGCGATATCTATTATCCCAGTAGATCCCCCGAAGTTTACATTAAAAACTATTGTTGACATTAAGCTATCTCCTTCAACGCTATCATTCTTTCCTCAATTAATCTAACGAAGTCATCAAACTCTCCTACCAATGCCCCTACGTTAATCTCAATATTATTTGTCTGGTGCATGGTCTGTATGTTAGCCCCGGATCCTGAACTATCTGTAGTGGGATCTCCTGCATAAGGATTAAGAGGATCGTTCCCAATGTTACTATAATATTCTGGATCATCAGTCAAGTCTTCACCTTGAGCTCCAGCACCTTCAGAGAGAGCTTCATCTAAATCAGCTAATTGTTTTTTTATTTTTTCTGTTACTTTATTCATAGCTTCATCAAGTTTAGGAGCTTCCCAATAATCTTTATCCCATTTTGCAAAATTTAACCATTCCAATAAATTATGAACTCCAGTCTTTATCATATCTGCCATCCATGTAAATAAACCTCCAGCGTATTGCATAGGTGCAGAAAGAAGAACAAAGAGTTTGGCAAGAAAGATTATAATTGGTGTGAGTAGTTCTATTACTCCTGTTATTATCGCTATCACTGGAGCAAGCAGTGATAATATTGGAACTATAATAGTACTAACAAGAATAGCAAGAATTTTAAATATTGGAGCAAGTGCTTCTAATACAGGTAACAGTAGCAATCCAAGGATAGTACCTATCTGACCAAACACTTCTACTAAGGGAGAAAGTATAGATCCAACAGCAGGGCCAAGTACTGCAGCTAATGATGTAAATATTTCTATCAAAGAATTCATAACCGCTTGTATCTCAGGTGTTTCAAGAAGTATCGGCAGAAATATAGACATACCCATATCTATTAATCCACCAGCAATACCAGAAACAGCATCAAATATTCCACCAAAAGCACTAGATAAACCTGCACCTATATCACCTATAAAACCAGGGATTACACTGATTAAGTCTGGTATTGCTGTAAACATATTTTTAGATATAGCCATTGCATCTGCAGCGAAAGATTCTATAGAGAAATCTCCACCTATCATATCCCCAATAGATTTAAGCGGTGCTGTTAATGTTCCTAATAGATTACTCCAAATACCATCTCCACCAATATCCATCACATCAGACATACCTTTACCAAATTTAGTTATAACTTCATTTATCTTAACGCCTAAAGATTCTCCTGACTCTTGTTTAGGGAACCAACTACTAAATCCATCTAAAACACTAGCTCCTGCTTCTTTAAGAACATTACCGAATCCTTTAGCAGCATCTTCCCATTCGAAATTTATATCAAAAGTTGTATCATCCTGAGAAATATTAAACATAGTTCCAGAGAAGAGATCAGTTTTATTTGCTTCATCTTTAAGCTTCTCCATAAGGGCTAACTGTTCTTCCAACGCAGATTTAATAAGATAAGCTGATTCAATTCTAGCAAAGTTACCAGAAAGTTCAGCTTCCGTAAGTTCAATAGAAGCTATTCTTAAAGCGTTTGTACTATCTAAAGTATTCTGTAACTCCTGATTAACAGATAACCAGATATCTTCTAGTGCTTTGATACCTTTGAAATTCTTAGGTATCTTCTTCATAATCTTATCTACTCGGAGAGCTGCAGCAACCGTATCATCATAGGAGTCTACAATGTCCTGGAGATAAGCAATCTGTTGTATAGAATAATTAGCAGAAGTATTATCCAGTTCTAATAGAGCTTCGTTATAATCTTTCAAGGATTCTACCGGACCTTCTAGTCCGGACTGTACATTAGTTTTATCTTTTATAAGATCAAGATCTGTTTTGATTTTGAGTAGTATAGCTTCATAGTCTTTAATGTCCTGGAGTGTACCAAGATATGTAGACATTGAATTTGAAACGAGTAGTGCAGCATTAAGATTTTTAAGTATACTATTTACTCTTAGCATAGAAGATTCTAATTGTTTAGTTTCTCTATTAGTATTCTGAAAATCTAAGAAGATCTTTTCAAAGGCATCGTTCCCCTGGAGCAAGGCCGGGATAGATGCAATTATCTTTAGCTCACGAACCTGATCTTCATAGCCAGCAATCAGACTATCATTAGCAGCAACCATTTGTTTGAAACGATCTATAACAGACTGAGGATAAGAGTTCTCACTAATCAACTGTGCAAGCCGGAGGTTATCATCAAGAGCATTGTTATAATTATTCAAGGTCTGTGAAGCAGTAATGAATCCATCAGCAAAGGATCCTGATTCATTAGCCAGGGCATCTACAACAGTCTGGTAATCTTTAAGATATTTTACAGAATCTAATATAGCTTTCTGGTTTAGTAATATATATTCCAATTGTTTTCTGAATGAATCTAAAACTTGTTCCGATGCACCTAATCGAGTATATAATGCTATCTGTGCTCTTAGCTCTTTCACCCCACTAGCTGATTCATCAAAGTTCTGACTCAGTACATCAAGAGACATCTGTATCTTCTCTGATGCTTCTGTGAAACTATTTGTGGTAACAGCGAATATATCATTCACTTTATTTAAAAGACTTGCTGAGTCCAGTACTACTTCTATCTCAAATGATGCAGCATTGTGTATATACTTAGCAAGGAAAGCATCTATCTGCTCTTCAGCAATTGTAGTATCTACATTTGGAATGAATTCAAATTTAAGCTGGTAAATATCTGCTATTTTCTGTTTCCATAGATCTTGTATATCAGAGATCTGTCCTTGTAGTTCTGCGAGTACTCCTTTTTGGGTATCCAATTTTAGCCCTTCAAAGAAACCGGCCCCAGGCAAACCTGTAGCTAATGAAGATTCAAAGATCCGTTGTGCGTCTGCAATTTCCTGCGTCTTTTCTCTAATCTGTAAAACCATCTTGTCATATTGATTTATTATTCCTGTAAGTTCACTCTCTTGAATTACTAATTGATCCATGAATCCAGACTTGATTTCTGAAGGGGTATCCTTAGAAAGTATATCTTCTACTTCATTTCTAAAATTACTAAGCCCTGCAGTAATACCATCAAGCATCTTCTGATTCTCTACTACAACCTCACGTGTAGCATCTTTCCATTTCTGCCATGCTTTACTGATTAATTTAATAGCAATGACAACAGCAACGATAGCAGCAGCCCATCCAAGAAACATAGGTATGAAAGATTTAATTCCACCAGTAAGCCGGATACCTTCAGACATCTTCTTAAATCCTCTATCTCCGGAATCAAAAGCAATATCAGAATTTATTTTAAATTCTCTCATGACATTATCTCCACGGACAAGATCAACGACATATCTTAATAATCCAGACCGGGAAGCTTTCATTCCTTTACTAAGATTCTTAAATCCTTTACCTATTCCGAGAAATAATAATCTCATACCACCCATAGCAGTTTCAGCAGTAAAAGCAAGTACACCAAAGATACCTAACAATGGAGATAGTATTGCACTATAGGCAGCTACCTTCGTCAAGAAATTAACAGATCCATCAGCTAACTTCTTCACCCAATCAAACAAAGCTTGTACTCTATCTATAACCCAATCCAGAGAAGGGAAGTCTGTACGTGAAAGTAAATTGTCCAGGAGATCAACTAACATATCATAAAGCTTAATGAGGTAAGGAAGGAGTTTGTCACCAAGCTCACGACTCATACCCTTCAATGCGAGTTTAGCCTTATCTAATTTAATTGCATCACTTGCAATACCATTCATGAGTTTAGAAAGAGCTGCTTCAGTTGCACCTCCCGGATTCTCCATAGATTTATACATAGCTTCAAATCTTTCTCTTACTAAGACAGACTGATAAGCAAGCACTGGCATTATTCCCTGGATCCTACCAATAGCTTTTTCTATTGAGATCCCCATATTAGCTGCCTGTGAGTTCAAAGAAGTAATAGCACCAAACAATCCCTCTTTAGCCATAAGTTGCTTACCAGCCGTTGCTCCTGCGTATCCGAGGGATTTAAGAAGGGTTGTCATAGTCTGATTAGGTTTCTGCATAGATAACATAACTCTTCTGAGCTGTGTAAATACTTCTGTTGTATCTCCAGTGATACCAATAAGGGTAGCTGCATGAGCTGCTATCTCTTTAAACTCTATTCCTACTATAGCTGCAACAGGTGCAACCTTACTTACATTCGCTGCAAGTTCCGGGATATGTGTCTTAGCTAGCCTTACTATCTCAAAGGATAGATCCGCTACATTCTGTTGCATCTTAATTGATACATCACCATAGGCCAGTGATACAGATGAAAGTAAATCCACCGCTTGTTTAGTAGAAGTAACACCAGCTTTGGCTACCTTTGCTGCTATCTCAAATCCCCTCATGGTTTCAGGGATCTCTTGGAAAGCAGAGATATATTCGTATAAACCTTTAGAGAGGTCTACAGCTTCCTGTGCTACGGTTATTGATAATGATTCAATAGATTCTTTGAACGCTTCGATACGTTCAGTGGATGCTTCAACGGTTCCCTTCATCAATGTTTGAATTTCACCCATTGATTTATCTAAACTTGTTGTTGCTTCTATGGAAGCTTGTGCTACACGTTTAAGTGGGTCAACAACATGACGGTCCAGGAGAGCTGACGTTCGTGCAGCCCTATAACCTAAAGTAGCTATTGCTCTTTCAACTTTACCAACACCACCAATAGACTTATTCATGGACTGTTGGTTGATCTCTATATTAAGCCTGATTACAGGAGTCCGATCTGCCATGTTAAACTCTCCCGCCTGATCGTTTCTTCGACCTGGCCTTTTTCATACTCTTTGCCTGTTGCTCACTTATGAATGTGCAAAACTCCCCCTGTATAACAGATAGGATCAGAAAAAAACGATAAGGCCACCTAAAGATTTCCATAGGACTAACACTCATCGTTCCGTTTTCTCGGTTCGTGCAGAAAAGAAATATTCTAATATAATTGATCCACTTATAATAGAACTTTTTAAATTGATGGGGTACGGAAGCACCTTTGAAAGTGATTCCGCAACTATCCTTCAACTCCTTCAATTCTGCCGGGGTTAATTTCCCAGGGAACCAATAAACAATTCAATTATTCCAGTAGCAAGTTTAGAATTAGCTCTTATCATTTTCATAAGATTCTCATTCGTTGGCTTTGGAGCCTCAAATGTAGAATCCATTAAACATTTTTCCAGAATCTTCAAAGACCCTTCTACTCTTTCTGCATTGGTAGGAGCATCCCCTACATAAGCTAAAGCCAACTCTGCAATCTCTTTCACATTAAGAGGAAGCCCAATATCCGGAAGATCTTTTTGACTCCCGGATAAGGTCATGAGTTCATCCACATCCGGCTGACGTAATATAAGATCTACATCATGTTCCATTAGTTTCCGAGCTGCTTCCATCTTCTTTACTGCTGGAGCTTCAAACTTTTCCTTCTCTTCAAGGTAATTCTTGTTAGCCTCTTTTTCAGAAACACCGTCAAGCATGAAGTCTTTTATCTTACCATCAAACAGTTTCCCGTAATTAGTAAGCTTCTTTCCGGAAAGCAAGAATCCTATTCCTACTTTTAATGTTTGACTCTCCAACTCTTTTACAGCATCATCATATTTCATATCGTATTCTCCTTATAGTTTCAATCCACGCTCCCCCTATAAAAAGGAAGCGACTTATAGAATATTAAGTTCGATCATAGCCCCATTCTTCATTCAGTCCATCAATTGCATAAGCCACTACCGACTCGGCCATTTGCCAGTACGCATCATTAAACAATTGTCCAGCCAGCCATATTGAATCTACCTGATTAGCAGCAGCACCAGCATCTATAAAAGTTAATAGTGTTGAAGCAGCGGTAACATCTGTTCCCAGGTACTTGTAAATCCTCTGAGCTCCATCTTCATCCAAAGCTCTTACATAATCACCGTTATGTAAAGTAAATCCAGAATCACTAACGATAGTATCAGCAGCAAGTCCACCAGCAGTAGCGACAAGATCTGCAGGAGCAGGATCAGCAACTACACAACTCAGGTCTACAGTAATTTCATCAGCGGTATCGATAAAGTAAGGAACCTCAGTTGTATAAACCCGGTCCATCAGTAAAGCAAATTCATATACCGTTGCTCCAGTAATGATATCCAGTACTTCAAACTCCAACTGGATTGTCATAGTCCTACCTTTTTTAAACCGTTCTTTCCTCATGTAGTTTACGGTATCATTCAAATACATGCCAAGTGAAAGAGTAGATGATCTGCTCTGAGGATTCATCTCAGTAGATTTACCACTGCTTTCGGTAGACTGCCTGTCAGTCGGAAGGTTATTATCCCAGGCATGTTCAAAGCTGTATACATCACCGTACTCTTCTGTTGCAAGATTCCAGTTAGCAGTATCGATCAGTCCGCTAGGTAGCGTAACTGAATTAATTTCATCGTCTGTTGCTCCTTCAGGAGAATCAGCAAATGTCAAAGTAGTTGCTGCCCTTGTGATAGGAGTTCCCACAAATTCATATACAGACCGTACTCCATTTTTGTCAACAACCGGAACATAGATTTCTAATCCAGAAGCTCCAGTTAAAGTAACCGGTACAACCGTACAAGTCTCAGCAGCTACACCTGTACCAGTAGCAGACACGGTATAATCAGAATCAAGGATACTTCCATAGACTGCAGCTCTCCGGAACTTAAAGAAATTCTTCTGAGACAATGTTAAGCCAGCAGTCAATGCTCCATCATCAGTTTCATCCCTTCCAACCGTACCAAAGTTGAACATTACATATCCGTCTTTCTCTGCACTAATTGTCAGGCCATTCATTTTAAGAGAGTCATAGGTCATAACTTCTTTAACTCTATCTACTTCTGCTGAAAAGAACGGTAAGCACATTCCTAATCCAGATTTAACTGGAACGAAATAATGTTTATAAGTACTTGCAACCGGTCCACCAATTACCTTGTACTCAACACCAAGATTCAAGTAAAGAAGATAACCGATTTCATCCGGAGTACAATAAGCTTCAATATCACCCTCAACGTGTTCACTCATAATATCCATCTTCTTAATCAGAACTCCACCGGAAAGATTCTCTGCTTCTTTATAGTTCGGGGTGTACTTCAAACCTTCTGTCAGGAACGGTAGACGGACGGTAGCAGGAACTTTCGTACCCCATGCTGCAGCAATACCTATTTGTAAGGCCGCTTCTCTTCCTTCGTTAAATTCACAACTCATTTTCTTACCTCCGTAATAATACGTATAGTTAATTCACCGACCCTCAATTTAGAGGATCCATATTTAAACGGAGTATAATATCTCCGTATTGGTGCAGTAGCACGAAACACACAATCATATATTGTACTATCATATGTTTCTATTACTTGTCTCACTGTGGCTATATATCTTTTTAATAGAATAGCACCATCAACTCCATCTGTAAACACCGCAAGTTTGAATACCTCTAAATCTTTTGTTATGATTCTATCAAAGTCAGAACCATCACCCAGCTCTTGATAGAAGCATATTGCAGGATAACGATTATTATGTGAGGCTATTTCCTCTGCACTAATCCAATCATTATAAATGTTTTCATCTATTACATGCTTCATTAGGATTTCATCATCTATTAAAAGATTGTTGATATCTATCTGTAAATTCAATTTTGCTTTAAGCAGAGCATCAAGCCCCTGGCTTATCTGTTCATCGGTATTGTAAAGCGTGTCCATAATCTACCACCTTTAAAAAATGTACTACTATTTCCATCATACTATCTATAAACAATTGATATGCTTTCTCGGATACAGAAGCATTATCTCTATACCCGGCTATCTTATTCCTTGCTTCATTACTTAATCCTGGGATAGCGATATAAGGATTACTTACTATCCGGACAAAATCTGCAAACCAATAATCTATACCATACTCAAATGCATCATTAAACTCTTCTGGATCCATAGCCTTTATTTCATCCAGAGAAAACCCTGTCTTATTTATAAACAGTTTCTTATCTTTTTTATATATGTAACCGGATCCATCAATAGTTTCTCCCCACTGTCTAAGAAACGCATGAGGGGCAGAGTTGTAGATAGTTGCAGTATGACCCTGGACATCAGAAGAGAATCCATTGTGGATAGATCCTGAACCGGTAGACCATGATCCCCTGGTAGCTATATCCCTCTGTGAGATAGTGATTATATCTTTTACATATTTACCTAGTTCTTTGGGAATTTGCCGATCAACTTCTTTGTAAAGCTTTTGAATAACTTTAGTGAAGTCTGGACTAATTACTGCTGGCAGGGAAGTCATAGCAATCTGATTTCTTTCCCTAGCATATCATGTATATTCTTGGGAAGATCTATTTCTACCTGTTGATGATATGAATTAACACTCGATCCCTGTTTGCTTTTAATTCCTACATTGTCCTGGAGAATACGAGCTTTGTTAAATACTAAAGCTTCAACCATAGCATTGATAAATAGATCATCAATAATTAATGTTGAAGATATCTCAGTCCAAGCTGAACCGCTGTAGAGTTTGTATGTTCTCGTATTTTCTTTTAACCATACCTGTCCATCCAATGGATCTGAGGGAGTAGCTTCTGAAACGTAGTCAACTCGGTACCGACCTGCAGTATAAATTATCTGTAGAGATTTCCGAAAGTTAAAAGGAGGGGAAGTAAAATAAAGATTAATAATTCGGGATCCATCTTCATAGAAGTAATCAGTATCTTCTACTAGGAGAGAATCATTTTCTCCATCCCATTTTCTATACGCATCATAGGTAATAGAAGTAAGAGAAGAAACCCATGACTTCTTTAACTGAATAGTTCTTTTGTAATCATGGATCTCTGTATAGGTGTTTCTAATAATCTCTTCGCCATACAGATTTCTTATGCGTAATGAAGCTGAGTTGATATACATTTCTAATATACCCTGATCACTTTCCCTTAGTTCGGGAATCCATTTACCTAATCCCTCAAAAGACATTAACGCATAATCTGCAAGCATCTATTTTTCCACCTTAACTGTATCTTTATTCACCTGATTCAATCGGATCTTTTTTGCTATCTTTTCCCGGTCCTTCTCCCGTTGTTCCTTGTCCAATTCCCTTTTTACCTTCATTCTTTTTAGATCTTTTGTCATTTTTATCCTCCTTCGGAAAAATTCCTTCTAACGTTTTCTTAGAAAGCTTCTTGAATTTCTTTGGCATATTCGTATCCTCCCATAGAATAAAGGGCTACCAAGTAGCCCCTATAGATTAAGCATTTGTATGTATGACTACTCCACCCTGCAAAATACAGGCAGCGGTAGCATTGTTCACATGGAACAGTAAAGGATATCCAGCGTTTTCTGCTACGAACCAACCTTCACTCGATTCAAAAGTAGTCTCTCCACTGGCAGCAATAGGAACCTGTTCATGTCCATCACCTTCAGTACCGTAGAAATATACAGCAGCACCCTTATCGACTGCAGCATCAAAGTCGTCAACAAAAGTTATTTCAAGAGTTGATACACTATCAACTTCATTAACCTGGTGTTTACCAGTTGACAACTTAACTATACAGAAATCTCCCGATGCGATAACTCCAGCAACCGTACCAACCCCGGGATCAGCAGTAAGATCAAGAACTTTCTGTGCCGTTAAAGCTGCAGCGGATGTAGTAGTACGTGCAAGAGCGTTCATGATAGAAAGTGTTTGGGCGGTTGTACTGTTAGTCAAAGTAAGTCGAGTAACTACCTGACGGTATACAGACATCGGTTCAATGTGCTGTAAGAAAGCAGTATTAGCAATAGCTGTCTTTGTTTTTATGGGTCTTATTTTAGATCCAAACATATTAAACATAATTTATTCCTCCAATAGAATATTTTTTTTAGTAACCTAATTTTACAACACAAGCAGCAGCAGTTTTAATCTGCTTGAAACCATTTCGTGTTCTCATTCTGGTAAAGTTCTCACCATATTCAAGATTGTAGGCAGTCAAATCATACTTCTTGATTTCAATCCCCTGTCTCTCACCCATCCACATATTCTGAGGATTAGCAAGAACCATGAAGGGATCTCCAGGAGAAAGGCTTGCAAGATCTGGCATAGTATCAGATTCGATGTAAGGATAATTAGCGAGCTTCGCAGGAGTATCCATTGTTGCAGGGAGCCAGAACATATAATCACCAAAAGCATTTTGTTTACTTACCAGCTCAGCTAATACAGTTTCATGGAGAATCCAGTGAAGATTAATTCGTTCTGTTGAAGCTATTTTAAGAGGTACTTGTTTCAATTCATGAGGATCCACACCAAGAACCTGATCTGCAGCTACACGGTAAGTTTGTGTTCCAGAAGCGTACAGGATACCATCATAGATATCTCCAGCATCAGTAGAAGCAGCAAGTACATTTGTATCAAGGTCAACAGCGTATGCTTCCATGAAACATTCCATGATCAGAGAATCAAGAGCTTCATTTATCTGCAGGTCGTCTTTGAATTCATCAACCCAAGGAACGTATGCAGCGAGAGTAGTTGCAAGCAACGTAACTCTTGCACCAAACCGTGGACCTTCAGCAGAGGAAGCAATCTTACTTCCTTTAGCCCAAGTAATACCAGAGCTAGTACCATCGGTACGTGTAAAAGCCATGTTACGAGAATCAAGAGCTGGCCATGAGTGCTGGGGTGCGGTCATTGGCATCTTCCGGATCTTATCTGCCATAACAGATACAGATGCAGCATATTTAATCAGCTCTGTTTCATATACCGGATTAACGGTAAGCCCTGCATTTGTACTGCCGGGATACAGATTAGTATCAATAGCATCTTTACCCATGAGAAACATCTTTCCAAACATTTCTCTTGAAACATCATCACCCATATACTCACCTGGAGTAATAATGTAACTCATAAGCTCTTTGTTTTTAACTGATTTGATTGCAGATGGACCTTTAACTGCAAAAAGAACAACAAGTGATAATGCTTTTGCAACATCTTTTCTGGTCAATTCTTTTTTCGGTGCAGAGAATTCAAGTGCAGCTTTCTGCATTTTCTTCAATGTCTCATTGATTGCAGTAAACTGAGATTCGATTGCTCCCGGCATATCTTTTAGGTATGCAGTAACATCCTGATTAAACTCTTCTCTCTCTTTGAAGTAAGCATTAAGCCCTTCTTTATCTGCAGCCCCTACCTCTGTGATAGTTTTTAATGCTGCTCCCCTTTTAAATAAAACAAGTGCTTTCGCTAAAATTTCTTGCCAATTCATAATTAACTCCTATAATTTTTATTTGCTATACTTATGCAATATATGTAGTACTAAGCATCTTTACTTGTGTTG
>Ga0307929_1002502_pt1 | contig 11753 bp, 11 predicted proteins | sample AceLakmetage1330_FD_203160 | JGI IMG/M metagenome (GOLD analysis project Ga0307929, IMG submission 203160) | Saline water microbial communities from Ace Lake, Antarctica - #1330 | ecosystem: Environmental > Aquatic > Non-marine Saline and Alkaline > Saline | place: Antarctica: Ace Lake...
TCCCAACTCTAATTTTTTTAAAAAAAACTACTTGGAAAAGAAAAAATGATTTCTGAATCGATTTTGCTGTGAACCAACGTCTCAATTTATCCGAGCGAAACTGTATCAATTTATGTGAGCGCTATAGCGTCAATGGTAGCATGTATCGCTGTATCTAATTTTGATTATCACCAGGAAGAGTATCATGATCTACGCCTTACTATTTTGAACCATCAACCTTCAGGTGTTGACGCTAATAAGCGGGATCTTAATTTGTTTTCTCGCTACCTTCACGGTAAAAATATTGAAATGATAACCGGAGAGGTGGTGTTAAAATTTATTGGATGGTTGCGTGAAGAACGGGATAACCAGGCAGGTTCAATCAACCGCAAAGAATCATCCATTAGAACCTATTTTAAATACCTTCGCTTTGTTCAGGTAGATGGTGCTGCTGATTTTCCCATTGAAAGCTTGCCCCGGGCAAGAGAGCCCTATACTGGACCTGTCGAAGCTCTGACACCGGAAGAAGTTATTAAGCTTTTAAATACAATTGACCGCAATAGCATCTTGGGTTTCAGGGATTTAACCCTCTACACAATGCTTTACAGCCTGGGCCTTCGCATTGGAGAAGCATTAAGCATAAAGATCGAGGATATTGATTTTGACAATGAGATACTTCATATTTTGGGAAAAGGACGTAGAAAAAGGAAGCTGCCGCTTACCAGAAACCTTCTTGATATGATAAAAAAATGGCTGCTTTACCGTACCCAACTAAGCAATGCTGAAAAACTTCATGCATTGTTTGTTTCCAAAAAAGGCAACCAACTTTCACCCAGAACTGCCCAGGACAATTTAAAAAAGATCGTTGAAAAAGCAGGGCCTTTCTCCATTGAAAAGGTAACACCTCATAGTCTGAGACATGCGTTTGCAACCCATGCTATTGAAGGAGGACAGGATATAATTGTTCTTAAAGCAATCATGGGACATGCATCTTCAAAAAGCACTGAAATTTACCTTCATCCATCCATAAAACTTTTGAAAAAAGCCGTGAATGAACATATTGCCTCTGAAATCCTGGACGGCCTTATCCATGGTAATATTCTTACATTAAGGGTTCATCAAGCCCGGGATTCCTGATGAAAATAATATGCCTATGATCAATAATTGTCGAATTTTTCCTCTTTCTGAATGGGAAGTTTTTAAAGGCCTTAATATAAGGAGCTTAAATGAACTCAATTTTTAAGAAACTGAGTCGCTATTTTTGCGCAAAATGGCAACTGGCAGTACTGGATTTAAATACAGGCCGATGGATTATATCCTCCGCCGTAAAAAACATTCCTTATTTAAAAGCCGAAAACGGTAATGGAAGGCATATCCTGATACAGCCAATCTCTGCAAGTAGTCCTTATTATCTAATGATTGATGATCTTTCTATCCAAACAATTCAATATCACCATAAAAATCATGACGGCACCTGGAAACCAGGCCGGATGGTTGTGGAGACTTCACCAGACAACTATCAGGTATGGATACATTCAAATAGATTTTTGTTCATAGCTGAAAAGCGGTATTGGCTTAAAAAATTATGTAATGATCCTGGAGCAGATCCAAACAACAGATGGGGACGGTGCCCCGGGTTTAGGAACAGAAAAGAGAAACACAAGGACTCCAAAGGCGGTTATCCCCTGGCTAAATTAATCTGGGTTGATTGGAAAAATAAAGCGCTGATTCCACAAGTTAAATCATGCTGCCCAGACAATACTGCCTTGCTCCTTTCCCCTAAACCCCTGGAGGGGGGAGTGTGCCTTGATAAACATATTTCCCGTTCCGATTACGATAAAGGTGATGAATCCAAAACTGATTTTGCTTATGCAATTGCACTTGCAAGAAGAAATTATTCAAAACAATTAATCAGAACATGTTTAGTGCAAGAACGGACAAATTGGGAAAACCACACTGGCTGTAATAGAAAAACCGCCTACATTAACAGAACAATTGAGTATGCAGTCGCTATTGTCCAAAATTCTTAGCTAAAACCTCTTTTTATGAAAAAAATCGCCGATAACTCACTGTCACCTAACCTATCCTTTTACCGCGCAGTTCGCCAACCTGTTCTATCAACTGCCAGGGAAAATAATCTTCAATTAAAAATTCGGCTTGCTTTTCTTCCTGGTGGCCTCGCCACTGGGTAGCATTCACAGCCGTCCAGTTTATTTCATTAAGTTGAGATAAATCAGAAAAATCTCTAAAATAACTTGATCCTGCATTGCTGGAGGTAAATGCCCAGCGTTTATTATTTTGTTCAGCCCATTCAATGGTTTCTTTAAGGTCAGCGACTAAATGAACTATAGGGGATTGACCACCTTGGTATTCAAGGTCAGAATTTCGCCTGTAAATTAAAAATAGCATAACAGAGCGTGGACAAAAATAAAAGGGAACGCATTGTCCTACAAATAATCCAGGATGATTTTCTAATTGATATTGTTCAAGACGACGGCGCTTGATATTTGACATCCCAATAGTTGTTCCGATTGGATCATTCGCTGTAATTATTTTATCAGAATAAAGAAAGCCATCCTTAAGAACTGAGGGAATTTTATCACAATGAAGAATGTGGTAGATCTTTGGGCGTTGTGGGGCTGACATATTTAACCTCAGTTATTGGATATGATTCCATATTATTTAAAATAAAAAAAGCCGTGAGGCAATACTTTAAAAAAAAAATTATTAAAATCAAAAAGTCTACCGATTTTGTCTTGGGCTATATTGAAAGTAAGATTTTATTTGGTAGTCCGTTTGGAGAATATGTAATCGAATTGGATAATTTGTTTTTTCATGATTGGCACGCATGGAATTATGTTGATAATTTGCTTGTTGATATTACCATATTAAAGAGAGGTGGAAAAGATTTTTGGGTTGGTAAATTCATATTTATTTTTGTGGAACCCGTTTGTAATACACTTTAAAAGTTCTGGTGCTCTGGTTATTATCCGCACTTTTCAGGGAGGGAAAAATACTGTGGACTATCCCTGTAAGTCTCGCTTTTTTATAAACTCCTCCGAACACCACATATTGTATGAGCTGTTTTTTATGTACTGGTGGGGAAATAAGTATTTTGGGAAAGCCATCATCAAACCAATCAAAATTCCATTACATAATTGGAGATACATTTGATTTTTGTTCAGATCCGGGAAGGACTTTTTTAGAACCGGCTAAAATGTGATCTATATATTATTAATCACATTTTGGGGGAATGCCTTTGATTAATGTTGACAGAAAATAAAGTTGAATTTTAAATCAGCGGGCGCGGCTTTTTGCGATCCGCTGCAAGAGCATTGTTAGCTTTTGCTTCTTTGCTTTTCGTTCTCTAAATAGTCAGCGATTCTTTTTTCTTCATCTATCATGGTTGACCAATGAGTATGACCATTTTTATCTATCCATGCAGTTCGTCTATTCATGATTTTTTCGTAATAATTCGCATTATTATAAAACTGAATAAATGGCCTTCCTTCGTGGATGGATCTGGAACACCGTACCCATAAATAATAACCTTTCATAGCAAAACCAGCAATGGGTTGGACCATTGGCAGTCCTTGTAATGGACTATTTTGGTTTGCAATAAGATAATCTAAGGAAAAGAACATGCTCATAGAATACATGGAGTTGATATAAGCATGATGATCGAAATCTTTTCCTGAAAAGTAAAAGTCAAAACGCACAGGATAACTGGAATCTACTTTGAATATATGCGATTTCTTCGTGATCCGGTCGGATGATGGTCTGTTATATTCGTAGCCTGCAAAAAATGAGCAGATTGGAGCAAGGCGTGGAATGGAACTATCCAAATAAAGGCTACAGTCAACAAGCGTTCTATAACTATTTCTTGATTGAGAAACTATTTTCAAATGGACTTTTGGAGTATGATCTTCTTTTGCTCCGCCGTGATAGGTTATTTCAAGCTCATTATAAATACGCAAAAGGTTTGGGTCATCCGGCCGATCTTTATAAACCTTCGCTCGCTCAACAGCATAAGGAATGATTTTTATTTGAGCAAAGGTCATCTGCTTATTTGCATTTGGCTCATCTCTTACGATGAACTGCAGTAATTTCTTGCGATGTTGGTTTACAACGTAAAGCCTATCTTTGGAATCCTCAATCCATTGATACATCGAAAATGATCCATCACTGTTTCTGCTTCTAAAATCAAAGAAGCCTTCGATGCTCGGTTGTTGATGTAATGTCATTTCATTTCTCTTTAAAGCTAATGCCGAGTTGAGCTGCGACTGATAAGGATGTCCGCTCAAACTCGTTGTTCTATGCGCCTGCGGCGGGCGATAAACTTAACTCAACTCGGCATTCAATGCGCCGCAGGCGCATTGAACAAGTTGTTGTGCAGATCTGGATATCGTGTAATTTGTAATGTTATCCGACCTGCAATGATAAAAAAATGATCTGTAAATCAATATCAATGTTTCGAATTTGTGTAAAGAAGTATTCAATTATATATCCAAAAGTAAAATCGAAAGAAACAAAGTCCCAATACGCTATATTGGAGTTATGTTGCGAGTCACCGTAACTATTTGATTTTTAAGGGGATTTCTACTTGACTCGTGTAAATCAATATTGCCTTTAAATTCAATAGGTTATGCAATATTTTGGAATTTTTTAAAATAACTGGCAACATAATAATTTGCTGTACTACGTAGGTCACCGTGTCTGGCAATATCCGTTCTACTCGTATACTAACAGTCAAGCCAGTTTTTCGTTTCCGAATTATTCTCCCAAAATTTTAATCGCTCAAAAATTACTCTTTTTATTACTAAGTATTTTGGTGTTTTTCTCATTGAATTATTTTGCTGTACTGAAAAAACACATGTATTCATCTTAGCACCCTTGATCTTGTGCAATCAAATTTTAAAAATATTCACTTCCAACATTATATCTCCATTAGCGGTGATATCAAGCATAATTTTCAACTAATTTCATTAAAGTGGGCTAAGACAATAAAGACAGGCTTTTTGGCCGATAATATCTCTTGTAACGCAACTTCAAATATTACGGTTTTACCGCTTCCAGTAGCCGGGATTTTGTTCAAGCCACTACTGGCGCTCAATGTCATTTTCAGGGAATGAGAAGTAGTTTCGATTTTTTGGCTTTTTTAACCACTTCTGATGACCCTACTTTTTGCTTGTTTCCTTGCATCCTATTAATGTAGAACTTCTGCCTTTTTAAGTAGACGGTATCCGGCATGAACAGATCATGACAATTTTCGCACCTGAGTTTTCGTATTCTCTTTTTCATAGGCCTGGAGCCTCCTCAAAACTATGATCAATCTATACGAAGGGCTGGCGGGGTATTATTCTAAAGAATGGGGCGGGGTCTGGTGGGGTAGCCACTGAAGACATCCTGTCAAAAGCAAAGAAGATGAGAGAAAAAGAATTAAATCCAAAGAAAATACACTTTTTTTAAACAAAAATAGAAAAATCACGCAACAAAAAAAACTCGCAACATAATTGGAGATATAATAAACCCTTGAAAATTACACCAAAATGACTTTATTACACAGTTTAGTTTACATGATGTCATCAAAGACCACAGGGATCTTGCTTTTCAGCTCTGCCAGCAGGGGAAGACAGAGGGCTCTTATTTGAGGATGAGCAGACTTCCCACACCGTAGGGTCAGGATATGTCTCATCTCTCGGAAATTGCATTTCATTATGATCTCTGTCTTCAGGGAGTTGGGTAATACTTCCCTGGCTTGTTGAGCTTTCCAGCCTTGTTTTAACAAACCAAGGTATGCAAACTCTGACTGCTCCAGTGCAAGTCTAAAAATTCTCCCTGCTTCTGTGTTGGCTTCATACCAGACAGGCTTGATGAACTCCATCTCCCCATCGTATTTTACATAGCGTGTGGACTCTTGAGCAAACGAGCAGTGACGATGCCGCACAAGTTCGTGTGTGACGCCTCTGTTGGTAATAAATTTAACCCAGATTTCTCCAAATTCAATCATGGCATGATGGCCACGATCTCTGAGCATCTTTACAAATTTTTCAGCGGAGTCCTCTGTGATTTTATCCTGGGACTGGTAGCAGACCCTTCCTGCTGTCTCAAGTTCACCAATACCGGTGTATGACAAAATCTTATGAGATTGTTCAATTATTTTCATGCTGCTCCTTTATATAAGGGTAGTTTTGCTGGGTCATGGTTAAGCCTGTTCTCCTTCTGGTCCAACAAACTTAACATCTATGATGGTCTTTTCACCTGAATCAAATTTTTGAGCAGTTTCTACTATCCTTGCTGCATCGTTCTGTCCTGCAGCTGTGATCTCAGCTTCATGATAGACAGGTTTGAGTTCGGTCCAACTGACTTTGTATCTTTTCATCTTTGGTTCTCCTACGGGTTAATATGGTTAAAGTCTTGCTCTTATCATGTAAAGTTGATTTGTGCAGAATAAGTAGCAGGTATAAATTGTACAGGAGGTTTTATATGAATTCTTGGTTGGGACTTTGGTTGGGACTTTTAGTCTAAAATAGGGTTTTCTGGGGGTAGGTGTAGAATGATACCCTCTGTATTGGCGGGTCTTCAGGGGTCTAAAAAAGTCGGCCCGTTGCTTTGGGAGCAGGATGTCGGAGGTTCGAATCCTCTCGCCCCGACCATAAACAAAAAAATCTGATTCCCCCCTCCACAAAATACCACCATACATATTTTTATTTTTCACTCTGCTAAAAATATTTGTAAGTTATCTCGCGTTGCCCTATTATAGAAAGACCAATGTGATCGGCAATCTGGATTGCACCGTCAACAACACAGGACAAGCAAGGTTTAACATGGTATTTTTTACATCCATCCTCATCGTCATCATTATTCTCTATTATTTGCAATCAGACGGACTTATCTACGTCACCGTTATTGCCCTGGTGGCAGAGCTGATTAATATTTTCATGACACATACAGTGACAAAAGCCGTTGAAAAAAAGTTAACGACTCAACACAGACGCATTCTGAACGGGTACAAGAACCGACTTAAATCCAAGACAAAGACCATAAAAGAATTTGAAAGACTCCAGGAAGACGCTGTCAAAAAACTCTACAATGCCAATATGAAGATAAAAAAACACGAACAAGCGTTGGCCGGGTATAAGACAGCGGCCGAAACAACTAAAATCCATCATATTATTCTCCTATTTTAGAACAGGCCTACCCCGTGGGTTGTTCGGCGTGACCCTGCCAAAAAAAAGATTTTCATCTATTCCAAGCACATTATGTTATCCCAAAAATAATTTTTCATAAAACAATAATTTCATCTCAACAAAAAAATGGGCAATACCTATATTGGACTTGAAAAAAAAACTAAAAACCTTTATATATATTTCTTCCGGCTGGCAGGCCGGGTGGGTTTATTCTGATCGGTCGCCTCGTAACAGAAGGCCATGAACCTCGTCAGATCCGGAAGGAAGCAGCGATAAGTGATCTCTTCTGTGTCGTGGATCGATCCCGGTCATGCAATTTTCCTTTAACCCACCTGCCAGTCGGATCTTTTCTTTCCTCCCCTCCATACTTTTATAGCTTGACATGCATTTAAACAGACTTATTTTTCAGCCATAATTTAGGCTTTGTTAACCATTTTAACGCTTACATATCAGGAATTTTGGAGCTGGAGAAAACATTTGGTACTAAAAGAGAAGAAAAAAACAAAGGAAAAGAAGCAAGACGATTCTCCCCAAAAAGATGCCCCAAAGGTAAAAGACCCAGTAGCGTCGGGCAAGGGAAAGAAAAAAAAGGATGAAATCCAAGAGTTAAAAGACCAGGCTGCGGCTGAGAAGGATCGTGCATTAAGGCTTTCTGCTGAATTTGAGAACTATAGAAAGCGGACTCAAAGAGAGATCAATGACTTTAAAAAATTTGCTAATGAATCAATTTTCAGGCAACTTCTCTCGGTTGTGGACAACCTTGAACGGGCCATTGGTGCGGCCCAGGAAAATTCAGAGGAATCCGCTCTTTTTGAAGGGGTAAAGCTTACCCACAAGGACATTGTCAAGCTTTTTGAAACCTTTAATGTAAAATCGGTAAAGGCGGACAATGAACCCTTTGATCCAAATTTTCACCAGGCAGTCACCCAGGAAGAAAATGACGAATTCCCGGATAATACAGTCACAAAGGTACTCCAAAAAGGATACCTCCTTTCGGACAGGTTGATCAGGCCGGCAATGGTTGTTGTTTCAAAAAAAGCAAAAAAAGACACAGAAGAAATCACAGAAAATTAAAAATATTTTGGAGGGTATGTTATGGGTAAAATTATTGGAATTGACTTGGGCACAACCAACTCTTGCGTCGCAGTCATGGAAGCTGGCGGAGAAGTAAAGATTATCACCAATTCAGAAGGTGGCAGAACCACGCCATCCATTGTGGCACTGACCGAAGGCGGAGAACGTGTTGTGGGCCAGGCAGCCAAACGCCAGGCTGTCACCAATCCTGAAAACACTATATTTGGCGTCAAAAGACTCGTTGGAAGAAAATTCAGTTCCAAAGAAATTCAGACGGATATCCCCAACCTTCCCTATATAATCGAGGCCGCCTCCAACGGCGACACCCGGATTAATCTGAGGGGAAAACAGTACAGCCCTGCTGAAATATCATCCTTTGTTTTGAGCAACATCAAAAAAACTGCTGAAGACTACCTAGGCGAAGAGGTAACAGAGGCCGTCATCACGGTACCTGCCTATTTTAATGACAGCCAGCGCCAGGCCACCAAGGATGCCGGAAAAATTGCAGGCCTTGTGGTGAAGCGTATCATCAACGAACCCACAGCCGCCTCCCTTGCATATGGCCTTGATAAAAAAGGGGAAGAAAAAATTGCGGTTTTCGATCTTGGTGGCGGCACATTTGATGTTTCTGTCCTTGAAATCGGTGATGGCGTGTTTGAGGTAAAATCAACCTCGGGTGACACCCACCTGGGCGGTGAAGATTTTGACCTGAGGATCATTGAATATATCGCAGGCGAATTCAAAAAAGATCAGGGTATTGATGTCAGGGGAGATAAAATGGCGCTCCAGCGCCTCAAGGAAGCAGCGGAAAAAGCAAAAATGGAATTGTCCACTGCAACTGAAACCAACATCAATCTACCATTTATCACCGCAGATGCATCGGGTCCCAAACATCTGGATGTCAAATTGACCCGGGCCAAACTGGAATCTCTGGTGGCCGATCTTCTGGACAACCTTGAAAAACCATGCAGAACCGCTCTGAAAGAAGCAAATCTTGGTGCCGGTGGAGTAGACGAAGTGGTTTTGGTCGGCGGCATGACCCGTATGCCAGCCGTTCAGGAAAGAGTGGAGAAAATATTTGGTAAAAAACCCCACAAGGGAGTGAATCCCGATGAAGTGGTTGCCATGGGCGCTGCTGTCCAGGCCGGTGTTCTCCAGGGGGATGTCAATGATGTACTGCTTCTGGATGTTACCCCGCTATCCCTAGGGATTGAAACCCTGGGCGGTGTCATGACCAAACTCATTGAAAAAAATACCACCATCCCCACCAAAAAAAGCCAGGTATTTTCCACTGCAGCTGACAACCAGCCCGCAGTTTCCATCCATGTACTCCAGGGGGAGCGAGAAATAGCAACCGGCAACAAAACCCTGGGACAATTTGAATTAAAAGAAATCCCACCTGCTCCCAGGGGCGTTCCCCAGATCGAAGTTTCCTTTGACATTGATGCCAACGGTATTGTCCATGTGGCGGCAAAGGACAAGGCAACCGGCAAGGAACAATCCATCCAGATAACAGCAGCCAGCGGTCTTTCCGAAGAAGACATCGACAAAATGATCAAAGATGCTGAGATGCATGCAGACGAAGACAAGAAGAAAAGAGAACTTGTGGACACCAGAAACCAGGCTGAAGGCCTTTGTGACCAGACTGCAAAGACACTCAAGGAACATGGGGACAAGGTGGATGAGGAGACCAAAAAGGCAATCGAGACAGCTCTGGAAGCATTGAAGTTAGCCAAGGATTCAGAAGATGTGGAGGACATAAAAGCCAAAGTTGAAACCCTTTCCCAGGCCTCCCACAAACTTGCCGAGGTCATGTACCAGCAAGCTGCCCAGGAAAACCCGGATGCAGCAGGAGCTGATGCCGGTGCCCAGGCCAAGCCGGCCGATGATGACGATGTTGTGGATGCTGACTTTGAAGAGGTCAAAAAAGACAAATAAAAGATTAGTAACCTGTTGAATATAATCCTGCCGTGGTCTATAGTTGCCCGGCAGGATTTTTTTTATATTCATTCACAAGGCTTTGATATCCCATGCTAATTACCGACATACTCACACAAAACAACCGCCTCTACCCAGAAGAAACAGCCATTGTCGAACGGATTTCTGCCACAAACACCCAACGACAGATCTCCTGGAGTAACTTTTTCAAATTCTCCTGCAGGTTTGCCAATGCACTGAACCACAGCGGGATCCAAAAAGGGGATAAGGTGGTCCAGCTCATGACCAATAGTCTTGACTGGCTTCCCCTGTATTTTGGTGTTTTGTATACAGGGGCATGGGTGGTCCCCCTAAACTTCAGATTTGAATCCAAAAAAATCGAGCTGTGCACCCAAACGGCAGAAGCAAAGGTCTTTATTTTCGGGCAGGAATTTATCGGGCGTATCGAAGCGTGTAAACCTGAATTGGACAAATTTGTCACTCTGTGGTTATTTTCAGGACCAAAGGAAGCCTGTCCCCAATGGGCAATCCCTGTCCAGGAATTTATCAGTCAAAATTTAAAAGAGGAGAATTCAAACGGTGGGAATTCCAATGATACCCCGCCAAATGTCGACCTTTCCATGGAAGACGAGGCGGCCCTGTATTTCACCTCCGGGACCACGGGCACCCCAAAAGCTGTGCTGCTCACCCACGAAAACCTGTCCCATGCCTGCTATTTGGAAAATGCCCACCATGGCCAGACCCATGAAGATATTTTTCTATGCATCCCTCCTCTGTACCATACCGGGGCCAAAATGCACTGGATGGGCAGCTTTCTTGTGGGGGGGAAATGCATCCTCCTCAACGGGGTAACCCCCAAATGGATCATTGAGGCGATATCGGAAGAAGGGTGCACCATTGCATGGCTCCTGGTCCCCTGGGCCCATGACATCCTTATTGCCATCGAGAACAAAGAGATTCTTCTCGCTGACTACGAACTGACCCAATGGCGCCTCATGCATGCAGGTGCCCAACCCGTTCCTCCCAGCCTCATCGAAAACTGGAAAAAATATTTTCCCGGCCAGGCCTATGATACCAACTATGGCCTCACCGAATCCACGGGACCCGGGTGCGTCCACCTGGGAGTTGAAAATGCGGATCGGATCGGCCCCATTGGATTGCCCGGCCAGGGATGGGAGGCAAAAATTGTGGACAAACAGGGGAATCATCTTTTTGCCAACGAGTCCGGTGAACTCATCCTCCGGGGCCCGGGGGTGATGAAAGAATATTATAAAAACCCGGAAGCCACCCGAAAAGCCATTCAAAACGGCTGGCTCCACACAGGAGATATTGCCAGATCCGACAAAGAGGGGTTTATCTGGCTTGTGGACCGGAAAAAAGATATGATTATTTATGGGGGTGAAAATATTTTCCCCGTTGAAATTGAAAACTTTTTTCTCACCCATGATAAAATTAAAGATATCGCAGTCATCGGCGTACCCGATGAACGGCTGGGGGAAATCCCCGCCGGGATCATCAGCGTTAAACCCGGCGCCATGATGGGGGAACCAGAAATCATTGAGTTTCAAACAG
>Ga0307929_1002503_pt1 | contig 11752 bp, 8 predicted proteins | sample AceLakmetage1330_FD_203160 | JGI IMG/M metagenome (GOLD analysis project Ga0307929, IMG submission 203160) | Saline water microbial communities from Ace Lake, Antarctica - #1330 | ecosystem: Environmental > Aquatic > Non-marine Saline and Alkaline > Saline | place: Antarctica: Ace Lake...
CTTTCGCCCTATGCTGCACTTCGGCGGCTTGAAAAAGAGGGAAAGCATTCATGGTTGCCATGCGAAAGAACCCTTTATTACGCCATAGATGCGGGACTAATAGGTGTTTCTAGAGAACAACTTCCATACAAACCACGCAAGAAACCGAGAAAGAAGACAGGCAAGAGGATGGCCTATAACAATGCACGAGGGCGATCAATCAATGAACGTCCTCCAGAGGCTGAAGACAGAAGTGAGTATGGGCACTGGGAGATGGACACTGTCGTCGGGGGGACTGGAACATCCCCGACATGTCTTCTTGTGATGACCGAGCGTAAGTTCCGGCGGCAGATCATTCGGAAGATTCCCGACCGAACTCAGGATGCCGTATCCAAATCACTCAACCGACTGGAACGTGAACCAGAGAATATATTCAACACCATGAAAAGTCTCACCGTTGACAACGGATGCGAATTCCTTGGTATTGACGCCATTCAAACATCAGCACTCAATCGCCACAAACGCAGGTGCGACCTGTTCTTTGCTCATCCTTACAGCTCGTACGAACGGGGGTCTAATGAGAACGCCAATCGGATCATACGACGCTTCATCCCAAAGGGCGCCGACATCTCTGGCTTTACCAGAAAACAAATCAAAGACATCGAAGACTGGATCAATGCCCTGCCACGTAAACTCCTCGACGGACTCTCGGCAGAAGAGAAGGTCAAACTATACTTCAAGGAGGCAGCATGAGAATCATAGACCCACTATATCGCTTGCGTGCATTTCATCTTGCAAGTCAGGAGCTAACCGTGATGGCGGACTTGACGATTTGGGTATCTAAATAGTATAGTACTGTGGCGTTCAACAAGGAGAGTCGCCATGACACTGCGCCTAACCATTTTGCTTCTCACCTCTGTCGCTCTGCTTCTGGTGCAGCCGTCACTCGGAGCGCCGGTGCTCATATCAACCAACGCGACCCTTGCAGAAGGCGACGCGATGCTATACGCGAACTCGTCGGTGAGCGTCGACGGCAGCAATGTTGTCCTGACGCTTTCGGCGTCGACAGTGAACGGGACACTGGTGGCGTATCACTTCCGGGACCTGGCGGTAACGAACGGCGCCAAAATCGTTTGTAACGGCCAGTCCTCGTTCGATGATATTGCAGCCCGTGGCGTGGCGATCAAGGTGACCAACGACCTCGTCGTTGCGTGGGACGCGCAGATCAATGCCGACGGTAAGGGCTATGGTAGTTATAAGGGGCCGGCCAATGGCGGCTACACGAATTATTCGGCTTCGCACGGCGGCATGGCCTACAATAATCTGAATCCTGTGTACGGCTCGACAATCAATCCCGTGACGCTGGGCAGCGCTAGCTACGCAGCGGGCGGTGGCGCGATCAAGCTTGACGTCGGCGGCAACCTTGTCCTCGATGGCATTCTCAGCGTGGAAGGCGCGATAAGTTGGAAGGGCTCGGGAGCGGGCGGGAGTGTTTGGATCACGGGCGGATGCACACTGACGGGCGCGGGCACAATCCGCGTGCTCGGCGGCCGGTACGACAACAGCCAGCCTTACACAGTCACCGGCGGTGGCGGCAGGATTTCGATCGACGATACGGTCATCTACGACTTTGATGGTGACGTTGTCGCGGGATACGTGGGCTATGCGGGCGAAGCCGAAGCGGGAACTGTCTACTTCCCGGCGATCGCACGAGCCGATTTCCACGTTAAAAACGGAAAAACGCTGATCCTGGGCAGCCACGGGGACAATACGTACGGCAACTTGACGGTTGATGACGGGGGCACGATCATTCTGCGCGGGCCGAACCACGCTGCATGGAGTTCCAATTGCGTGCTGCGGGCCGACAACCTGACCGTGGTAAGCGGCGGCACGATCACGGCCAACAAGTGCGGTTATTCGGCAGGCCGGGGCCCTGCGCCGGGTTCCAAGGAGACCAGGGGCGGCACACACGCGGGCAAGGGCGATAGCAACACTAATGCCATTTACGGTTCAGCAACGGAGCCCGTGACCCATGGCAGCGGAGCCTTTCTCAACGGTGGCGGTGCGCTGAAACTTATTGTCAACGACACGCTCACCGTCAATGGGGTGGTGAGTGCCGATGCGGATACGAGCGCCTATTGGTCCTGCGGTGCGGGCGGCAGCATCTGGATCGATACAACGACGCTGGCCGGCACCAACGGAACGATCAGCGCCAATGGCGGTTATTCAACTAACAGGAAGTCCGGCGGCGGCGGCCGCATCGCTGTCTATTTCGGCGTCAACACGTTCACCGAACTCCCCGCCCCCGGGCTGTACACCAACGAGCAGGTGCTGAGCTCGACCGTTACGGTCAGGGGTGGCTACAACACGTCGGCCGACGGTTTTGAAGATGGGTCTATCTACATCGACCTCATTCCGCTGGGTTCGGTGTTATTCGTGCGGTAGTGCATCGGCTGGCGGCACGCCAAGTCCCCTGCCCAATGAACTTCTGGCGCATCGCCGGACCACCGAACGCCGTGAAATTGACTGAACTCAACAACCTCCCGGTTGACCCAAAGGTCTATTGTCGTCCACCGTCGCATCCGACGCTCGGCATCAAGCCTTCCGGCCTATTGTTTTTCGAAGACATGATGTACCTTTCTGTTGAAGCCATGAATTATGGGGATGATCCCATGTTCAACAGGAAAAGAAACATCCATGGCTGGATTATCGCCTCACGAGATTACGGAAGGACGTGGGATGTTGGGGCGGACACCAGGCGAAATTTCCGACGAAATGAATGAGTGCAGATGGTCGCGAGATGTTCATGGTCTACTCGGCATTGGGCGATGACTACTGCCTCGCCGTGCAAAGGATTATACTCGAAATTGCCGAACAAGGAGCTGGCGACGCCGGATAGATCTACACTGGGGTCGAGTAAGGCCTTCTATGTGTTGGGCGCGAACCCCAATACGTGGGGATTTGTGGATGCGGCCGCAGGTTTGGTCGATAGAGGTGCACTGGGCAGGCCTTACCTACATGGAAGCGGAGTACATCCATGACCTGCAAAGCCTCCCGACAGCCAGTAGTCAATGCAACAGTGCTCGCTGGTCGGCGGGTGAGGAGGAGAATGGCGATCCGTTGTCCCTGTCGTATGCCGCCGAAAGATGTCCGAAAACGAGTGCATCCAGTTTGAACGGTTTTTCGGGGGCTTGTCGGCGGTTCAAGACTTCCCTTGCCGCTGGGAATAGCGGCGGGTGAACGGCCTTGCCTGTGCGGGCTGCTGTCTTCTGTGGATGAATGGTTAGGATGTTCCGTCTGAAGTCTACAGCCTGCCAGCGCATCTAGACTACATCCACAAGCCGTTGCCCGGTCCACGCAAGCATGATGAAAAGATCCTTCAGGTCGGGGGCAGATTCAGCGGCGGCAAGGATTGCTTCATATTCCTGTGGCTCTAGTGTCCGCTTCTGGCGTACTAACTTTTCCACTTTGCGGTGTTCGATGATATCCCACGGGTTGCCCTGCAATCTGGCATCGTCACGGAGTATGCGCCAAAGCATCCAAAGAAAGTTGCGGTGTTGGTTGAATGTCGACGCTGTGACCTTGTCCGTATCAAGAGTTGCCGCGTATTCGAGCGCGTATCGCTCTGTGATGTCCCGCATATAGAGCTTGTTGGGGTGTGCCTCGGCAAACCACTTTGCAAACCGCTTGTATTCGCTCTTGTACTGGTCAAGGGTGCGGCCTGCTCGATAGCTTCGGCCTGTTTGACTTCGGCGTCGGCAAGCTGTGTCCTTATGGCCTTCAGTGCGTCGACCTGATTCTGTGCCGTATGGGGTGCCAGAATGCGGCGGCGTTCGGCTTCCGCCTGCTTCTTGTCTGTAATGGGTTTGTCGTCGGAATCGCGCAAGGACTGGGTGATCCGCTTCCCGTTGACCGAATACGTCAGGTAGAAGTTTCCCTTCGCTGTCGAATCCGCTGGGTACTGCTTTCACCCCGTCTTTTTGAAAAGCCGCCCCGCGCCTTTATTTGCGCGCTTGCGTTTCCTGTTTGTTTTGGTACTTTCTCCCACCGTTGACCGACTCTCTTTTGCGCGTGTTTTAATGTCGTTAACTGTCTTTAAGATACGCGAAAAGATGGAGGGTTGATAAGCTTAGACAAACATAAGCAACCATATTTTGGAAAAAGAAAGGTTTTGTTAGGGTTTGTGCTGACTCTTAATCGCGGGTCCAGGGTTCGAGTCCCTGCACCTCTACCAGCCTACGCTTGGAGCGGAGCGGAAAGCGTAGGCTGTCACGGTAAACCTTTCTGATATTGTTTTGGGCGAGTGGTGAAATTGGCAGACACGCAAGATTTAGGATCTTGTGCCTCACGGCTTGCGGGTTCGAGTCCCGCCTCGCCCACCAGCCTACGAGCATTTCAACTTTCAGTTTCTTGCCCTCCGAAGCCTTGGCGAAGGGGGGTCCCCATTTCAGCTTTTCTCCCCACTCCCCCACTCCCCTTTAGCGGGCGATGAGTAGGTTTGGAAATTCTGCAAGCAGTTGAGCTTCGTCCTGCGACTGGAAGAGCAGCTTGACGTTGGGTCCGGCGTCCATTGTTAGATAGACGGAAAGGCCCTCTCGGCGGCATTGCCAGACTTTATGCATTGCGACTACAGTTTCTGGCAGCCAGTAGACTACGGGGGGCCAGGCTCCCATCATCGTTGCATGCATTGTTAGGGCGTTGGATTCTGCAGTAGCTCCGAGCTGATCAAAGTCGTGTTTCCCAATTGCGGTTCTAAGGGTTTGGATGTCGGTGTCCACTTTTTGGGGCCAGGCCTTGTAGAGTTGTGAGGTCTTAACGGTGCGCAGCATTGCATCGCGGGAGGAAATGGGCTTTTTGCCGGCTTCGAGCACGAGCAGCCCGATTTGAAGGTCCGTCCACGGGGTGGGGATGGGCTCGGCAAAGCTGTCGAGGCCGTCGTCTTGGTGTCCAACGTGCCATTCAACGAAGCCCTGCCACAGGGAACGGCAGGCGCTGCCGCTGCCAAGGCGTGCCAGAATGGAGCATTCCCGATCGGAGAGGTCCCAGCCATGCAATGTGTTCAGGGCGAGTGCGATGGAGGCAAATCCAGAGGCGGATGAAGCAAATCCGGCTGCCGTGGGAATCGTGTTTATGGTTTCGACGCGATAATACTGATCTGGTTGTTTGCGGAAGAGATCGAGGTAGTCTGAGAGTCGGGTGACGAAGGGGCTGTCGGAGGGTAGGGGGGCTTCATTGAGTATGACCTGATCGTGATCCTCGCAGAAACTTAGGTTGCAGTGTGATCCTAGCGTGCCCAGTGCCATTGAGAGGCTGGAGGTGACGGGGAGATTGAGTTCTGTGTCGCGTTTTCCCCAGTATTTGCAGAGTGCAATATTAGCGGGGGCAAAGCTTTTTACTGTTGAGAGTGGGGTCTCACTTCGGTTGGCCAAGAGCTGATTGACGCATTCTTGTTTTGTCATTCGGATGCGGTTCCCTGTTTTGGCGTTTTGGACTCTTCTTGTTTTACTCCATTGGCTGAGAAGTGGATCGGGATTTCACGATAGGGCCACTCTATGGCATTTAGTGTTCCGATGCCCAGCACGCAGTCCCCGAGCCCCGATCCGGAAATTTTTGCGCCGTAGATGTGCGGCATCCTGTTCATGGTTTCGACGATCTCAGCGAGCGTATCGTCGCAGACGCCGAGGGCTTCCATCAGGTGTTGCCCGGCGCGGAGGGTGTCTCCCAGTGTGTCCAAATTATTAGCGTGCAGGGCTTCGTTGGCCTCGAGCGCGTTTGTGTTGATCTGCTCATACAGTGCGGCATGACCATCCGGCGTCCTAGCGCGCTGTGTCTCCACGATTTGGATTACCTCAGGGGTTGGCGTTTTGTAGCCCGCGTATACGAGCGAGAGAGGCGGGAGCGCTTTCTCATGGCGCGCCACGACTTCTGGCGTGGCGCGATAGAGGAGAATGCCACCCCATACGGCTGCGGCAGCATCGGCGCCCGATCCCATGCCTTGAACGTGGCGTATGATGGCGACGGCATCCTGCATCAGGGAGTCGCGTGAAGGGAATGTTCCGGTAAGCCAGAGGTTAATGACGGCGAGGGTGGCAACGGTGACGGCAGACGAGGATCCTAGCCCAACGTCAGAGGGAAAATCGGCGGTGATGTTTAGCGTAAATCCACTTGGGAAGGCGTTTTGCCTGCTCTCAAGTATGGCGCCAATAAAATGAAAGGGTTTTGATGCGTCAATGGTATTACGGGGCATTTTTCTGTGGCCGAGTACGGAGTGGATCGCGATGGCGTCGTCGTCGCGTGGGGTAAGGGTGACTTGGACGCGTTGATCCACCGCGCCAACAAGTGCATGTTTGCCATGCAGTACGGCGTGTTCCCCTGCGATCATTGTGCTGCCGGGGGCAGAAACGGCGAGCGTCATTCCCCGTGCAGTGTCCTGTGAATATGGATTTGGCTTGGGGCGCATGCAAACCCACCTTAATTTCGCCTGATGCATTTTGATTTAGTGTGTGGAAATCGACTCGCTTTATAGCACCGTAGTCTCTACAGTTCAAAAGCTAAATGGAAAAGCAAACATCCAATCAGAATAAGCGAATTGTTGCGATCGTGGGTCGCCCCAATGTGGGGAAGTCTGCCATGTTCAACCGGCTGGCCGGTCGCCGCGTTGCCATTGTGCATGCGGAAAGTGGTGTGACTCGTGATCGTCTCATGCGTGAAGTGCACTGGGGTGAGGAGCGTTTTGAGTTGGTGGATACTGGAGGAATCTGTGATGTAGCCAGTTCTGCGAGTCCGGATTTAATTGAGGCGGGGATTCGTCGCCAAGTGGACGCAGCGTTGGACGATTCAGCTGTGGCCATTTTTGTGGTGGATGTGCAGGCGGGTGTCCACCCCATGGATGTTGAAGTTGCTTCTATTCTGCGATCGAGTGGGTGCACAACGATTGTTGCGGCAAATAAGGCCGACGGCGAAGTCCATGATGCGGGTGCAGTAGATTTTGAGAGTATGGGATTTCTTGTGTTCCCCGTTTCGGCGCTGCAGAATCGCGGGTTTGATGCCCTGATGAAACCGGTGATCGACACGTTGCCCGTTGTTGAGAATCCAACCGTGGTTGATCCCATTCGGGTGGCCATCGTGGGGCGTCCCAATGTGGGAAAATCTTCCTATGTAAATCGGATCCTGCGAAGTGATCGCGTCATTGTTTCGAGCATTCCCGGAACCACGCGTGACAGTATTGATGTTCCGTTTGTGGTGGGAAGCGGTGCGCAAGCCCGGCATTATGTTTTGGTGGACACTGCAGGTCTTCGGCGTAGTGGGAAGGTGGATTCTTCTGTAGAGAAGTTTAGCCTAATGCGGACAGAGAGTAGCATCAAGGCCGCCAATGTTGTGATCCTCGTGATGGATGCAGAGCAGGGGCCGACGGCCTACGACAAGCGCATTGCCGCATTGATCAGTAAGCACGAGCGAGGTTGCATTGTGCTCGTGAATAAGTGGGATCTTGCCGAAGGCAAGGTTACGCAGCGGCAGTATGGGCCTGCCCTTGTGAAGACGATGCCGTTTATGGGGCATTGTCCGGTTCTTTTTGCATCTGCCGAGACGGGCTACAACATCCGGCGTACGATTGAGGCGATCGACTACGTCTCGGGTCAGGTTACCGTTGATTTGCCTACGGGCATGTTGAATCGTGCAATCCAGGAAGCCTATGAGAAGGTGAAGCCGCCGAGTATGAACGGAAAACGCCTCAAGATTTTCTATGCGACTCAGGTTGGCACGGACCCAATTCGAATCCGGATGTTTGTGAATGATCCCAAAGTTCTGCGTGCGGCCTATCGTGTGTATCTCGTCAGGAGTCTACGCGAGCGATTTGGGCTCGAGGGGGCTCCTGTCGTGTTACAATTTCGGGCACGAAAGTCACAGTACGCCTAGCCTGAAACTTCCTCGATTCGCTCGTTGTTTTGAACGTCCAACATTGAACATTCAACGTCCAATATCAAACGAAGAATGAATTCTACACTTCAATGTTCAATTTTGGATGTTCATTCTCAAATTCCCCCCCTGAATGACTGGTTCTCCATAGCGGGGGCGCGACGGAGGATCCGGTGAAGTCATGTTGCCGAAGGAGTGATCTGCTAACCCCCTCCGTGCTAAATTAATTCTGTATTTTGGTAAGTCGCACCGCCTAAGCGAGTTAGCCGCCACCCTGTAATTCGTTAGATAAATAACGGATTGATTTCGCTTGAAGGCACCATATGTAGTGGTTATCTTCACTTCCAGTGTCTAAATGTAGTGCTTTCGTTCGAGAGCACATTTCTTTCATAATAGGTTTGTAAGGAGGTATTTACGTGCTTGATGTTAAGGAAACCGCGGAGATTTCAGAGGGAAAGAGTGCGAGTCGCTTGCGCGGAAGCCGGCCCAAGAGTAGCCGCAAAGGAACGGATGGAGAACGCAAAGTGAAGACTGCTGGCGTGAAGGTTGATTGTCTGCTTTCGCCCAAGGGTGAGGATCCTTTTGCGGCAGTGGAATGGGAGTTGCGTCGGGCAGAGATTTCCGATGGCAAGGGTAACTCCGTATTCGCTCAGGATAACGTTGAGGTACCAAAGTCCTGGTCGATGTTGGCGACTAATGTTGTGTCGTCGAAGTATTTCTACGGTGCGGTTGGTTCGGAAGATCGCGAGACCTCTGTTCGGCAGCTTGTGCACCGGGTGGCGCGGACGATTGCGGATTGGGGTTTGAATGATGGCTATTTTGCCACCCCGGACGACGCAGAGAACTTTTATACCGAGCTTGCCTATGCGTGTGTCCATCAGGTTGGCGCGTTCAATAGCCCCGTATGGTTTAATGTGGGACTTTATGACATTTATGGTCATACCTCAAGTAGCCGTACAAGCTATGCTTGGAATCCCGAGACGCAGCATTGTGACCAGATTGATGACACCTACAAGCGCCCGCAGGCTTCAGCCTGCTTTATTCAGTCGGTTGATGACACGATGGAAGACATCATGCGTTTGGCGGCATCGGAGGCCATGCTCTTTAAATATGGGTCTGGTACGGGTACAGATCTGAGCACACTGCGAAGCAGTCGAGAGACGCTTTCAGGGGGAGGGGCTCCTTCTGGCCCACTGAGTTTTATGCGCATTTTTGACCAAGTGGCGGGAGCTATCAAGTCGGGAGGCAAGACACGTCGGGCCGCCAAGATGCAGAGCTTGAAAGTGCACCATCCTGATATTATGGATTTCATCACCTGCAAGGTGAAAGAAGAGAAGAAGGCCTGGTCTCTGATTGAGAAGGGCTACGATGGCTCATTGGGTGGAGAAGCCTATGATTCGGTGATGTTCCAGAATGCAAACCTTTCGATACGGGTAACGGATGCGTTTGTTGAGAACGTCGAAAACGATGGGGATTGGGAGACACGTAGCGTTACGACGGGGGAGCCGGTTGAAACGCTCAAAGCGCGTGATGTGATGCGTGAAATTGCAGAAGCGGCACATCTGTGTGGTGATCCAGGACTACAGTACGACACCACCATTAATCGCTGGCACACGTGCAAGAACACAGGCCCGATCAATGCCAGTAACCCCTGTTCAGAGTATATGTTCCTTGACGACAGCGCCTGCAATCTGGCCTCCGTGAACCTGATGAAGTTCATTGATGAAGAGGGCACGTTCAATATTGACCGTTTCAAGCATGTGGTGCGATTGTTCATCATTGCTCAGGAAATTTTGATCGACAACGCCAGCTATCCGGCCGAGCAGATTGCGACAAACTCCCATGTGTTCCGTCCGCTTGGGCTGGGGTATGCCAATCTGGGTGCTTTGATTATGCGTATGGGTCTCCCCTATGATAGCGAGGGTGGCCGTGCTTTCGCAGCATCGGTAACCGCATTGATGACGGGGCAGGCTTATGCGACGAGCCAGGAGCTTACCAAAGTTGTCGGGCCATTTGACGGGTGGTTAGAAAACAAGAATTGCATGGCAGATGTGATGAAGATGCATCGTGCAGCTGTTGACGATATCGACAGCATTGCGGCGCCAGCGGCAATCAAGAAGGCAAGTTGTGAAGCGTGGGATCAGGTTGTGGCCGGTGCGGCCAAAGGTTTCCGTAACGCACAGGTTACGGTGTTGGCACCAACGGGGACGATTGGCTTCATGATGGATTGTGATACGACAGGTGTTGAGCCCGACATCGCATTGATCAAGTACAAGAAGCTCGTCGGTGGCGGCATGATGAAGATCGTCAATCGTACGCTACGCCCGGCGTTGACTCGCTTGGGCTATTCGGATGACGAGATGGATGCCGTTCTGCGTTATGTTGACGAGCGCGACACGATCGAGGGGGCTCCGCATATCAAGTCGGAACATCTTCAGGTGTTTGATTGTGCTTTTAAAGCGGTAAATGGAAAGCGCACGATTCCCTATCTGGCGCATCTTCACATGATGGCTGCCGTTCAACCGTTTCTTTCTGGTGCGATCAGCAAAACAGTGAATTTGCCCGCCGATGCTTCGGTGAATGACATCATCCAGACCTATATGGAGGGTGCAAAGCTGGGGCTCAAAGCGGTTGCGGTCTATCGGGATGGTTCCAAGCGCATACAGCCGCTTTCGACCAGTTCCAATGAGGACGGGGATGCATCGGACAAAAATCTCGTCGTATCAGAGGATCACGAAGAGATATTAAATGCGGCCCGCCGTAAGCCTTATCGTCGCAGGATGCCAGCCACCCGTCAGTCGTTGACGCACAAGTTTGAGGTGGCGGGGCACGAGGGGTATCTGACTGTGGGCATGTACGATGATGGCACACCGGGGGAACTTTTTATTACGATGGCCAAAGAGGGCAGCACCGTAGGCGGTACGATGGATGCCTTTGGTACGGCCATCTCCCTTTGTTTGCAGTACGGGGTGCCGGTTCGAGAGTTATGTCAGAAGTTTGCTCACAGTCGGTTTGAGCCCAGTGGCTTCACAAAGAACCCTGACATTCCAATGGCAAAATCGCTTGTTGATTATATATTCCGTTGGTTGCATCTGACCTTCCCGAACGGTTGTTTGGATGGCATGGTAGAAGACGATTCCGCCACCGCTGGGACTCCTGTTGAAGAGCCCACACCGGCTGTTTCGGTTTCCAGCGCTGTGGCGGTGGAGCCGGAGTCTGTGGTGAGTGCCCAAAAGATGGAAGCTCTCGCAGAGGTGCAGCGCGTCGACGATCAGTTTGGGCATTTCATGTCAGACGCACCTGCCTGTGATGTCTGTGGCGCCATCACGGTTCGTAACGGTGCATGTTATCGTTGTTACAACTGTGGAAACTCGATGGGATGCTCATAAGCGTTACCGATCGTTGTAATATGACCATGGAAGGGGTGATCCTCGGATCGCCCCTTTTGTTTTTATCGAACAAGCGCTTTAGACCACAAACGGCACTGCCAACTATATTCTGTAGGTTGATCGTGCTTACGTCGGGTGGGCCGTGGCGTCCCGACGCGGTTGTGCAATGTGAGAGCTTGGATTGTGACAGTCTGGCCCCTGGTCTCTTGTCTTTCTTCAGGTTTCCTCTCTTGCTCAACGCCGTCCGGAGGCCGGCATCCACCTTACACTCAGGCCTCGTTTGCAAACTGGACTCAAGACGCAGCGCGCACTTGCTTTGAGTCGATCGTCTCTTTCTTTAACCCAGCGGTTCCAAATTAGGAAATCTTCGAGTTGCGGGAGGGGCTTCGGACATGAAAGTCAGCGTCGCCGATCCTAATCGCACTCCTCTGCACTCGCCGATCCTGCCGGAGGCAGCATTACCCTTT
>Ga0307929_1002504_pt1 | contig 11752 bp, 6 predicted proteins | sample AceLakmetage1330_FD_203160 | JGI IMG/M metagenome (GOLD analysis project Ga0307929, IMG submission 203160) | Saline water microbial communities from Ace Lake, Antarctica - #1330 | ecosystem: Environmental > Aquatic > Non-marine Saline and Alkaline > Saline | place: Antarctica: Ace Lake...
CCCGCAGGGGCATAATGGCCTGAAACCTTCGGTCCCTCGCCTGTTTAGCAGATCCTCCAGCCGAATCCCCTTCCACAAAAAACAGCTCTCGTCTCGCCTGGTCGTCACTGCTGCAGTCGGAAAGCTTTGCCGGAAGGGTGGTTCCGTTGGATGCCCGTTTCTTGGTCACCTTTTTGGCTTTTTTAACCCGAGCCTTTGCATGCTCAATGGCCATTTCTGCCAGGGCTTCTCCAAAGGTAACGTTCTGGTTCAGCCAGAGACTGAAGGCATCCCTGACCTGAAGGTTTACCAGACTTGCGGCATGACGAGAAGACAGCCTCTCTTTTGTCTGGCTTGAAAATTGTGCTTCGGAAAGCTTTACGGACAACACATACCCCACATTGTGCCAGATATCTTCAGGCGCCAGGAACAACCCCTTGGGCAAAAGATTCCTGAATTTGCAAAATTCCCTGACAGATTCCAGCAACCCGGATCTAAACCCATTCACATGGGTTCCCCCAAGACTTGTGGGAATCAGGTTAACATAGCTTTCTTCAATGGTAGCGCCCGATTCCTTCCCCCAATTGATGGTCCAGACCGCTTCAAAGTCTTCATTGGCCGTTTGTCCGGAAAAAGGGGCGGGAAAGATACAGCGTCTATCCTTGAGATGTTCGGCAAGATAATCATCCAGCCCGCGGTCATAGTGCCAGTTCATTCGTTCATTGGAGGCTTCATCAAAAAAACTTGTTTTCAACCCTTTACACAAAACAGCCTTGGATTTGAGCGCTTTTTGAATCGCTTCTTTTGAAAATTTTGGGGTATCAAAGAAAGAGACATTGGGATAAAATTTTAAGGCGGTCCCCGTATTATTTTTCCCAACATTTCCCGTTATTTCAAGATCTTTTGTTTTAAATCCATCTCCAAAGTGGATCTCAAATATTTGGCCATCCCGTCTAATGGTGATCTCCAAATGGGCGGACAAGGCGTTCACAACCGAGACCCCGACACCGTGGAGCCCCCCTGAGAAAGCATAGTCCTTGTTGGAAAACTTGGCCCCGGCATGGAGTTTTGTCATGATGAGTTCAACACCGGAAATACCTTCTCCCGGATGGATATCAACGGGCATGCCCCGGCCATTGTCCGTCACAATAATGGCATTGTCTTGTGTCAGCACCACCTCTATGGTGTCGGCAAAACCGGCAATGGCCTCATCCACACTGTTGTCGATGACCTCAAAGACCAGGTGGTCCGGGCTGGTGGTGTCCGTATACATACCGGGTCTGCGCTTAACCGGATCCAATCCCTTGAGTATCTCAATGGAATCAGCCTTATAATTATTGGCATTCCCTTCTTTGTCTATATCTGGATCAAATAATTTCATAAATAATTCTATTACGCTATACAGGTTAAAACTTTATATTCGATTTTAAACAACACCCTATAGCACTTTTCTCTGTAAATGTACAAACTAAAGTGCTTCAGACACTTGGCCAGGCAATAAGATATAAAAGTGCCCCTTTTATTTTATCGGTGAAAGTCTTGTACAATTTGCACTGCTTTTTGGGGATCATCCAGGACATGGAAGAGATCAAGATCTTCTGGTGAAATCATTCCATCACCGATCATTTGGCGCTTTATCCAATCAACCAGGCCGCCCCAGAACTTAGATCCCATAAGAATGACCGGCATCTGCCGAATTCTTTTTGTCTGTATCAGGGTTATGGTTTCAAACAATTCATCCAGGGTACCAAAACCGCCGGGCATGATAATATAGGCCTGGGCATATTTGATAAACATAACCTTGCGTACAAAAAAATAATCAAATTGTATCTGCTGGGTGGTATAGGGATTTATTTTTTCCTCAAAGGGCAACTTAATATTCAGGCCCACAGACTCAACCCCTTCACCAATGGCGCCTTTGTTTGCAGCCTCCATCATCCCGGGGCCGCCCCCAGTAATAACGGCATATCCTGATTTTGCGAACAAGGCTGCCACCTCCTGGGCTTTTTGATAGTCTGAGGTCTGGGGGGCTGTTCTGGCGGATCCGAATATGGAGACAGCAGGTCCTAGTGAATGCAGAGAATCAATGCCTTCGACAAATTCTCCCATGATTTTGAACAATCGCCAGGATTCACCGCTTTCAAAATCATTGATGGGATATTTTGAGATAGTGGTATGGTTTTTCATGGTGGTTATGGTTCCAGTTAGTTTAATGGTTTAAAGAAATCAATCTGGTAGAAATAACAAAAATATGCTAAAAGGTACAATTAAATTAGCCTTTCAATTAGCTTGGTGCGTCGATTTGCTGGTGTGTCGATTAACAACAGTGCAGCACGTTGACTTTTCAAACTGAAAGATATAAAAAAAGAAAAATTTTTATAGAAAGAAATACGATTGAATAAAAAAATATTATTTTCCCAGCCGACAATTGTGATAAATAAGTTCGGAATGCATGCAAGACCAGCGGCAAAGATAGCGCAAATGGCCATGGAAGGATTCGGGAATATCTGGCTTTCAACTGGATCTTCAGGGGTAGATGCCTCAAGTATCATTGATATCTTAACCCTGGGTGCTGAACGAGGCTCTAAAATCTTAATTCAGGCGGAATCTGATCGAGACAGGGAAATAGTGGGCGAGATCAAGGCATTTTTTGACATCGGTTTTGGAGAATTAGACAATGAATAAGACCCGGCCCCAGATGACCATAAGAGGAATCAGCGGATCTCCAGGAATCTGTATTGGTAAGGCCTATATTGTTGATAGGGAAGGGGTCAATCTCATCAAACGGTATCCTGTCAATGAGGCCATGGTGCCGTCGGAAATCGATCGGTTTAAAAATGCCGTCACACGGGCAAAAAATGATCATGCAAAGGTCATTGAGTCCCTTGATCATGATTTGGGTGAAAATTTAAATATTTTAGAAACCCACATGGTTCTGTTCAAGGACAAGATGCTGTACGGCAAGACCATCGAGACTATTTCCCGGGACAAGATCAATGCAGAGTGGGCATTGCGCAAGGTTTCCAGGAAGGTAACGTCCATGTTTGAACAGATAGATGACCAATACCTGAAAGACCGGGTAAACGATATTGTCCAGGTGTCTGACAAGATCATGTCCCACCTTGTTGGTGCCCAGGATATTAAAATCAAGGACATTAATAAACGGGTGATCCTTGTTGCCCACGACCTGTCACCGGCCGATGCCAGCCAGATTCAACTGGAAAGGATAAAAGGCTTTGTAACGGACAGGGGCGGGAAAAACTCTCATACTAGTATTGTAGCTAAATCCTTGAAAATACCCTCCGTCCTTGGATTGGGCAGGGCAATGGTCAGTGTCAACAATGATGACATCCTCATCGTTGACGGATCGTTGGGGATCATTATTGTTAACCCGGAAGAAGACACCCTGTTCAAATATGAAGAACGCCTGGCCCGGTTTGAAGCATACCGGGCGGATATTGAACGGGAGAGCCATCTGCCTGCTGTCACCCGGGATGGGGTTCCTTTAAACCTCATGGCCAATATTGAGCTGGTAGAAGAGGTGGTTTCTGCCAAGGACAATGGGGCAACTGGTGTTGGACTTTTCAGGACAGAATTTTTATACCTTGACCTGAAGCGATTTCCTACGGAAGATGAATTGGTCCAACGCTACAAGGAATTGGTGGAACTTATGAATCCGGAACCTGTAACCATAAGGACTCTGGATATTAACGGGGATAAGGTTAATCCCTATATTGATCCGGTCGAGGAAGCCAATCCGGCGTTGGGACTTCGAGGGGTCCGGTTCTGCCTTGGAAATGAAGACATCTTCATTACTCAGCTCAAGGCAATTTTAAGGGTTGCGGCCTTTGGGAATATCAAGTTGTTGATCCCCATGATCGCCTGCGTTGAGGAAATCATCCAGGTAAAAGTGGTACTGAATAAAGCCATCCTTGAACTTGAAAACGAGGATAAAATCTTTAACAAAGATATTCCCCTTGGGATCATGATAGAAGTTCCCTCCGCTGTGATCATGGCGGAAGAACTGGCGGGTCATGTGGATTTTTTCAGTATCGGTACCAATGACCTGATTCAGTATTCCCTGGCCATTGACCGGAGTAACCGGCGGGTGGCCCATTTATACCAGGCCCTGAACCCGGCGGTATTGAAAATGATTAAAATGACCTATGATGCTGCCCAAAAAAAGGGCATTGAGGTGGTTATGTGTGGAGAAATGGCTGGAGATCCCATCAATATACCCGTTTTGCTCGGTTTGGGCCTGACCAATCTGTCCATGAACTCGGCTTCCATCCCTGTTATCAAAAAAATGGTCCGAAATATGGAGTTTCGCCTGGCAGGTAAAAATGTAAAAAAACTGCTCGAGTTCCAGACAACAGAAGAAATATTCACTTTTATCCAGGAAGAATATAAAGACATTCTTCCCTATAGAGAAACGGAAGAGTAGGCATGAATTCAGAATATATCAAGCTAATCGCCACCAACAAAAAAGCTAGATTTAATTACAAGATTGATGCTGAATATGAGGCTGGCATTGTCCTTGTGGGGTCGGAAGTCAAATCCATGAGAGAAGGGAGGGTCAGCTTTCAAGATTCCTATGCAGACATTAGAAATGGTGAACTTTTTTTGCGGCAATTGCATATCACCCCATACAAATATGCCTATAATGCCAACCATGAGGAGTTGAGAACCCGCAAGCTTCTGCTCCATCGATATGAAATTAAAAAATTATATGCCCGGATGAAGGAAAAGGGATATTCCCTGGTCCCTTTGAAAATTTATTTTAAAAATGATAAGATCAAGGTATTGCTCGGGCTTGGTAAGGGTAAAAAGCTCTATGACAAAAGAGAAACCATAAAACAAAAAGATGTAGATCGGGACATGGACAGGGATAGAAAAAAATACTCTTGTAAGTAATCTGTATTGACTTTTTCCCCTGAAATCCTTATATTATAAACCAGCAAATGTTCTTTTACAATTTGGGGGCGAAATGGCTTCGACGGAAATTTTGAAGTCTAAGGTAGCATACCGAGTCTTTTGTCAGCTCGTAAACTTGGCAAAATCTTAAAATAATCGCAGACGATTATAATTACGCTGTAGCGGCATAAAGGCTGCTTCCGTCCTCCTGATTTCCTTCTTGCAGATTCAGGTCAGGGCGTCGACTATGCAAGACCGCCTTTAAGGGTGCCTGATCCTTAACGGTTAAACTTTTCAGGCTATACCGGTACGTATCCATCCTGAAGGAGACTGACTGGCCAATTTAAACTTCGGGATAAGTATGTAGAAGCCTAGATTGATTGTTTTCGGACGCGGGTTCAACTCCCGCCGCCTCCACCAACATTATATAATAAAATCAGCTACTTAGCTGATTTTTTATGGTCAGAAAGGTTGACCACATGTTGACCACCTTGCATTTCAGATAATTTCCGGCTTGCAATAACAGCCCGATTGACATCTGGTAAAAAATACCGCTTAAAAGCATCCGAAACATGACCGGTTACGTCGTGTTGAATTTCTTCTGGGGACATGATTGTTCCCAATGCAGTAACCGTTGAATGTTTTACTCCAGGATAAACAGATACTCCAGAAATCCCAAGATTCTTACATGCTTTTTTCCACCAGATATTAAAATATTTGGGACCAAACTTTACGCCAGCTTTTACCCCTGACTTGGTTTTTAGATGTCTGAAAAAATACATATCAGGCAATGCGGATGGAATCATGCTTTGAATTTCTTGAATGATTTTTGAATGCTCTGGTAACAGGTGGATAAATTTTGGCTTTTTCTCTTTTGGTTGTGGGAAGACAATCCAATTATCTTTACAATTAATATGTCCTTCCTGGACGTTGAGCATTTCTCCTGGTCGAACCTTCGGATACCAAGACATTAAACGGATGCCCAGCCATATCCTGGGGTTGGCTTCCCAAGAAATTTTTCTGACTTCTTCAATTATATCCTGTTGATCTTCCATGTTGACAATTTTTTTCATTTCCAATTCAAATTTTATTTCTGGAAATTCGGGCATTTCAAGCTTTGAACTGCGTTTTTCTCTCCTGACAATCCACTTCCAAAAGTCATGCAGCACTGTTTTCCAATTGGCCAGGGTTTTATTGCCCACACCATGATCCATTAAGAAAAAGTCGTCAATCTCACCTTCTGTAATTTCTTTAATTTGCATTAAGTCCCAAGATTTTCCAGCTAATTCCAGAACCCTGCTTATGTGCCGAACCTGTTTGGATGAAATGGATTGTGTCTCTTTCAGCGTTACAAATTTCTCACGTAAGGACAAAAAAGAGAGAGGCTGAGTTTTGGCCCATTCTCTTTGATCAAAACCACCTTTATTGTTGTCGGCTTGATACCGGATGTGGTTTAAGTGTCTTTCTGCTTCCTTTACGGACTTGAAACGTTTATGATGCTTTCGACCGAACCGAACCTCACAAGGTCCAGCCCATGTGATATCAGGGTGTTCTGGGCATTGTAAAAATCCTCGATTCTCGATGTACTTCAAGATTCCAGGCTCTGAAGACTTTTGACACTCAAAACACTTTTGCTTTGTGTATATACGCCCTTGCATACATAACCCCCCATTTGTAGTTTCTGGGAGAAAAGTATTATTTTGAGTGTGGCGTGTCAATTTATTCTTTTTTTATCTCTTTTTAATTTTGTGATTTGATGAGGGCTGCTTTGCAATTTTAAAGCAACCACAATTAGCCGTTTTATCTTTTTATTTATTCTTTGATTACAGTTAAACACAGGATATTAAATGCTTCAGGTAGAAAACTGTTTTTTAGATAGATCTTAAAATGAAAGGGTATATGGTCATGTAGTCTTGCTTGAAATCGGTTTTTTTTTAGCCATCAAATATAAACAGCTTCATATTTAAGTGGATCTATGGTTTAACAAAAAGGATATTCTGAGCTATGCAAATTAAATTGTGAGGTTGTTTGCGGATGTTAGAAATACTTGACGATACAAAAGAATTCATATTGGAAGATGTATTGGCTGAAGCTTCACTTGAGCCTATCTATAAAAAAATATTGAATAATCGCAATGAGGATAAAAGTATTGAATTATGGGTATGCTGGGCCAGAATAAAGCGCATTCTTGTTAATTTAGATAATTTAGAAGAAGATAACGTGGATGATGGGGGGAGTTGGTATAAAATTTATGGATTCCTTTTTGACGATGATGATGAAACAGATCGTACAATAGCCGCAAAAACATTTTTTCTGCTTGGCTGGTTGGAAATTACAATATTTAAAAAGGATTGGATAGAAAATACAATTATTGGAAAAAACTATTCTCAGTTCATAGATAAAATTCATCAGCAGAAAACGGATTTTCTAAAAAATGATCAATTCTTTTTATCAGAACATTTAGATTATTCTATTGATTCACTGGAAAAGTGGCAAAATTATTTAATTTATAAAGAAAAAATACCCAAAGATATAGAATCTTTACAAGGTATATCCGAGAATCAAAAAGATGTTTTAAGATCCATAATTATTAAAGATGAAGAAATTACAGATTTAGAAGCTTATATTAATGATACAATTGATGATAGCTTCTCTCCAAAACAACAAAAAATTCTTGGGAAAATTATAAAAAAGAGTGCCACTCAAAGTTCTATAAAAAAATATATCAATGAATTGAAGTTGAAAGTTGATAATGCGGGGATTAATTCATTAGATCAGATAGTTAGTTTTGTAGAGAATAATGAAAAACTTTTTTTTGTTAAAAATCCACGGTTCATACAAAAAAAACAATTCTCTAAAAAACCATGGAAAGTGTTTGTTATTGATGATTTGTGTTTTAATTATCATGGAAAAGAAGAGATTGATGATGTGGTAGAAAAAAAATTTCCTAAATATCAATCGAATTTAAAAACCATAAATTTTCAAACAGGTCCTGGAGGCAAAAGACCATCAATTGCAAACATGATCACATGGATTAATTATTTGAGCACTATAAATTATAGAGATAATCAAATGAAAGATGATGATTCAATTTTTGAGTATGAAAAGAAAAAACATGAGGCTGCAAAAGCAGACAAAACAATAATCCCTGTCAATATTAAAGCAATCTTATCCAAAATCAGTAAGATTGGTTATAAAGGATTAGTCGAAGAAGATAAGGATAAAATTGATCAGGGCATTAAAGATTCTCCAAAAATCAAATGGGAATTTGAAGCCGCTAAATTGACCTTTACTGAAAACAGAATTGTTGAAAATTATCATAAACGAAAAGCTCTTAGAGATGCTGCTAAAGAAAAGGCATTTGTCGCTCAAAAAGAAGGGTCTTTATGGAAATCATTCTTAAAAATACTTCAAAATTTCAGTGAACAAATGACCTTTCCAAAAGCTGCTGTTTCTTTAGTAACTGCAGGAATGGCTGCAATAATAATAAGCTATAGTATATATTTTTCTGGCCCAGCCAAATTCAATATTAATTTAACAGTAACTGGAAGAATGATTACTGGCACCACAATGCGTGGAGAACCTGAATACAAAGATGTGACTCTTGAACCTAATAGCATTTTAAAATCAGGAGATTCTTTCATAGTAAAAATTAAAAGTGACCAAGATGCGTTTTATTATTTAGTTTTTAAGGACAGTCAGGGAATATTTGATTTGAAAGGTCAGGGGAAAATTAAATCAGGGGACACTTTAAGATATCCAGTTCAAGAAGAACCGTATACATTAGATTCAATTAAAGGAATAGAAACAATTATTTTGATTCTTTCAGGTTCACCCATTGACAATTTTGATGTCAAAAAGAAAGAGCTAAATGAGAAAAAGCTTAAAGAAGTATTTCCTGATTCTGATATAAAAGAATTTAGCTTCATACATGAATAATATTAAACGATTCCTTTTGAATTTCAATGGTTCGAGAATAAACTCCTTCGAATCTCAAAGATACCAAGTTTTATCTTGTATCCTTTTGTTAACCATGATTTTTTCGAGTTTATTTTTGGTCGACACTAAAGTATATGCTGCTGAAAAGATTCCGGCACAAGTTTCTTTTCCATCTGATGATTTAAAAGAGAAATTTGAAAATCTTGCAAAACAAGTAGCAGATGATCATGGGTATGATCTCAAAGAGATACATATTGTCGAATCATTAAAAATAATAAAATATTATTCCGTTATTTATGGAAAAATTTCATCTGATATTTTTAACGGCATTCTTTTCTGGATACCTGAAGAAAAAAAAACATACGTCCTTTATGATACAGAAAAAGATCTGGCTCTTTACAAAAAATTCACAAAGATGAACTTGTCAGGAAAAATTGACCATCTCCGAAAAGAGTTTAAAAACAAATCCGCCTTTGAGTTTCCGGATGCTAAATTAATAGAACAACATGGCGATAAAATATTGCACATTCGAGAATTAGAAAAACAATATTCCAGATTAGAAGATTTTAAAAAATATAATGAAGCACTCCCAATCGCAAATAAAATTTATAAAATCAGCAAGGAATTATATGGGGACGAACATCTGAATGTGGTTAGCATTTTAGATAGGCTGATGATCCTTTATTTTAAATTAGGTGAATATACCAAGGCCAAATTTTTATCAAAAAGATCTCTTTCGATAAAAGAAAAAACCCTTGGGTCAGAAAATCCTAATACATCAGAAAGCCTGAGCTTCCTGGCATTTTTTTATAAATATAATGGAGACTACTCAAAGGCAGAGCCTATGTTCAAGCGTTCTCTGGAAATTTCTGAAAAAATCCGTGGTCCGGATCATCCAGATACTGCAACAAAACTGAATAATTTGGCGAGTTTGTATCATACCTTAGGCGACTACGCTAAAGCGGAGCCATTGTACAAGCGTTCCCTGGAGATCTCTGAAAAAGCCCTTGGTCCGGATCATCCAGATACGGCAGGAAGCCTGAACAATTTGGCGGAGTTGTATCATGTCATTGGCGACTACACTAAAGCGGAGCCATTGTACAAGCGTTCTCTGGAAATTTATGAAAAAATCCTTGGTCCGGATCATCCAGATACTGCAACAAGCCTGAATAATTTGGCGCTGTTGTATCATACCTTAGGCGACTACACCAAAGCGGAGCCATTGTACAAGCGTTCCCTGGAGATCTCTGAAAAAGCCCTTGGTCCGGATCATCCAGATACGGCAGGAAGCCTGAACAATTTGGCGAATTTGTATGCTTCCATGGATAACTTTAAAAAGGCCTATCAACTATATATGCAAGGGCAGATAATATCAGAAAAACTTATCGATCAGGTGATGGGTTTTACATCAGAAAATCAAAAAATTAAATTTTTAGCCACACAAAAAGATGCTATGAATGCTTGCTTTAGTTTGGTTGCATTCCATATGAAAAATAACCTTGCTGCCCAAAAGGCTCTACTGGATATTTGGTTGAAGCGGAAAGGTATTATCCTTGAAGCCCAGAAGCGATATCAGGAAGCTTTAGTATATTCTGACAATGCTGAGTCAAAAAAGGTTTTTCAAGAGCTATTCAGGATCAGAGTTAGGCTTTCAAAATTATATTTCAGCCAATTTGAAAGCAGTGATTTGAAGGCGCTAAAGCCAAAAATTGCAGCAATGCAAAACAAAAAAAATAGTTTAGAAGCTGAATTGGCAAAGCTCAGCCCATCATTTTCAATTCAAAGGAATCTTAAAAGAGCGAATAGCAATCAAGTGGCGGCTGCTCTACCGAAAAAGACGGTACTTTTGGAAATAGCCAAAATTAATCGATACAATTTCAAAGCTATAAAAAATGAAAAAAAATGGTTTCAAGCGAACTATTTTGTGTTTGTGTTGCATGCCGGACAAGCAGATAGGGTGTCTCTGATTGATTTGGGACCGGCAGATATTATTGATTCAGCGATTCAAGAATTAAAATATCAGATCAAGGAAGGTCAAGAATTAAAAGCCAGTAAAAAACTATATGAAATGGTTTTCGCCAAAATCAAACCCAAATTAGATTCGTCTAATGAAATATTCATTTCACCAGATGGCAATCTAAACTTGATCCCTTTTGAAATCTTGCAAAATCAAAATGGTCATTTTTTGATAGAGGACTACACCTTTAACTATTTGTCAGCAGGCAGGGATATAATGGGGTTTGGAAAACAGAAAGGAAATTCCCAAAAATCACTTTTGATTGGTGATCCTGATTTTGATTTAAGAGGTCATGCTATTAATTTACAAGGTCAGAATATGGAAGAATCCTTTCCCCAATTAACATCACGTAAAAGATCTGCAGAAATGAAGGGATTCCACTTCCGTCGCTTGCCCGGTACACTTGAAGAGGTTCAATCTATAGAACAAATTTTAGGTCAAAACGAAACTGAAATCAAAACAGGTGAGGAAGCAGTAGAACAAATCCTTTTTCAGATGAAATCGCCTAAGATTCTACACATTGCCACCCACGGTTTTTTTTTGAATGACAAGAATTCGCCCGCACTTAGCAATGACAGGGGAGCATTTATATCTAAACCATTTAAGGGAATGATCAATATAGAAAATCCTTTAGTTCGTTCCGGACTGGCCCTTGCTGGTGCTAATAACACACTAAATTTAAAAAACGTGGAAGAGTCCCAAGGGTTGCTAACTGCAGAGAAAGTTTTGGGGTTGAACCTTGCTGACACAGAACTTGTAGTATTGTCCGCTTGTGACACTGGATTAGGAGAAGTTCAAACAGGAGAGGGGGTTTATGGCCTGAGACGTGCGTTTGTCCAAGCTGGGGCAAAGAGTTTGGTCATGAGCATGTGGAAGGTACCTGATACTGAGACGAGGGAACTG